>JAEEGL010303186.1_pt1 | contig 13687 bp, 13 predicted proteins | sample 9134231 | NCBI WGS metagenome assembly JAEEGL01 (sample SAMN16246548, study PRJNA631951) | gut metagenome | biome: gut microbiome; feature: rumen; material: fiber-attached | host: Bos | place: Iran: Karaj | collected 2018-10
ATTTTTTTCTAGTTAGGAAAAAATTTTTTCCAGCCCTGGGAGGCGATTTTTCCTAATTTAGTGGACGCTTGGCGTGGCGTGGCAAGCGTGGCATTTGGAAAATCAAAAATCAAAAGTGGAGAGAAAAAATTTTTTACTTTATATCTTATATATCTTATATATATTATAATATATATAAGATATATAAAATTAATATATGCTATACAGTAGCGATGACACGCATAACAAAAATCGCAATGCCACGCTTGCCACGCCACGCCAAGACACGTCACGACGTGTGCGCATGACATCAATAGAAAAAAATCACACCATGTTTTTTCACATATTTCCTCATAACGAAGGCACCGAAGCAAAAACTTATTGAAAAAGTCACTTTATTCTTCGGTTTTCTTTGGTTGTTTCAGAAAAAATAACTACCTTTGCACATTATTAATAAAGAAACGTTTCGAAAAGATGATAAAAATCAAGGTCGTAAACCGTGGCCATCAACAATTGCCAACATATGCTACCCCTCAGAGTGCCGGCATGGACTTGCGGGCTAATCTGGACGAACCCGTGACCCTGCATCCGCTGGAGCGCAAGCTGATTCCGACAGGTCTGCACATGGCGTTGCCAGAGGGATACGAAGCGCAGGTAAGGCCCCGCAGCGGACTGGCGCTGAAGCACGGACTGACAGTACTGAACACCCCGGGAACCATTGACGCCGACTATCGTGGCGAAATTGGCGTGGTGCTTATCAACCTGTCACAGCAAGACTTCGTGGTGAACGACGGCGAGCGCATTGCCCAAATGGTGATTGCCCGCCATGAGCAAGGCGACTTCGTAGTTGTCGAGGAACTGGATGCCACCGAGCGCGGCGAAGGGGGCTATGGACATACTGGAGTAAAGTGAATATACTGAAATACATATTGCTGACAGCAGTGACCATGAGCTGTGTTCCTTGTCTTTCACAGGACAAGGGGCAACGTTATGACGCCTTTTTCATAGATGCCATCTGCCAACGCGAGAAAGGCAACAATGATGCTGCCTTCGACTTGCTGAGTCATTGTGTGGAGATAGATTCCACCCGGTCGGAAGCCTGGTATTTCCTGGCACAATACTATGCTGCACTGAAAGACAAACCCAAGTCGCTGGCCTATGCCCAACGGGCAGTAGAACTAGAGCCAAACAACACCACCTATCTGGAGACACTGGCACAGGCATATATGAACCAGCGCGATTTCAAACGGGCAACAGAAACACTGGAGCAGCTCTACGACAAGATGCATGACCGAGACGACGTCTTAGGCATGTTGGTGCAACTCTACGAACAGCAGCAGGACTACGACAATGCTATTCGCACATTGTCAAGACTGGAGATGATGGAGGGCAAGAGCGAACGCCTGTCGTTTGCCAAGAGCCAGTTATACACAGAGAAAGGCGACAAGAAAGCAGCCATCAGCGAGATGAAACAGTTGGCAGACCAATACCCCAACGACTACAACTATCGTTGCATGTATGCCAACGCGCTCTACCGGAACGAACAACAGCAAAAAGCCGTTGCCCTATATGAGAGCATCCTGAAGGACGAACCCGACAACCGTATGGCACAATTAGCCATGCTAGCTTACTACCACGACCAGCAGGACACACTCCGGCAGAAACAGATGACAGACCGCATCCTGCTGAACAAGCAAACGACCCTGCAAGACCGTATAGCCTTGATGCGACAAGTCATCAGCGAGAGCGAGCAACAAGGCGGTGACTCTACCCGCGTGCTGAGATTGTTCCACCGGATGATCAGCCAACCGGAGGCCGAGGCGGACATGGCTATCTTCTGCGCTACCTATATGAACCTGAAGAAGATGCCAGAAGACAGCATACGCCCCGTGCTGGAACGGGCTCTGGAGATTGCTCCCGACAATGCAGCAGCCCGGCTGCAACTAGTCAGCTATGCCTGGCGTGCCGAAGACAAGGACCGCGTCATTGCACTATGCCGCGATGCCCGTCAGTATAACCCTGACGAAATGGCATTCTACTACTATCAAGGCATTGCCTACTACCAAAAGGAGCAGTTGGACGATGCGCTGAATGCCTTTCAGAACGGCATCAGCGTCATCAACGACCATAGCGACCCTGAAATTGTTTCTGACTTCTACGCCGTCATGGGCGACATCATGCACCAGAAAGGTCGTGAGCAAGAAGCCTTTGCAGCCTATGATTCCTGTCTGCAATGGAAAGACGACAACATAGGTTGCCTGAACAACTATGCCTACTATCTGAGCGAAAAGGGATTGCAACTGGAAAAGGCAGAGAAGATGTCCTACCGCACCATCAAGGCAGAACCCAAGAATGCCACCTATCTGGACACCTACGCTTGGATTCTCTTCATGCAGAAACGATACAGCGAGGCACGCATCTATATTGACCAGACCCTGCAGTGCGACTCTGACTCATCGTCGGTTCTGCTGGAACATGCCGGCGACATCTACTATCAGGCAGGAGAGAAAGAACAAGCCGTCGCCCTCTGGCAACAAGCATTGAAAAAAGCCACCGAAGACAGACGTCAGGTACTGACAAGAAAAATAAAACTTAAAAAATATCTGAAAGAATGAAAGCATCAAGTATTACGAAGATTGCCACCATGGCAATGTTGCTGACTGTTGCCGTTTCATGCGGCACCCATCGTAAGGCTGTCAAGGAGACTCCGACAGCAGTAGTAGTCAATGCAGACACCCTGAAGAAACAGGCATTCCTGCAGAAGGTGACAGACAATGCGCAGCATGCACGTTTCATCACCTCTAAGATAAAATTCAGCGTAGAGGTAGGTGCACGCCAGATGACTCTCACCGGCAACTTGAAGATGAAGCGCGACGATGTCATCCGCCTGCAGCTGATGGCTTTCGGTTTCGTAGAAGCCGGACGTCTGGAGTTCACCAAGGAGTACGTGATGATCATGGACCGCATCAACAAACTCTACCTGAAGGTACCTTATGCACAGGTTGACTTCCTGCGGAACAGCCACATAGACTTCTTCGTATTACAGTCACTGTTCTGGAATGAGCTGTTCCAGCCCGGTAAGATGAAGGTGACTGACGAGTCGCTGAAGACCTATAAAACAGAAGTAGGCAACGATGATACTGTCATCGCTATGGAAGACGGCAAGCTCTCCTATCGCTGGCTGGCAGAAAACGGTACCGCCCGCGTGAAGATGGCTAATATCATGTATAACGACAAGTACCGTGGCAATTACCAGTTGAACTGGGACTATGAGGACTTCCAAATCAGCAACCGCAAATACTTCCCCATGGGTCATAAGATCAGTTTTGCTACTCCCGAGAAGGAAATCAAGTTAGGTATGGTTTTCAACTACCTGGGCAATGACGAGAACTGGGAGACACGCACTGAGGTGTCGAGTAAATACCGTCAAGTTACCATTGACGAGATTCTGCACCGATTCATGTCACTCTAATACATTTAAATGAAGCGACTAGGTATCCTTCTGCTGTTACTGGCCTTTACCCTGACTCCCTATGCACAGCAAAAACGTGCCAAGAAGCCAGCGGCGAAGAAGACCGCAGTGACCAAGAAAAGCACTAACAAGGGCAAAACAGGCAAGAAAGGCACCAAACAGCCCTCCGTGCAGACGCTGCAGAACGAGCGACAGCAGATACAGAAGCAAATCAAGGAGCAAGAGCGACGACTGCGCAACAACGAGCAGGACGTCAAGAGACGCCTGCAGAACCTCATGGTTATCAATACCGAGATAGAGGGCAAACGGCGCACCATAGACACCATTAGGCACGACATCTCAAATCTTGACATAGAGATTGAAATGCTGGGCACACAACTTGACCAGTTGCAAGAACAGCTCAACGAGTGCAAGAAGAACTACGTCAAGTCTATGCGCTATATGCATCGCAACCGTTCTACTCAGAGCCAACTGATGTTCATCTTCAGTGCCGACAACCTGACGCAGATGTACCGCCGACTGCGCTTCATGCGCGAATACGCCGCCTATCAGCGTACCCAGGGCGATGCCGTCAAAGCCAAAGAAGAAGAGGTCAACTTGAAGTTCCAAAACTTGAGCGTGGCACAAGAGAAAAAGCGAAAACTGTTGAGCAAAGGCGAACAGGAGCGTCGCTCGTTGGAGGGTAAGCAGACTGAACAGCAGAACGTAGTCAACACGCTGCAAAAGGAACAGAAAACCATCCAAAACATCATTGCTCAGCAAAAGAAGAAAGACGCAGCCCTCAATGCCCAGATTGACCGTCTGATTGCTGAGGAGGTAGCCCGTCAAAAGGCCCGTGCAGCAGCAGAAGCCAAGCGTCGCGCAGAAGCTGAAGCAGCCAAGAAACGTGCAGCAGAGCTAGCCCGAAAGAAAGCTGAGGCAGAACGTATAGCACGCGAGAACGCCCGACGCATCGCCGAGGCGAAGGCCCGTGAGGCAGAAGCCAAGAAAAAGGCATTGGCTGCCAAGAATCAGCGAGAACGTGAAGAGGCAGAACGCAGAGCCCGCGAGGCAGAGCAAAGGCGACTGGCAGAGGAACGCCGCGCAGAGGCAGAGAACCGCGAGCGCGCCAAGGAGGTGGCTCATGCCCGCAAGGAGGCCGACGAAGCGCTGAAGGTACCTTCCGAGGACATGCGCATCAGCGGCAACTTCGAGAACAACCGTGGGCGTCTTCCTATTCCTATCACTGGTCCCTACCGCATAGTCAGCCATTTCGGGCAATACAACGTAGAAGGCTTGCGCAATGTAACGCTTGACAACAAGGGCATCAACATCCGTGGTGAAGCAGGCGCACAGGCACGTAGTATCTTCGACGGCGAAGTCAGTGCGGTGTTCAGTTTCGGAGGAACCATGGTGGTGATGGTGCGTCACGGAAGCTACATCTCAGTCTATTGCAATCTCGCCAGCGTGAACGTGAGCCGAGGACAAAAAGTTAATATACGACAGTCTTTAGGACGTGTCGGACAAGACAACATCCTACAGTTCCAGCTGCGCCGGGAAACAGCCAAGCTGAACCCGGAAAGCTGGTTAGGCAGATAAGAGCTGGACGTAGGTCTGGATAGCGTTTTCTATTTCGCTCAGACAAATGAACTCGTCGGCTGTATGGCTACGACTCGACTCACCAGGTCCCAATTTCAGCGAGAGGAAAGGCATCAGTGCCTGATCGCTGAGCGTAGGTGAACCAAAGGGTGTCATCCCCATCTCTACACAACGCTGAACCAACGGATGCTCCATAGGAATATGAGAAGAAGACAACCGGAAAGAGCGGGCCTTGAGCTCGCTCTTTACATGTTTTTGAAGAAAGGCGAACAAAAACTCATTCTGATAGTATTCATTGGTGCGCACATCAATGACAAAGTGACACTCGTCTGGAATCACATTGTGCTGAGTGCCACTGTTCAAGACTGTCACTGTCATCTTCGTAGGTCCTAACAGCGGACTCTCCTTCTTGAACCGGTAGTCACGTAACCAGACCAAATCGTCTAAAGCCTCATAGATTGCGTTGACACCTTCGTTGCGGGCAGCATGTCCACTCTTGCCATAGGCAGTGCCGTCAATCACCATCAGCCCTTTTTCAGCAATAGCAGGCTGCATGCCCGTGGGTTCGCCCACGATGGCAACATCAATCGGAGGCAGTTCAGGCAGAGCCAGTCGGAATCCGCCTTCGCCACTGACTTCCTCCTCACAGGATGCCAAGTACACCAGATTGTACTTCAGGGAAAGCCCTCGCAGCAATCGGTATACAGCCAGGAGACTGACCAAACCCCCACCACAGTCGTTTGCACCCAAACCATACAAACGTCCATCCTCCACCACAGGAGTAAACGGGTCACGTGTCCAAGTGCTGACAGGTTTCACCGTATCAATATGGGCACAAAGCAACAAAGTGGGTTGGTGGGGATTCAATTCTTCCTGAATCAAGATATTATTACCAATACGTCTTGCCGGCAAGCCCCATGCACTGACCTGTTGCTCAAAAACATCGGCAGCTGCCGTTTCGTCACGGCTGACCGATGGGATGCTGATAAGCCGTTTCAACAGCTCTACAGCGTCATTCGTATATTGCATCATATCCATAATCGTTGCAAAGATACAAAAAACTCTTAATTCTTAACTCTTAATTCTTATTTATTTTGTACCTTTGCACCTAATTAATAATATATAAGGCTTATGCAGACCAATTGTCACATGTCAGTGCTAGTGCACGAACAAGCAAAAAAATATGGTGATCGTGAAATGCTGATTTATCAGGATTTCAGCGGGAAGGAATGGAAGTCACTTTCCTGGAACAAAGTGTCTGCCATGGTGATGCAGGTATCTAACGCTCTATTAAACCTGGGTGTGAAGGTACAAGAGAACATCGGTATTTTTGCCCAGAACTGCGTGCAGTACCTCCAATGTGACTTCGGTGCATGGGGCATCAGGGCAGTCACCATTCCCTTCTATGCCACTAGTTCGGAACAACAAATCCAATTCATGGTCAACGATGCCAAGATCCGCTTCCTCTTCGTGGGAGAACAGGAACAATACGACAAGGCACGCCGCATCGTTTCACTCTGCCCCACACTGGAGCGTATCATTATATTTGACCCATTGGTAAAAATCTCCTCCCACGACCCCAATGCTCTCTATTTCAGCGAATTCCTAAAATTGGGAGAAAACCTGCCACGACAGACCGAAGTGGAAAAGTTGCAACAGGAGGCATCCTTCGACGATATTGCCAACATCCTCTATACCAGCGGCACTACTGGAGACTCAAAGGGTGTCATCCTGACCCACGGTCAGTTCCATGCAGCCTTTGACGCCAATGGCAGATGCGTACCCGTTACCGAGGAAGACCGTGTGATGAACTTCCTGCCCTACACGCATATCTTTGAGCGCGGCTGGGCTATTCTCAGCCTGACCATGGGTGCCACCATGATAGTCAACACCTATCCGCTACAAGTACAGCAGTCCATGCGTGAGACCCACCCGACCTGTATGTCGGCAGTACCGCGTTTTTGGGAGAAAGTCTACATGGGAGTCATGGACAAGATTGACCATGCCAATCCCATAGAGCGGAAACTCTTCAGCCATGCGCTCAAAGTGGGACGCAAGCACAATATTGAATACCTGAGCCTCGGCAAGAAACCACCTATGGCACTGCACTTGGAGTACGAGATGCTGAACCGTACCGTATTCTCCCTGGTCCGCAAGGAAATGGGTCTGGAGAATGCTCACTTTTTCCCCACAGCAGGAGCTGCCGTCAGTGCACATGTGGAAGAATTTGTCCATTCCATCGGCCTCAACATGATAGTCGGCTATGGACTGACCGAATCGTTGGCTACCGTTTCTTGCGACCATCTGGGCGAGCCTTATACCGTAGGTAGCGTCGGACAGCCTATTGACACCATCGACATCAAAATCAGCGAGGAAGGAGAAATCCTGCTGAAGGGTCCCACTATCACCATCGGCTACTACAACCGCGAAGACCTGACTAAGCAATCATTCACGGAAGACGGATACTTCAAAACAGGCGATGCAGGCTACATGAAGGATGGTGAACTCTTCCTCACAGAGCGTATCAAAGACTTGTTCAAGACGTCTAACGGCAAATATATTGCCCCACAGATGATAGAATCCAAGCTGCTGGTTGACAAGTTCATTGACCAGATCGCCATCATTGCCGACCAGCGCAAATTCGTATCGGCACTCATCATCCCCGTCTATTCCCTTTTGGAAGAATACGCACGAGAGCACCATATCCCCTTCAATACCCGCGAAGAGCTTTGCGCAAATCAGCAAATCATCGACATGATGAAGGAACGTATCGACACCCTGCAGCAGCAATTGGCTCACTATGAACAAGTGAAGCGATTCACGCTGCTGCCCCATCATCTCTCCATGGAAAAGGGTGAGCTCACCAATACACTGAAAATTCGCCGTCGAGTTCTCAACGAGAACTACAAGGCAGAAATTGAAAAGATGTACGAAGAATAATGATCACAAGCGACCAACTGAAAGACGTCCTGGATAGAGCTGACAAACTGAAGCACTATCTGAAGATTGACGAGAAAAAGATTGAATTCGAGGAGGAAGACCTCCGTACGCAGGCCCCAGACTTCTGGGAAGACCAGAAGCGAGCCGAAGAGCAGATGAAAAAAGTCAAATCCATCAAGAAATGGCTTGACGGTTTTCAAGATGTTCGTACTGCTGCCGACGAACTCCAGTTGGCTTTCGACTTCTTTAAAGAAGAAATGGTCACCGAGGCCGAAGTCGACGAAAACTACCAAAAAGCCATCAAAGCCATTGAGGCACTGGAACTGAAGAATATGCTGCGCCAGAAGGAAGACCCCATGGATGCCGTACTCAAAATCAACTCCGGTGCCGGTGGCACAGAGAGTCAGGACTGGGCGTCCATGCTCATGCGTATGTATCAGCGCTGGGCAGAAGCCCATGGCTACAAAGTCAGCATCTCCAACCTGCAGGACGGCGACGAAGCCGGCATCAAGAGTGTTACCATGCAGATTGAAGGTGGCGAATTTGCATACGGCTACCTGAAATCAGAGAATGGCGTACACCGCCTGGTACGTGTGTCACCCTTCAATGCACAAGGCAAGCGTATGACGAGCTTCGCATCCGTTTTCGTCTCTCCACTGGTCGACGACACGATCGAAGTATATGTAGACCCCGCCAAGTTGTCATGGGACACTTTCCGCTCAAGTGGTGCCGGCGGTCAGAACGTCAACAAGGTAGAGTCGGGTGTTCGTCTGCGTTACTGGTATACCGACCCCGATACTGGCGAGGAGGAGGAAATCCTCATCGAGAATACCGAAACGCGCGACCAGCCCAAAAACAAAGAACGTGCCATGGCTCTGCTGCGCTCTCAACTCTATGACCGAGCCATGCAGAAGCGCTTAGAGGCCCAGGCCAAGATTGAAGCTGGTAAGAAAAAGATAGAATGGGGCAGCCAGATTCGCTCTTATGTCTTCGACGACCGCCGCGTCAAGGACCATCGCACCAACTACCAGACATCTGATGTAGATGGTGTCATGGACGGCAAAATAGACGATTTCATCAAGGCATACCTCATGGAATTCCCTGTCACAGATGAAGATTAAAAATTGTACTATAAACATTAAATATGATGAAAAAGAAAAACAATGCAAAGCGTGAAGCCTACGCTAAGAAACAGGAAGAGCAAGGCAAGAAAGTGGTAACATGGATTTTCGGCGGACTGATAGTCCTTGCCGTCATCTATCTCATCTGGACCATTACAATGATGTCGTAATGGCACTGGAGATAGAACGCAAATTCCTCGTGCTTGACGACTCGTACAAGCACGAGGCTTTCTCTTCCAGTCACATTCGCCAGGGTTATATCTGCAGCGAACGGGGACGCACAGTGCGTATTCGCATCAGGGACAGCAAAGCCTACATCACCATCAAGGGCCCTTCGCTTGACGGTGGGCTTTCACGTTATGAGTTTGAACAGGAAATTCCTCTTGCCGATGCCGAGCATTTACTGCTGCTCTGCGAACCCATCATCATTGACAAGACCCGCTGGTTGGTCAAGAGCGGTGAGCATACCTTTGAAGTCGACGAGTTCCACGGAGAAAACGAAGGCTTAGTCATGGCAGAAGTAGAACTGAACAACACCCAAGACACCCCCAAAATCCCCCATTTCATCGGTCAGGAGGTCACAGGTGACCGCCGATACTACAACTCTCAACTGCGCCGCAATCCTTATCAATCGTGGAAGGACAAGTAGTGAAAGTGTGGTTCAACGTTTTCTTTTGAACCATAACTGATACATCAGCAACCCTATCAGTGCACCAAGAGTAACACCCATGGTATTGGCAGCTAAGTCCAGCCAGTCGCCATTCCTGTGACCGAAGGTACAATACTCCTGCAGCAGTTCCAAGAGACCACTCATCAGAGCTGGGCAAAGCCATGCATAGAAGAAGAGTTTCTCGCCATCAAGTATCTGATGGTTCCGCAGATATTCCCACCAAATGACACTGCAAGTACCGCCATACATCACCAAATGGGTCCACTTGTCTATAAACTCCACTTGATCAAAAGGAGTCTCTGGGAAAAACGGCATCAGAGACAATATCCATATCAGCACAACACATAGAATGGAAAGGGGGTATCTGCTAACAAAATGTACTATTTTCGACATAATTAATATCTATTTTAGTGCAAAAATACGAAATAATTATCATTCTGTATGATGATTTATGATTAATTTTGTATTTTTGCATGCAGATATGAGAAAAATAGAAATGGCAAAATTGGAAAGAGCAAATTTTGGAAGCCGCTTAGGCGTGATATTAGCAACAGCTGGTTCTGCAGTAGGATTGGGGAACGTTTGGCGTTTTCCTTATATGGCTGGTGAAAACGGCGGAGCAGTATTTATTATCATTTATATTTTTTGTGTGCTATTGCTGGGAATACCCTGCATGATTAGCGAATTCATCGTAGGCCGCTTTGGGCGGTCCAACACGGCACGCGCCTTTTCAAAAATGGCAAGCGGCGGTCCGTGGTCCATCATCGGTTACATGGGCGTTTTGACAGGATTTCTCATCACGGGCTACTATGCTGTGGTGGCAGGATGGTGCATGCAGTACATCTGGGCTTCGCTGATAGGACAGATGCAAGGCACACCAGCCTACTTCCAAACCTATTTTGCCGAATTGTCTACCGATCCTGTGAAGCCTGTGTTGTGGACAGCTATCATCTTGGGAATCACCTACTTGATAATTGAACACGGAGTACGCGACGGCATTGAGAAGGCATCAAAACTCATGATGCCCACCCTCTTTATTCTCTTGCTTGTCATCGTGGGAGCGTCATGTATGCTGCCCAATGCCGATAAAGGCATCGAATTTCTGTTCAAGCCTGATATCACCAAGATAAACGGTGATGTCTTTCTGGCAGCATTGGGACAATCCTTCTACTCGCTGAGCATAGCCATGGGATGTCTTTGCACCTATGCCAGCTACTTCTCGAAACACACCAACCTGACCAATTCTGCCATTCAGATAGGTGTCATTGATGCTTTTGTAGCCATTTTATCGGGCTTGATGATATTCCCGGCAGCCTTCTCCGTAGGTGTCAATCCGGACTCGGGACCCTCATTGATTTTCATCACCCTGCCCAACGTGTTTGCCCAGGCTTTCGGCTCTTGGCCGATGTTAGGCTATATCATCTCCCTACTGTTTTTCATCCTGCTGACACTGGCGGCTCTGACCTCGCTGATGTCACTGCACGAAGTGTCTACGGCTTTTCTCCACGAAGAGTTGGTTATTACCCGTAAGAAGGCAGCCCTGATTGTTACCATCACGGCAACCATCATTGGTGCCCTGTGCTCCCTTTCATTAGGAGCTGTCGATGTAATGGTGGTTTTTGGTAAATCATTGTTTGACTGGTTTGACTTTATTACCGGTCAGATATTCCTACCCATTGTAGGCTTCCTGACTTGTATCTTTATAGGCTGGTTTGTTCCTCACAAGATAGTTCGCGACGAGTTCACCAACTGGGGAACGCTCCGCGGCCGTTTCTTCCATCTCTATCTTTTCCTTGTGAAATACATTTGTCCATTGGCAATCTTGTTCATCTTCTTACATCAGTTTGGCTTATTAAAATAACTTATGAACAATCATAGAGGAAACTTCGGAAGCCGAATAGGTATCGTATTGGCTACAGCCGGTTCTGCTGTAGGTCTGGGCAATGTATGGCGATTCCCATACATGGCTGGTGAGAATGGCGGAGCAGCCTTTATCCTGATATACTTTGCCTGTATCATGATACTGGGTATCCCCGGCATGCTGAGCGAATTCATTGTCGGCAGACACGGTCAGGCTAATGCGGCAGCTTCATACGACAAACTATCTAATGGGCGGCCTTGGAAGTTGGTTGGCTATCTGGGCATGCTTACTTCTACTATCATTCTTGGTTTTTATGCTGTGGTAGCAGGATGGTGCCTGCAATATCTGTTTGCCTCTATTGTTGGACAGGTCAATGGCGATGCCGAATATGTCAAAAACTACTTTTTATCGTTCTCCAGTGATGCCTTGAAACCAGTGCTCTGGGGCATCGGCTTTGTACTCATCACCCATGTGGTAGTCATCCGTGGAGTACGCAGTGGAATAGAGCGTGCTTCCAAACTGCTCATGCCCATCTTGTTGCTGTTGCTCATTGTCATCGTCATTGCATCCTGTCTCTTGCCAGGTGCCATGGCTGGAGTCAAATTCCTGTTCATGCCCGATTTCTCCAAGCTTACCAGCAACGTGATGTTGGAGGCTTTGGGACAGGCCTTCTTCTCTCTGTCGCTGGGAACAGCCTGCCTATGCACCTATGCCAGCTATTTCTCTAAGGAAACCAATCTCTTCAATGCTGCAGGACAGATTGCGGTGCTTGATACTTTTATAGCCATCCTTGCCGGACTCATGATTTTCCCTGCTGCCGCCTCGGTGGGAGTCAGTCCGGACAGTGGGCCCTCGCTCATCTTCATTACACTGCCTAACGTATTCCAGCAGGCCTTTGGCTCAATGCCTGTAGTGGGCTACATCATCAGCATCATGTTCTATGCCCTGCTGGTGTTTGCCGCCCTGACCAGCACCATCTCCATGCATGAAATCGGTACGGCCTTATTTACAGAAGAGTTGCATCTTCCACGCCAAAAAGCAGCATGGGTACTGACCACTGTGGCTTCTGTCCTCTGCGTATTCTGTGCCCTTTCTGTCGGGGCTTATGACATCAAACTGGCAGGCCTGTCACTAATGGACTTCTGCGACCAGCTTACAGCCAACTTCATGCTTCCGTTAGGTGGAATGCTTACCTGCCTGTTTGTTGGCTGGTATGTCCCCAAACAATTGGTTTTTGACGAGTTCACCAATCAAGGCTCACTCAGCAGCCGCTTCTTCGGAGTCTATCTCTTTGCGGTGCGTTTCGTTTGTCCTATCTGTATAGCGCTGGTGTTCCTTCACCAGCTCGGGGTGATATGAATCGCAACGACCGCAAAGTAGCTACCGCAGCTCTCGCTGTGGGAGTGTTAGCATTGGTAGGTCTGTGGTTGACCAGCAATGATACCGTCATCCCCCAGCCTTCCCGCAAAGCCGACTCCACTCACTACGCCCCAAAAACTCACCTCTACTATGCCACCCCTTCAACAAAGGCAGAACGTTTTCCCTTTGACCCCAACACCGCCGATTCCACCCAGCTGCTCCGCCTGGGATTGCAGCCCTGGCAGGTACGCAACATCTATAAATACCGTGCACGGGGTGGTATCTATCGCCAAAAGGAGGACTTTGCCCGACTTTACGGTTTGACCGTCAAGCAATATCGCGAGCTGGAACCATACATTCACATTTCAAGCGACTACCTGCCAGCTTCGACATTGGTAGGAGATAGAACGAAAAAGCAAGATAGGACCAAGGAGGATCATAAGACGTATGAACGAGATACGGTACGTTTCCCCGTCAAAATCAAAGAAGGTGAACACATTGTCCTTAATCATGCCGACACGGCACAACTGAAGAAAGTGCCTGGCATAGGTAGTTATTACGCCAGGGAAATCCTGCGATATGGCAAGTGGTTAGGAGGCTATGTCCATATAGACCAGTTAGACGAGATTGAAGGTTTCCCTCAGGAGGCTAAAAAGTATTTTGTCATCCAGAGTGCTTCGCCTAAGAAACTGAATGTCAATCGCTTG
>JAEEGL012268310.1_pt1 | contig 13687 bp, 8 predicted proteins | sample 9134231 | NCBI WGS metagenome assembly JAEEGL01 (sample SAMN16246548, study PRJNA631951) | gut metagenome | biome: gut microbiome; feature: rumen; material: fiber-attached | host: Bos | place: Iran: Karaj | collected 2018-10
CCTCCTCAAATTAATGTCATCAGTTATGCTATCATTCTGTTACTGAAATGATAGCACGTGTGTAGACATTGTGCAAGAGGGTGAGCATGAAGGGAATGCAGAGGAGTAAGGATGGCTTGTTAAAAGAAAAACATTAGAGTAATAATTCGCCAATAAATACATTTATGCTTATAATTTAATATAGTCCCAATAAAGGGAAGCCTGCTTTGATAGAATTCACTTGCAAGGCTAATTGAGACGTCATTAAAGGAGCTCGGATTAATGACATTGATTAACATTCAAGATGATATCATTCGACTTAATTCAATGGGTGTTTTGAATAAACTCCTTGTAGATAAGACGACTCAAAAAAACATAATGTGGGCTACTGATGCCTATGCTGAGTATGGTCCTAAGTTTGAACGGAACGAGCAGATTGAATCGTTCCATTTGATTGGTGATAATGTCGGCATTATAAAAACCCGTGCTCGAAAAGAATTTGAGCAACAAAACAAACGCACTCGCCAAAGAGCTGAGGTGTTTACGCCTCTTTGGATTTGTAATTATATGAACAATTACGTTGACGATCAGTGGTTTGATCGGAAAGGTGTTTTTAATACAGAAGGTGTTCCAACGGATAAAGTGTTGTTTTCTGATAGCCAGTCATGGAAAGACTATGTTGACTCTAAAAGGCTTGAAATAACCTGCGGGGAAGCGCCTTATCTAGTTAGTCGATATGATGTTTCCTCGGGAGAATTGATTCCAATAAAGCAAAGAATCGGAATACTTGATAGAAAAATACGAGTGATAACAGAAAATACTACTACATATGATGAATGGTTCTTTTGGGTTACTCGGGCTTATCAAGCTACTTATGGATACGAGTTTCAGGGAGACAACCTACTAATTGCTAGAGTTAATCTCATAATGACTTTATTTGAAAATGTTGAGATGGTTTGGAATAAACAACCTACAATCAAAGAAGTAAATACTATTATTAACATTATTACTTGGAATCTTTGGCAAATGGATGGGCTTACAGGAACTATACCCTTTAAAAAGGCTCAAGAATCATATCAACAACTAGATTTGTTTGCTCTTATAGAAACTACAGAACAACTAGATATGTTTGCTCCTATGGGAATAGAAAAAACGGAAGAAGAAACTCAACCATTATGCAAGATATACGATTGGAGAAGTAATAAATCACTAACATATGAAAGCATGAAGGAGAACAGGCTATGATACCGCAAGAACAAAAACTCTTAAGCATGTTATCAAATAATGACGTTACTTTTTTCATTCCTCCGTATCAACGAAACTATGAATGGAATGAGGAACAGTGTAAAGTTCTTCTGGATGATATTGTTAAAACATATGAATCAAACAGAAAAGGTACAAAGGCAGAACACTTCTTTGGATCTATTACATTCTTTCAAACAGAAGCTGCTTTTGGTCAACCGAATAAACTTGTCTTGATTGACGGACAACAGCGAGTTACAACAACAATGCTTTTTCTTGTTGCTTTGCGCGACATTCTTAAAGATGAGAACATAGTCGCTTACATTGATAAAAAGTATCTTAGAAATGAGAATGTTGCTGATGATACAGAATATAAGATTAAACTGAAACAGGTAGAGACAGATTGGGAAGCTTACAAAAATATAATTCTTGGTGACGAACTAACAGAAAAAGAAAAGAATTCAGCTGTATATCGCAATTACAAATACTTCACGAGCAGGTTTGGAGAACTGCAAAATGAAGGTTATGATCTTGGATCTTTAATTGAAAACGGACTCGATAAATTTAGTGTAATTACAATCCAACTCCAGCCAGATAAAAATCCATGGGAGAATCCCCAGGAAATCTTTGAATCCATGAATTCCCTTGGGAAACCGCTATCGCTTGCTGATTTGGTTCGCAATTATTTATTGCTTGGCCTTGACGCGGATACTCAAAGTTTTCTCTATAACCAGTACTGGCTACATATAGAAAAGGCAATTCCGGGAAAAGTATCTATGTTCATTAGAGACTATATGCAGGCACATGAAACACATCCATATTTGCGAGCTACGGAAAGCAACTATAAAGAACTATATAGGTTATTTAAAAAGATATTTGAAAACAGTAATGCAAAGGAACTACTTAAAGATCTTTCTGAGAGTGCTACGATTTATTCTTATATAACGGAGGACGTAAGTACTGGAAATAAAAATATTGATTCTGTTATTCGAGATTTAAATACTCTTAATGTATCAACAGCTTATTCATTCTTTTTAGCTTTATTAAAAGAATGGAAACAAAATAATTTCACTGATAAAGACATAGTAGACATCCTTGATGTTTTTAAGATTTATTGTATGCGAAGAAGAATAATAGGATTGTCCGGTGCGGAAAACAAGAATTTCCCTTTGCTTGCAGGAAAGATAAATGATTTGAAGAAGACGACCGACAAAAGAAAAACAATGTTTGAAATTCTGGCAAAGCAAGAAAGTAATCTCAGATTGCCAAATGATATAGAAGTTTCGCGATTTATGGAAACTATGAATTTCTACAATTTTAAATATTGTAAGTTCTATCTTTCCTTGGTTGAAGAATCAATTACTAGAAGCAGACCGGATCAAAGTGATGAAAAGTTGCAAATAGAACATATCATGCCGAAAACGCTGAATGATGCGTGGCGTGATTATCTTGGCGCAGATTGTGAGGCTATGCATCAAGAACTGGTTAATACAATTGGAAACCTCACATTAATACGCCATAATCAAGAACTTGGTCAAAAGCTGTTTAATGAGAAAAAAGAGACTTACGAAAATAACGCTGGCTTGCAAATTGCAAAAACAGAAATCATCGATAAAGCGGTTTGGAATGGAGATACAATCCAAAGTAGAACAAGATGGTTGATTAAATATCTTTTGGATAATGTCTTAGCAATACCAGAAAGCATGAGAATAACAAACAATTTCAATCAAAAAGAAGGTCGCGGATTATCATTCCAAGAACTTCAGCTTATTGGTTTGGATATAAACTTTATAGATGATCCAACAATAGTTGCTCGTGTGGTAAGTGATCACGAGGTTGAGTTTGAAGGAAAACGATGGAGATTATCTCCATTAACAAGAGAGATTCAAACAAGAAGAGGAAAACTGAATGCATCCGGAGGATATAGTGGTGCGCAGTGGTGGGAATTTGATGGAATCCGTCTTTCAGATGTTATTTAATTAGGAGGTCTTTATGAAATTTGACTATATTGTTGGCAATCCCCCGTATCAGACTAAAAATGCTGCTGGGACAGACGATGGTAATAGATCTATGCCAATTTATCATTTGTTCATGGATGCTGCCTACGAATTATCGGATAAGACGTTGCTTATTACACCAGCGCGGTTCTTATTTGATGCCGGTAAAACTCCTAAGGATTTTAATCAGAGAATGCTAAATGATAAACACTTTAAGCTTGTTCAATATTGGCCTAACAGTTCTGATGTGTTCAGCGGTGTTGATATAAAAGGTGGTGTTGCTATAACCTACAAGGATAATTCAGTTGAATATAAAGAAATTGGAATGATGCTTCCATTTGCGGAGTTGATTCCGATTACAGAAAAGGTTCGAAAGCATTGTAACTTTACGCCTTTCTCAGATTTATTCTATCCTAAGTATTCTTATCATTTTCTCCAAAAAATGTATGATGAAAGACCTTCGTTAACAGGTTGTTTGAGCAAAGAGCATAAGTATGACATGGAATCTAATGTGTTTGAGCTGATGCCTGATGCATTTGTTGATACGATTCCTAATCCAGATGTATCTTATGCTTGCATTATAGGTCGCCAACAGAATCAACGAGTAAAGAAATATATACCAGAGGAATATATTTCTTATCCTGAAAATTATAATTCATTTAAAGTAATGGTAGCTATTTCCAACGGCTCAGGTAGCTTTGGCGAAGCGCTAAGCACTCCTTTTGTTGCTTTTCCAAAGGAGGGTAATACTGTGACGTTTTTAAGCATTGGTAAATTTGAAAACGAGTCAGATGCCAATAGATGCTTAAAATATATTAAAACCAAATTCTTCAGAGCGCTTTTGGGTGCTTTGAAAATCACTCAACATAATCCTGCTTCAGTTTGGAGTTTAATTCCTATACAGGATTTTTCTTCATATTCAGATATAGATTGGACAAATAATATTTCAGCTATAGATAAGCAATTATATAAGAAATATGCATTCGACGATAAGGAGATAGATTTCATTGAAACCCATGTAAAGGAGATGGAATAGTATGGCAAGCCCCAATATTAAGTCTTTTACACATGTTGAACCAATGATATATGCCTATGATACTCCTGGTGTTTCTTATCATAATGGTTGGATAAAAATCGGTTATACAGAAAAACAAACGGTTGAAGACAGAATTAAGCAGCAAACTTATACAGCGGGAATTAAGTTTAATCTGTTGTGGAAAAACTTTGCCAGATATACCGACAATTCGGGTATCAGTTTCACTGATCATGAATTTCACGATTATCTTGAATTTGTTAAAAACATTGAACGTGAACCTGGTAAGGAATGGTTCAAGATTGACAAAAATACTTCTAGAGATTACTTCGACGAATTTGCCAGCAGAAACTTTGACTCGGTCGGAGCAGAAAAGTCAGAATATACTCTTCGTTCAGAGCAGGAAAAAGCAGTCTCTGTAACTGCGGAATATTTCAAACATGGCGGAAAAGAGTTCTTGTGGAACGCAAAGCCAAGATTCGGAAAGACGCTTTCCACATACGATCTCATTCTAAAAATGGGATGCAGGAATGTCCTAATAGTAACTAATAGACCAAGCATTGCCAATTCATGGGCAGATGATTTCTTTAAATTCGTTTATTGGAGAAATCAACATGAATTTATTTCAGAAACACCTGCATTAACAAATAAACCATTTGTAATTAACGAAAAAGAATATGTAGAACGATTAAGTAGAGGCGAAAGGAAAAATCATGTCGGTTTTGTTTCTCTTCAAGATTTAAAAGGTTCTATATATTTTGGTGGCGACTACGATAAACTTGAATGGATCTGTGGAGACATAGATAGGAAAACTAGAAAGCCAAGAGGAAGAGTTTTCGATCTTTTAGTAGTTGACGAAGCCCAGGAAGGTGTCGAGACGATGCGTACAGAGCGCGCATTTGATCATATAGCTAGAAAACATACACTGTATCTATCAGGAACGCCATTTAAGGCTATTGCGAGTGACAGGTTTTCATCAGATCAAATTTTCAACTGGTCCTATGCAGATGAACAGGAAGCTAAAGAAAAGTGGAACGCAGAGGAGCATAACCCTTATGAAGCATTGCCAAAGCTTAATATGTTCACCTACCAGCTTTCAAACATGGTTTTAGATACTTTGCAACGAGGCATTAATCTTGAAGACGAAGATGGGGAAAATGATTATGCTTTTGATCTGAATGAATTTTTCGCAACTAGTGAAAGTGGTAAATTCATTCACGAAGAAGAAATTAGAAAATTCTTACATGCACTAACCTCACTGGAAAAATACCCTTTTTCTACTCCAGAACTACGAAATGAGTTAAAACACACTATGTGGTATCTAAATCGTGTCGCTTCAGCAAAAGCTCTTGCTAAACTGCTTAAGGAAGAAGGTTCGGGATTTGAAGATTATGAAATAGTTCTGGCAGCAGGTGACGGTCGATTAGATGATGATAACGAATCGAGATTAGCATTTGATAGAGTTAAAAATGCAATTGCCAATTGCGATAAGACAATTACCTTAACTGTAGGTCAGCTTACGGTTGGTATTACTGTCCCTGAGTGGAGTGCTGTACTTATGCTCTGTAATATGCAAAGTGCATCTTCTTATATGCAGGCTGCATTCAGAGCACAGAATCCTTGCATGTTTACTGCTGATGACGGGTCTTGTTATAGAAAAGAGAATGCTTATCTCTTTGACTTTGATCCTGCCAGAACACTCATTATATATGATGAGTTCGCCAATAACCTTATAAGAGAAACTTCTGATGGCAGGGGTTCATCGGAAGATCGTGAAAAAAACATTAAACGTCTGTTAAATTTCTTCCCTGTTCTTGGTGAAGATTCTGAAGGGCGAATGATCGAACTCGATGCAAAACAAGTATTATCCATCCCTCGCAAGATCAAATGCCAAGAAGTCGTTCGACACGGATTTATGAGCAATTTCTTATTTGCTAATATAACCAACATATTTGGTGCTCCTTCAATAGTAAAGGATATTGTTGAAAAAATAGCTCCTGCTCATGAAGAAAAAGGAAAGAATAAAAACTTCTCTCTCAATGGAATAGGAGACGTTCCTGTTAATGATCGGGGTAATGTAGATATTCCGGATTCAATAGTAATTGGAACTGCTCAAAAAGTATTTGGAGAGAAAGTATATGAGACTATGAAGTCAGAACTTCCAGATATTGAATATGATATTGTTTCATCTGATAAAGAAATAACTGATCAAATCGACAGTGTTAGGGATGATGTAAAAGCTTTAGTCGAGGCTCATGTTATTGTACCTGCAGCTGAATCATATGAACTTAAAGGAAGTGAGCAAAAGAGACTTTCTAGAGAAATCAACAAGGATATTGAACGCGATTTCGATAAAATCAAGCAAGATTACATTCATGAAGCTAAATTAGCGCGTGCTGAATTCGAAAAAGCACGTCAAGAAGCTGAATCCGAAGAACAATTACTTAATATTGAAGCCGAATTTAAAAACAAGATAAGTGAGAAGCTTCACGCTCTGGTAGAATCAGCAAAAAAACAGGCTGAGAAGACTATTGAAGATAAGCCACAAGAAGTTATTGAAAAGATAGAAACCAACAAAGCAGAGAAAGAAAAGAAAACTATCGAGGATGATGTTCGTGCTCATCTACGTGGATTTGCAAGAACAATTCCCAGTTTTGTTATGGCATATGGCGATGATAATCTAAAGCTCGCCAACTTTGATGACTACACTGAAGATGATGTATTCGAAGAGGTTACTGGAATTTCAGAAGCAGATTTCCGGTTCCTAAGAGATGGCGGCGACTATTATGATGAAACCACCGGAACTACTGAACATTTCGAAGGGCATCTGTTTGATGAGGTGGTATTCAATGACTCAATTAAGGAATTCCTGAACAAGAAAAATGAATTGGCTAATTATTTCGATGAAACCCATGTAGAAGATATCTTTGACTATATTCCGCCACAGCGAACAAATCAGATATTTACTCCAAGGTGGGTTGTCTCAAGAATGGTTGATGAGCTGGAAATCAACAACCCAGGATGTTTTGATGATCCTAACAAAACTTTTGCTGATCTTTATATGAAGTCAGGTCTTTACATAACAGAGATAGTAAAGAGGCTTTATCGCAGTGATAAGTTAAAGGCTCTGTTCCCAGATGATAATGAAAGAATCGCACATATTCTTACTAAACAAGTTTATGGCATGGCGCCTTCCAGAATCATATATCTTATCGCCACAAATTATATATTTGGTTTCGATAAGGAAATGTTGATTGATACCAGAAACTTTGTTGTGGAAGATGCAGCTGAAGCGTCTAAGATTGGCAACTTATCCGAATTAGTGAATAAATATTGGGATGGCTATCACAGAAGTTAAGATAATCTACATAACATATTAGCTCTACTTTGCAGCGTCGGGCCGTATGGCTATTCCAGTGTTTTTCTGATAAATGAGACTAATTGCATATCAATAAATAATCAGTTAGAGATATTCACACAAATTGCAGTTTATTTGCAGCTATAACAACTGTACATAAGGCATTCGAATGCTACAATATTAACTACAAGAAAAGCAAAAGAGGGTGATTACATGAAAAAGGAAAATGATTACTGGAAAAAAGAAAACTGGTATAAACCGCTATCAGATAAAGGTAAGACTATTGCGGATCTGATTTATAAAAACCATGACTACTTTAGTAAAAAGGATGCGGATTATCGTCTCCGTGTAAGAGTTTTTAAAATACTCACTTTGTTATTAGCAACGATTGGAACTATAGTATTTGGATTAAAAACAATAATTGACGAAAATATACAAGTAGTAGCGGGATTAATAATTAGTGCGCTGATTTCCTTTATAACAGCCATATCATCATATTTTAACCTTGAAGTATATTGGATAAGAAACATTAAAACGCACATTAAATTGAATATTCTTCGTGATAGTTTTCTTCTTGATGTAACAGGAAATTCTTTAGATGATGACAAAATCAATGCTTACTGGGACAAATTAAAAGATCTCGGAACAGAAAACTTGATTTACTGGGAAAGAAATAATAACAAATAATCAGAACAGGGTATATATATGAATGAGTATCTTGAAACCGCAAAGAATTATTCAAAGAACAAGTATGATGATTTGAAGAAACGACTGGACGAAGCATATAGTGGACGAAAAGAATATTCAAATATTTGTATTTTTGCATGTGGATCCATGGGAAGATTTGATATGAATATTGGTTCTGACCTTGATCTTTTTTTTATTGAGAATAGCGCAGAAGAAAGTGAAAAGGTATCAAATCAAAATAAGAAATTGTTTTTTGAAGAATTACGTAAAATTAATAAGGATATGGGATTCAAAGAACCAAGTAGAAATGGTGAATTCTTGAAATTAACGCAAAAGGAGAATCTGTTAGATATAGGAAGCCAACAGGAGGATTATAACAATAGCTTTACCGCTAGGCTGTTATTGCTTTTAGAAAGCAAACCCTTGTTTAATGAAGAATTATATTGTGATTTGATAAAAGAAACAGTTGATAAATACTTTGTAGACTATGAAGAAAATCCAGAGGATTTTCGCCCATTATTTTTGATGAATGATATTTTGAGATATTGGTATACTCTTACTTTGAATTATGAGTTCCGTAGAGATGTAAACGATAAAGAACATAAGAAAAACTGGAGGAGATTAAAGCTTAAATATGCAAGGTTATTGACATGTTTTTCTCTTATTTTTTGCTTGTTTAAACCGAGTATTAGCAAGGAGTATACAATTGAATGTATAAATATGTCTCCACTAGAAAGGCTTGAAGCTATTTCTAAAAGAATTCCAAATACACAACCTGTAATTCAAAATATTGAAAATGAGTATGAGTGGTTTCTAAGACTGAGAGAACAGGGATCTGAGTGGTGGAAAACAGAAGGAAATAAAGAGTCTGCATTCAAACACGCTGATTATTTTCACAAGTTAATTGTTCGAGATTTTATGAAAGAAGTAGTGATTACAAATGTCGAATTAAGTAATAGGACAGAACTTTATTGTTTAGAGAATGCGCTATGAAGAAAAACTTTTTTGCTTTTTTCTTAAAAGATACAGGGTATATTGAGAAGTGTTTGTTGTTAATAAAATATGTGGGCAATCCGAACAGCAAAACTGTTCCCCATGTAACTTTGAGACTGGCTAAAGAAAACCAGGCTAAGCTTGAAGACTTAAGAAACGTAGAGATTACGTATGTAAACATAACGAAACCTGGAATTTATTCTTATAATGAAAAAGCTAACCGCCAGTATGCTGTACACCTGAAGTGTGATTCTGAAGAATTAGAAGAATTTGACTATAGACCCGACTATCCATACAGTGATTTGCACATAACGCTATATGATGGGAATGATAGAAAGTATGCAAGATGGCTTTATAGTGAATTAAAAAAGTTAAATTGGTACATTAAATTGTCGTTTCCTATTCCCCAAAGAATCCAAGAACAAGCTTTAGGTTCTCATTCTGAAATAGTACCTAATTATGTAAAACTAGGACAAGAAGTTTTAGGTGATAGCACAATTTCAGAGCTTATAAGTGATGAAGCAGAATACAACCCATATCTTTTAGCTGAAAAAATATTATGCAAACTTAAGCATTATTTTGATACTGCTGTAAAATTGGAACGCGTTCTTCCTCAAAACGGATTAAAAGCCCGTTATATCGATGAAAGCAAGAAAACAAGAGTAATTAATATAGAATCTGATACATATAGTTCAAGACCTTATTATTTAATTCCAGCTTTAGATGATGGAGATGAACGCAAGTTTTATACTCCGCCAGAATATGCTAATGACATGATTCTTTGCGCATTAGATGAGCTTGATCAACAGAAACATATTGATTTTGGCGACCCAGCACTCGGAACAGGACGTTTATATTTATCTTTATTAAGGAGAATTTCAGAATACAATAATAGAGTTGATGAAGAACAACAAATACATATTGATTCAGCTATTGGAATAGAGCTAGATAAGAAAAGTGCTAAACAAGCACACAAGAGATTTGGTTATCGGGGATTAGAAGTTATATGTGGTGACTCGATATCTGCTAATCTTAATCTTGGACGGCAACGCAATTTGATGGTTGTAAACCCGCCTTACAATTGCAGTGAAGAATTGAACAAAGAATATCGAAAGCAGATAGCACTGTTTGCGAAAGAACAGACCGGCATTAAAGTTCCTGCTAAATCGAGTTTGCATGTCTATCACATGCTTATAATGGATAAATGGTTAGCAAATGATGGAATAGGAGTTTGGCTAATTCCGTCTACTTTTTTACAAGTAGGATATGGTGCAGCATTAAGACAGTACTTAACAAATAATGTTCAGTTGTTGCGTATTCATATGTTTGATGAAAAGAGCACTCAATTTGATAAAACATTGGTTTCTACTGCTATTGTAGTTTTCAAGAAATGTTCACCAAGAACTGATGCCACGGTTAAAGTTACGTATGGCAACTATTTGAACAGCCCTTCTTCTGCCAATGTGCCTTTTCAGAAGTTTATTGATGATGACGATTGGAGAAACATTATTGTCACTCCGTCAAAAAAACCAATGAAGCAAATGGAAAGCATTTCGTTTTCTGAATTGTTTGATATTAAACGAGGTGTAGCAACGGGAGCCAACAACTTCTTTGTTGTTGAAATAAATAAAGCTAAGGAATTGGGCATACCGGAGTGTGCCATGAAACCCATATTGCCAAAATCGAGATATTTAGCTTCTACAACAATACAAGCGTTAAAAAATGGTTTCCCGGATGTTTCACCACAATTAGTTCTTATTGATTGTGATCTTGAAGAGAATGAAATCAAGAGCAAGTATCCGTTATTTTATGATTATCTCTTGGGCGCAATGAAAAAAGACAATAAAGGCAACCGAATTGTTGATAGAACTCTGGTTAAGTCTAGAAATCCATGGTATAAACAGGAACAGCGATCTGCTCCGATGTTTTTATTGACATATATGGGAAGACAGAAAAGAGATTTACCACCGTTATATTTTTTGTATAACAAATCCAAAGCTATAGCTTTAAATACATACATATTAGTGTATCCCAAGAAGTGGCTACATGAAATATTAATTGATGATGAAGCTTTATGCAAAGAGCTCCTTGAGAGTTTAAACAATGCCGATTTTAATGATTTGTTGGAAAAAACTAGAGTTTATTCTGGAGGCTTAATGAAACTTGAGCCGGGCTCATTGAGAGAAACACAATTATACAATCTTCCCAAGAAAATCTTGAATTCATATAAAGACTACCAAAAGAGCAAAGCTTAATACCTTAAAGGCGCTTCCTAGTTACTTTTAAGACAGAGATATTCACTAGTTATTTATTACTATGTCATAAATAGCTTTTGATAATAATTCATCCTGGAATTTGTCTTCATCCAGACTGACACCATACAGCAAAGTTTCATCGAAATATTCTATATATCTACTATTACCACCGTTGAGTAAATTATTTATATAATCTCTATAAACACGGCTTTGAATTAAGAATTTAATTTTAAGTATTCGTTTAAACTCTGACGAATTAGATTTATATACTTCGTTGAGCTGAAAAGTGTCAATACTAGTCCTTATTTTCCCCTTGTTATCATGAATAATATTCCATGAAAAATCATGCGGTTCATCTAGACCTATTAATTCATTTACGGTCGAGTAATTAATCTCAAGAAATGCATCATCACCAAACCCTTCGTAATAAGGATTCAGTATTGGAGTTGTTTTATCCTTCTTAAATAATTGATTACAAGCTTTGCAAGCAGGAATCAAATTAAATAATGAAAGTTGAAATAAGGCATACCTGCTTTTTGGAAGAATATGATCTATATCACCTAGATAATTATTTTTTTTATTAATAGTTATAGGATTAATGTATTGTCTATTACAGTAAGGACAAACCTTTATATTTAGTTTCATTACCAATTGTGCACGAATATCGGATTTGCCTAACACTACTACATAATTAAACTTTTGGATAATTACTTTATTTAGTTCGCCTATAAAATCATCCAGTACTTTGATAAAAGAAACAAAGGCGCCTTTTGAAGAACAAACATTATGGATCCCATCTTCAATACTTGTAGAAGAAAAAGTCTTTAGTTTTATATCTATTATTTCATTCCTGTTAAATTCAACAAAATCAATTAATTGTCGTTCTTTTATTTTTCGGCTGCCTTTTCCTTTTATTGTCTTGATTTTATTCAATATATAAGGAACGCTTTCCAAAAAGTCGATTGTATCTATATATTGTTTTACCCAGTCATATTTATTACTAACCTCATCTATAGATAGGATAAGAACATCTGAACAAAAAGCGTTGTTCTTGAGAGAAGTTATAAGTTTCTTTTCAAAATCATTTTTAGATGAAGCAGAAAGTTTTATTTTATTTAATATTTTTATAACAGCATCTTTATACCATGCTTTTATTGAATCTAAATCACTAATAGTTACTCTAATCATTCATTTTCACCTATATAATTCTCTTTTAAAACGATTTCTTTGCCTCTGTAATCTTCTAAGTAAACAGTCTTTAATATATCCTTCTCCTAGTTTTTCAATCTTCTCTTTTATCTGTTCACACTCTGTTATGTGCTCATTTAAATTGTCTGTATCTTGATTACTAATATGCCTTACATCTTCCATATTTTTTATCTGATTAATTATTTGTTTCACATATTTTTCACCAAAAGAGCCAAACAAAGAATCTGTAAAGAAAGTGTCAATTAACACATCATTAATTCCACTAATTAGTCCATACTCTTCCGAGTCTTTAACTTCGACTTTACCTTCTGCATCTTTAGAAATACAATGAATACACTGCTTAGGAACGTCTGATACCATTATTGGAGAATGAGTAGATATGATTATGTGATAATTATATTTATTCATCATATTTGATTTAAGGAAATCTGTTAGTTTTTCAATAAATACTCTAGACCATTCTGGGTGAAAACCAATATCCGGTTCATCTAGTAGCAATACACACGTGCTATTTTCTGTGTGTTTGCTAAAACCAATACTATTGTATAGCATGGCAAAAATATCAATCATTCTTGCCTCACCACTACTAATACCTTTAAATTGAGTTTTCAAGTAATACTTATGATTTATTGTATGATTTTCCGTGTCCCAAGTGCTTTCATCCAAAGTTTTCAACAGTTTATCTAAGTGGTTTTCTCTCATTCTTTCAGGAGAGACTTCTATTTGCGTATAATTCACAAATAATTCATCCGGAATAGTTTCCAGGCATTTAACAATATCTGATGCATAGTGATAGTCTATATTATTCTTTCCTAATATCCTCTTTAAAGCGGAAAACAGATGAGATTTTTGCCAGCTATATTGTGTTTGCTGTTCCTTTTTTGGTTTCATCTTAGGGAACGATGATTTATTGGTAATACTACTAGTATATGCA
>JAEEGL014884583.1_pt1 | contig 13687 bp, 11 predicted proteins | sample 9134231 | NCBI WGS metagenome assembly JAEEGL01 (sample SAMN16246548, study PRJNA631951) | gut metagenome | biome: gut microbiome; feature: rumen; material: fiber-attached | host: Bos | place: Iran: Karaj | collected 2018-10
CTTTCAGAATATCGTATGTCACCTTCAGCTTTTCCAGCGCGGGAATTCGCAGATTGGTGATCATGATATCGGCGGTCCGGATCAAGGCGTAATGAACCTCACGGTCCGAATCGTCCTTGAGATTCAGCGTCATGAAGCGCTTGCCGTCATTGGCGCCCGCAAACAGCGGATTGTTGTCGTCCTCCACGGGACTGCCGTAGATATCCCCCTGAAAACGGTAAGGGTCGCCGGCAGGCGGTTCCACCTTGATCACTTCAGCCCCGAGATAGGCCAGCATACGTCCGGCGGATGGTACCGCCAGATACGTTGCCAGCTCAACGACGCGGACCCCGGCCAGAGGCTTTTCGGTTTTGCTTATTTCGTTCATATTTCTCAAATACGGATGCGGCCGAAACCGCCGTCCACCGCTATGGTTTGAGCGGTAATAAAGTTCGCCTCCTCAGCTGCGAGGGCGTTGACCATAAAGGAAACGTCCTCCGGCTTGCCCGGGTGACCCATGGGATGGTTTTCCTTTACATAATTCAGCCAGTTGTCGCCGCCGCCCATGCAGCCCAGCGCCATCGGCGTAGCGATCGTCCCGGGGCAGATCGCGTTGATCGTGATACCGCACCAGGTGTACTCACATGCGCTGGTCCGGGTCAGGGCAACGATGCCGGCCTTGGCGGCCGCGTAGTTCGCCTGTCCTCGGTAACCGATGTATCCGATGGAGGAAATATTGATGATCCGTCCGAATTTCTTTTCCTTCATTACGCGGACCGCCGCTCGGGTGCAGTAAAAGACACCGCTTAAGTCCACGTCGATCACCTTCTGCCATTCATCGTCGGTCATTTTATGGATGAGAGCGTCCCGAATGATGCCGGCATTGTTTACCAGAATATCCAGCGTCCCGTAACGTTCCACGGCAGTAGCCACAAAACGGTCGCAGTCCGCGGAGCAGCTGACATCGCCCTGTACGGCACTCGCGGTGCCGCCTTCCTGCACGATCTTTTCCACCGTTTGCAGGGCGCTTTCTTCATTGATATCCTGCGCCAGAATAATGGCGCCTTCCCGTGCCAGACCGATAGCGATTGCCTCTCCGAGTCCGCTTCCGGCGCCGGTGACCAGCGCCACTCTGCCTGCTTTAATACTCATTCCTGTCACCTCCTCTTAGTAACGCTGCAGATCGAAGCCGCCGTCGACAGCTATCATCTGCGCCGTAATGTAAGAAGCTTCTTCCGCCGCAAACACCTTGGCCATATAGGCGATATCGGAAGGCTCGCCGACCCGGCCGGTAGGCATCAGCTTGGTAATCGTCTCTTCCCACTTTCCGTTCAGGGCCCCCAGTGCCATGGGCGTCCGGATCGGGCCGGGAAGGATGCAGTTCGCAGTCACGCCGCACCAGGTATACTCCGCCGCGATGGTTCTCGTCAGGGCGATTACACCGGCCTTGGCCGAGCCGTAATTGGCCTGCCCGCGGTAACCTATCTGTCCGACGGCCGATATGTTGATGATCCGTCCGTATTTCTTTTCCTTCATGGTCGGAATAACAGCCTGCGTGCAGAGGAAAGAACCTTTCAGAATGACATCCTGCACGAGATCCCACTGATCTTCCGTCATTTTGTGGATCAGAGCATCCCGGATCAGGCCCGCGTTGTTCACGAGGATATCAATGGTTCCCCACTTCTCCACCACGGTTTCCGCCATCTGTCTGCACTGATCCTTGATCCGTACATCCACTTTGACGGCCATGGCTGTTCCGCCGGCCTCTTCAATCTGCCGAACGGTTTCCTGTGCCGCCTCGAAGTTGGCATCCGCAGCCGCCACATAGGCGCCTTCTTCCGCTAATCCAAGTGCGATCCCGCGGCCGATTCCGCTGCCGGCTCCGGTCACAATGGCCACACGGCCTTTTTTAATATGCATGTTCCGCCTCCTTTAACCGAGTTCTTTGCCAACTATCGTAATGGAGCTCACGCACAGCCAGGGATATCCGCCCAGATTGTGCGCCAGACCGATCTTCGGATTGTCCATCTGCCGCGCTCCCGCTTTTTCATGGAACTGCAGCCAGCTCTCATACAGCATCCGTATTCCGCTCGCTCCGATCGGATGACCGAAGGATTTCAGGCCGCCGTCGATATTGACCGGAATCTGTCCGGTCCTCATGAATTTTCCGTCCAGGGAATCCCGCCAGCCGTGTCCTCTTTCCGTGAGCAGCAGATCCTCGTACAGGCAGATCTCCGTGATGGAGAAGCAGTCGTGGATTTCGATCACGTCCAGCTCCTTCTTCGGATCGCGGATTCCCGCGTGCTCATAGGCGGCGGCCGCCATATGCGCCGTTTCGCCTATAGAGGTGTAATCGTATCCCTGGCAAAGCTCGTTGGTCCCTGGTCCTGCCACAAAATCTACCGTTTTCACGTACATCGGATCTTTTCTGTGGCGCTGGGCGTCCTCGGTGGACATCAGGATCGCGCAGGCACAGCCGTCCGAAACGCCCGCGCAGTCCATAATGGTCAGATACGGCGGGCAGATCATTGCTGCATTCTTGACCTTCTCGAACGGGATTTCCTTGCGGTACATGGCCTTAGGGTTTAAGGCGCCGTTGGAGTGGTTCTTGTACGCGACCGTCGCCATGGCTTCCCGGATATTCTCATAGGATACGCCGTATTTGCTGCAGTAGCCCGGAACCAGCAGGGAGAAGCCCGCCGGACCGCCGTACGCCGGATCCGTATTGTCCCGGTACTGGGCATGGAAGGGGTTGCCGCTGAAGCCATTGTCCTTGAGCTTGTCGAAGCCGATCGCCATGACCGTTCCGTACGCACCGGACGCCACGCCGTAGCAGGCATTCCGGAAGGCTTCCGCCCCGGAGCAGCAATTGTTTTCAATGTGGGTGACGGGCTTGTAGTCCAGCTTCAGGATCGTGGAAAGCGTCGTTCCGCAGATCTCGTAATAGGAGGAGAACCAGAACGCATCGATATCTTTCAGTTCCAGATTCGCATCTTCCAGCGCTTCCTTCACCGCTTCCATCACCATGTCTTCCCGGCTGGTATCGAAACGCTCGCCGAATACCGAGCAGCCCATTCCGACAACAGCCACTTTATCTTTAATTCCTCTGACACTCATTCGCTTTTCCCTCCGTCTCTTTTAGGCGCCACCTTCCAGAAATAGGTGTGGATTCCGTTGGCCGTATACATTTTCCGGAAGGTGCAGACGACCGGCATGCCCACGTAGATCTCTTCCGCCCGGCAGCCCACCAGGAAGGTCATCATCTTGCCGCCTCCGGCAAATTCCACGACGACCAGGTTGTTGGGCGAATCGAGCGAGAGGGACAGCCCGTCCAGCGTGAACGTCTTGACCCAGGCCTCTTTTCCGTAGAAGCGGTACGGATCCATCTGATCCCAAGCACCGCATTTCGCGCAGATCCTCTGGGGCGGGAACTGCGGAGTGCCGCAGCAGCGGCAGCGGCTCCCGTAAAGGGCCGTATTCTTTTTATAATGGCGCAGATAATCCGGAAGGGAGCTGCGCTCCTGATCGGGGCGTTTTTGCGGCTCGCACTGGAGCATCCCCTTCCATTTCAGGTATTTTCCGTAGGTCAGATCAGACGATTTGGTCTCCAGCTGGGTCTTCAGATCCGGCGTCGCTTTGAAGGCTCCGATTTCCTCCGTCACTTCGAAAGCCATGATATCGCAGCCTTCTCCGTAGGAAATGTAAAGGATCCGATCCCCGGGCTTGGCGCTTTCCAGCGCTGCGTTAAGCATCAGCGGCGCGGCAGCGGCTCCCGTATTGCCGATTTTATCGTACAGGCAGTCCTGGATTTGTTCCGCCGTAAAGCCCAGTTTCGCGGCCAGTGCCAGCTGATGGCGCTTTTCATGAGCGTAAAGGACCACCTTGCTGAAATCCGCCGCCTGAAGCTGAAAGGCTGCGAAGAATTCCTTCACGGCTTTTTTAATCGTCGGTTCATAGCAGAGCATCAACGCATAGCGCACGTCCCAGTTTCTGACGATCGTATCGCCTGCTGCCCGCCAGTTGTCCGGATAATCAAGGCCGATGCTCCGGCTTCCCAGGAACCGGGCCAGGACCTTTTCGCTGCCCACGGTAAAAGCGGCCGCTCCGTCGCCGAGCGCCGTTTCGTTGGCTCCGTCGGCACCGCCCATCCGGCAGTCGCCTATCGCTACCAGGGTCTGCCCTTCCTCAGCTCTGTCCAGTGCCGCCAGCAGGGCGGATGAGGCGCAGCGCAGGGAATCCGTAAAGTCAGACAGCCTCAGCTGTTCCGGTGCATCCACGGCGGAAGCCACGGTGGCGGCTCCCTGTTTTTCCGTATAGGGGGATGTTGTGGTCGCAAAATAGACGGCCGACAGATCCTTTTCTCTCCCTCCAAGGCAAGAAAGCGCAGCAGCCACGCTCATGGTGATGCTGTCCTCATCATAGTAGGCTACAGCTTTCTCTTCCGATTTTCCCTTTTTGCCGAACGCGGCGGCCGCAGTCGCTGCTTTGAGGCGGTCATAGGGGATATAGCTGCCATATCCTGTAATTCCTACCAATGTTATCCCTCCTGTTCTTGCTCAGCTTATTCTTACAGAACGCTTCCGTTCTGATAGAGCTCTTCAATCTCCTTTTCTTCATACCCCAGCTCGCCCAGCACTTCCCGGGTATGCTCTCCGAAATGCAGGGTATAGGTCATGTCTTCTTCAACGCCTTCCATCCGGAAAGGAGGCGTAGCGATCCGCAGCACCTTGCCCGACAGATAGTGTCTTTCAATAAAGCAGCCATTTTCCAGCGCCTGAGGATCCTGCGTCACCTCCAGCAGCCGGGCCGTCCGCTCGTAGGCCACATCGGTTTTCTTCAGAATGGCATCCCATTCCGCATAGGTCTTTTTTGCAAAATATTCGTCCAGCAGAGCAACGGCGGCCGCCCGGTTTTCCCGCTGTCCTTTCAGCGTGTTGAAACGGGGATCGTCAATCGCTTCGGGCACTCCCAGCGCCGTGCAGAGCTGCCGCCAGGTCTCCAGAAGATTCTGCGAGGTATTGAGAGCGACCCATTCTCCGTCCGCACACTGATAGACATTGGTCAGGGCAAAGGCAATGGGTTCTTTTCTGGTTGTCGGCTGCTTTAATCCTCCCTGCAGCAGGGTCAGATGCATGGACGCATTCCACATCGCGGTATTGAGAAGCGAAACGTTGTAATATCCGCCTTCTCCGCTTGTCTGGGCCTTGACCAGCCCGGCCATTACCGCGCAGAGCAGGGCGGTGCCCGTTGCGCTGTCGCCGCAGCCAAGGACCATCTCGTTCGGGACGCAGCCTTCTTCCGTCAAATCCAGCAGGTATCCGCCCCGGGCCAGGTAGGCCTGAGAATCGAATCCCGGCTTCGGTGCCTCCGGCCCCTTCTGGCCGTAGCCGTCTATATGGCCGTAGACCAGCTTTTTGTTCCACTTATGGACACTTTCGTAATCGACGCCGAGCTTTTCCAGCGCAGCCGTCCGCATATTTGTGATCAGGATATCGCTCTTTTCGGCAAGGCGGCGGAAAACCTCAATGCCATCCCGGCTGCGAAGATTCACGACGATCATCCGCTTCCCCGCATTGGCATTTAAAAAGATGGGGTTTTCGTCCTCCGTACAGGGAATCCCCACTTCAAACAGCGGAGCCTCGATCCGGTAGTAGTCTTTATCGGGGGCTTCGACCTTTACCACGTCGGCCCCCAATGCCGCCAGGGCTCTCCCGCACTGAGGCGCGGCAATAAAAGTAGTCAGATCAAGTACTCTGATACCTGCCAGAACAGCTCTGCTCATCGGTATTCTCCTTCTGTAATTCTTACGTCCTTTTTCATTCCGAAACGGCTTTCGCTAAGCAGCCTCTCCAGAATAAAATGCTATGGTATATTATAGTAAAAGGGGGCTGATTCCGTCAATCCAATTTTTATCTGATATTTGTTTTTTCCTGAACTATCATTTTATCCTAAATTCCGTCATTTCATTATAATTTGAGGTTTATTTCCTTTTTCTGTCCCAAAAGATTTATCTGATTTTTTTCACCCGGGCGCTTGATTTTTGCTTCGGATTTATTTATTCTATGAGTAAAGATTTCTTTCTTTTATGGAGGATGAAAATGTTCGATTATCTGATTAAAAACGCGCTGCTCGTCGACGGCAGCGGCGCTCCTGCACGCAGAGGCGATCTCGCCGTAAAGGACGGACGTATTGCCGCGGAAGGCGGAAGCATCCGGGAAGGAGCCGTAAAGACGATCGATGCCGACGGCCTGGTTCTGTCCCCTGGTTTCATAGATATCCACTCCCATTACGACTGCGGAATCTTTGCCGATGCTGCCCTGGAAAGCGTTATGGCCCAGGGCGTGACCAGCGTAATCTCCGGTCAGTGTGGCGACAGCCGTGCCCCGCTGGAGGACCACATGGTAGACGGTTTTGCCAAATGGTGTGCCGCTGGGGCAGCTGGAGCCAAGGTCCCCTACAACTGGAGGTCCTTTGGTTCTTTCCTTGATACTGTCGACAGCATGCATCTGGGCGTCAATATGGGTTCGCTGGTCGGTCATTCCACGCTGCGGCTCTGCGCGGTCGGCTTTGACAATCGTCCTGCCACGGAAAAGGAAATTGCCCTCATGCGGAGCCTGGCGTCCGCCGCGCTGTCCGAAGGCGCCCTCGGGCTTTCCACCGGTCTGGTCTACATGCCCGGCATGTATGCCGATACGGCAGAACTGATCGAGGTCTGCCGGGCGCTGACACCGTTTAACGCCCCGTACATGTCCCATATCCGCAGCGAAAGCAACGAGCTGCCCGAGGCCGTCGAGGAAGCGCTGACCATCGCCCGGGCCGTCGGCGTCCCTTGCCACATCGCACATCATAAGGCGCTGGGACAGTCCAACTGGAACAAGATCGATATCTCGCTGGCCCGGATCGATGCGGCCCGCGATGCCGGAGAAGATGTGACGGTCGACGTCTATCCTTATATTCTCTCCACCTCCGCCATGCGGAACCTGCTGCCGCCCTGGGCCCTGGAAGGCGGCATCGAAACTGTGGCCGCCCGCCTGCACGATCCCGAAATAAGAGCCCGTATCATCCGGGAAATCGAATCCGGCGATTCGGCCAACAATATCTGGCGCGATGCCGGCGGCGCAGAAGGCGTTTTTGCCATGGATACGCATTATACGCCTCAGTACGAAGGGAAAAACATGCTGGAGGCTTCTCTTATCTCCGGCCGTTCCCCGCTGGACACCGCGCTGGACATCATTGCTGAAAACAAGGGCTGGGATACGGCCTGCTACGCTACGGGCTGCGAAGAAAATATCCGGAAAGTGCTGAAAAAGCCGTATTCCATGGTCGGTTCGGACGCCGTTCCCTGTGCGCCGGGCGCCAAATGCAATCCCCGCACCAACGGGACCTTCCCGCGTATTCTGGGGAAATACACCCGGGAAGAAAAAGTTCTGACGCTGGAAGAAGCGGTATACAAAATCAGCGGTGCGGCGGCCAAGCGCCTTAAGTTAAAAGGAAAAGGCCTGCTGAAAGCCGGCTATGATGCGGATCTGGTCCTCTTCGATCCCCTGACCGTGATCGACAAGGCCACAACAAAAGACCCTCTGGCCAGGCCGGAGGGCATTGAGTGGGTCTTTGTAAACGGGATAGCTGCCGTGAAGGATGGAAAATGCACCGGCGCCCGCGCGGGACGGGCTATCCGCAGAGAAGTGTAAGGCTTATTCTTTGGGGCGGTACAGACCGGAGTCGGATTCCACCTCGAAGATTTTCCCGGCACGGACGGGCATGACATCCGTGTTGAACAGGGCACCGGGCGCGCTTTTGTCGCGGATCATCTTTCTGGGCGTAGCACTTCGGTATTCTCCCGGGGGAATGCCGATGTGCTTTTTAAAGACCCGGTTAAAGTGCTGAACGTTTTTGAAGCCCGTCACGCTGCTGACCTCTGTCAGCGGGTAGTCGCTGTAGGCAATCAGCTCGCAGGCTTTGTAGACACGGGTTTTGAAAATGTATTCGTTTACGGTAATTCCCGTGGAGCGCTTGAATGAAGTTGCGAGATACGACTTATTGAACCCGATCGCGTCCGCAATGGTATTTAAGGAAAGATCCTCGCTGTAATGCTCCTCGATATACCGCGCGGCAATCTGCGTCGGACTCAGGTTCTGTTCTGTCCGCCGGGCGGACTGGCTTCCGCCTATTTCTCGCGCAAGGTCGTACAGAAGTACATTCAGATAGATGCTGATGTATTCGGTATAATCGTCAAAACGTCCGTCCCGCTCGTCGGCAATCTTTTCCACCAGAGTTTTGGTGAACAGACTGCTGTAAATGACGGAAGGAAAATCCGCCACTGCCTGACGCAGCTCATCGTCCAAAATGGAGAACTTGATCTCATAGGTGCAGGTCACGCCTTCATTGCTGTTGCACCACCCGCAGGCCTCGCCCGGTCTGGCGATGGTCATCATATTGTTGCTTAAGGTGGCTTCCTCTCCGTTGATGGTAAAGTCGCAGCGACCGTCAATAATATAGACCAGATGGTAGTAATACTCGTGCGTATGTACTTTGACGATCTGTCCCGGATAAAGGCGGACCTTGTTGACCCACAGGGGCTCTAAAGTCGTATTGAATTTATACATGGAAATCCTGTCCTTGCAGCGGACCGAAGCAGTAAATGCGGCGGCCGGCAGAAATAATGATAAAAATAATTTAGAACAAAACCGTGATCCTGTCAAATGATTTCAGGATTACGCGGGAAGAAAAAGGAGGGAACATGATTCATTTCGAAGGAATCCGCCTGGTGATCTGGGACATGGATGACACCTTCTGGAGCGGGACCCTGTCCCTGGGACCTGTTGCGATCGTGCCGGCTAACGTCCGGCTGGTGAAAGATCTGGCTGCCTGCAGGATCCTGAATTCCGTCTGCAGCAAAAACGATTACGAGCCGGTCCGGGAGGAGCTTATCAAAGCCGGCGTGTGGGATTATTTCCTGTACCCTTCCGTCAACTGGGAGGAGAAAGGCCAGCGGGTTAAGGAGATCCTCAAAAAGGCCGGAATTCCGCAGCAGGAAGCTCTGTATGTCGACGACAATCCGCTTAATCTTGAAGATGCGCTTCATTGCTGCCCTGACCTTATCACGGCCGGGCCGGATATTTTCCCTCTTCTGGCGGAATTCGTCCGTTCTCTTTCCTCATCAGCATCAGCTTCGCTGCGGGATCCCGCGGCAGCAGATAATAACCCGAATAAAAAGGAGGCACATCCTATGTACAAGCTGGACCATGTTGCCGTGGTTACCGACAACATTTACGAGACCGTTGCCCGCTACGAGAAACTGCTCGGTGTTGAGATCCGCACCCCTGCCGTCGTGGAAGGCCAGGGCATCATTTCGACCTATATTCCTCTGGACGGAGTGGGGATCGAACTGCTTCAGCCGATCGATCCGGAAGGCGGCATTCAGCGTTTTCTGGACAAAAAAGGCCCCGGCATCCATCATTTTTCCCTGAAGCCGGATGACAGGGAGGAAGCCATCCGCGAGCTCAGCGAAGACGGTGTCCGGTTGCTGCTGGGCGAGGCCAACGGCAAGAAATCCGTTTTTATTCATCCGAAGAGCACCGGCGGCGTTCTGATCGAGCTGTGCGAATAAGGACACATCCATGAAACCGCTTATCGGCATTACCATGGGAGATCCGGCTTCCGGGCGAAGGGCTTTCCCGGCATTTCGCAGCTGCACCTTCATACCGTCGGCTCCCCTAAAAAGGCTCTTTTTTGTCCGCGGAAAAGTCAGTACTGCCGCGGGAGAAGCGGCTTTTCGCCATGGGGAGCGTGCCATCCATCCGGTTATGGAAGGACAGATCGACGCGGCTGTAACGAATGCCCTGAATAAGGGAAGATAAGCGCTGCCCCCGCAAAAAAGGATTGTGGCGTTTCCGTCCCAATCCTTTTTGTTTTGCGCGTTTTCCGCGTCTTTACGTCTCCTTGCGGAACAGCTCGCAGGCCACAAAATGACCCGGATCCACTTCCGTCTGAACCGGATCGGCGGCAGTGCAGGCATCCGTCCGGAAAGGACAGCGTGACGCAAAACGGCAGCCGACAGGCGGATTGATCGGACTCGTGACTTCACCCTTGATCAGTGTCGGTTTCCGCTTGCGCATAGCCAGCTTCGGAACCGGAATAGCGGCAAGCAGCGCCTGCGTATAAGGATGCTTCGGATTCCGGAAAAGTTCATCCACCGGCGCGCGTTCCACGCATTTTCCCAGATACATAACCATGATCTCATCGGAAATATGCTTCACGACTGACAGGTTATGGGTAATAAACATGTAGGTCAGCCCTCTGTCATCCTGCAAATCCATCAGTAGATTCAGGATCTGCGCCTGAATGGACACATCCAGCGCTGAAACCGGCTCATCACAGACAATGAATTCCGGATTCAGGGACAAGGCCCGCGCAATACCGACACGCTGCAAACGTCCTCCGTCCAGCTCGTGCGGATAGGAATTGTAAAGACGGGTGGCCAGACCGGCCGTATCCATCAGTTCTGCAACCTTCTTATCGCGCTCCGCCCGACTTGAGAACAGACCGTTTACGATCATGGGCTCCGCAATGGACTCCGCAATGGTCATACGGGGGTTGATGCTGGAATAGGGATCCTGAAAGATGATCTGAGCCCGGCGTTTGAAGGCCTTCATCTGCTTCTTGTCGTATTTTGTGATATCTTCTCCTGCGAAAAGGACCTCTCCGGAAGTCGGCGTAATAATGTTCAGGATCGTCCTGCCAAGCGTGGATTTTCCGCAGCCGGATTCTCCGACGACACCCAACGTGCCGCCACGCACGATCTTCAGATCTACATCATCAACAGCATGGACCAGTCCCTTTTTGACCTTGAAATACTGCTTCAGATGCCGAGTCTCAACCAGGACGGAATCATTATTCGGCATGACTCTCCTCCTTTCCGCTCTCTTCGTCCGTATACAGGAAGCATTTGATCTTGTGGCTGCCTTCGCAGTAATAACCCGGTTTTTTCAGCTTACATTTTTCCATGCAGTTCGGGCATCGCGGCGAAAAGACACAGCCCGTCGGCAGATCCGTCGGGTCGGGCATCAGGCCGACAATCGGCGAAAGACGATCTGTTTTTTCTTCGATATTCGGGATGGAGCCGAACAGGCCCTTCGTATACGGGTGGTTCTTTTCCACTTCGAAAATATCTTCCAGGCGTCCGTATTCCACGATCTCGCCCGCATACATGACCGCCACCTTGTCACAGGTCTGTGCCACAATACCGAGGTCGTGGGTGATCATAATCATCGCGGTGCCGAGTTTGTCTCTCAGCTCGCCGATCATTGCCAGCACCTGGGCCTGAATCGTCACATCAAGGGCTGTGGTCGGTTCATCCGCGATCAGGACCTCCGGTTCGCAGGCCAGCGCTATGGCGATGACCACGCGCTGCTTCATACCGCCCGAAAACTGATGCGGATATTCCTTTTTGCGTTCAGGCGGGATACCTACGAGACGAAGCACCTCGTTTACGCGTTCGTCAGCTGCCTGTCTGGCCGGGGTGATGTGAGCCTGCTCGATCAGCGATTTTTCCCTCCTGGGATTAAAGGCACCGGCCGACTGGTGCAGCAGAACTGCCTCCGCGATCTGATCTCCGATGGTCTGCAGCGGATCCAAAGAAGTCATCGGGTTCTGGAAAATCATGGAGATTCTTCTGCCGCGGATGGTCCGCATGACCGGTTCCGGCAGCGAGAGGAAATCTTCTCCGTCAAATTCGATTTTTCCGCCTTTGATGATACCGACCCGTTCCGGCAGCAGGCGCATCAGAGCCAGGGCAGTCGTGGTTTTGCCGGCACCGGTCTCTCCGACGATTCCGAGTGTCTCCCCCTTGTCCAGCGTGAAGCTGATGCCGTTGACGGCATGCACAACCTCCATGTCGGTCTTGTAAATGATCTCCAAATCTTCTACTTTCAATAAGTTTTCGGACATTTCAAGTACCTCTCATCAGGTTTTCAGCTTCGGATCAAGGGCGTCCCGAAGGCCGTCGCCCAACAGATTGAATCCGAGGGAAGCCAGCACGATACACATACCGGGGAAGAACAGCAGCAGCGGTTTGGAACGGATCCATTCCTTGCCGGCATTTAAAAGACCGCCCCATTCGGGTGTGGGCGGTTTGATGCCCAGTCCCAGATAACTCATGGACGAAGCCGCCAGCAGCGCGCCTGCCATAGCCATGGTCGTCGTAACGATAATCGGACCGACCGCATTCGGAAGGATATATTTGAACATGATGCGGGCATCCGATGTCCCGTAAGCCTTCGCTGCTTCGATATATTCCTGTCCGCCGATACCGATCATGGTGGACCGGGACATCCGGCAGAAGCCCGGCACATTCGCAATCGCGATCGCGATGATCAGGTTGGTCACGCTCGCACCGAGCGTTGCTACGACCACCAGGGTCAGCAGCAGTGTCGGGATCGCATGCAGCACGTCCATTAATCGCATGATCAGCAGATCGACCCAGCCGCCGTAGTAGGAAGCCAGCGCGCCTAAAATCGTTCCGACCACCGCCGCGGACATCGACGTCACGATACCGATGGTGATCGAATACCGCGCGCTGTGCACACAGCGGGCCAGCATATCACGGCCGTAGCCATCTGTTCCGAACCAGTGCTTGGCAGAAGGCCCTTCCAGACGCTCCAAAACGTTGATATCCAGCGATTTCGAATAAGGGATCAGCACGGTCCCGAAGATGGCCAGAAACAGGAAGAAGGAAAAGATGAACAGCCCTAGCATAGCGGAACGGCTTTTACGCAGCCGGCGCCATACCTCCCGGGCCTGTCCGTTTTTTCTGACTTTTTCTTTCATGCCGCTCACCTACCCTTTGTATTTTGCCTTGATCCGGGGATCCACGACCGCGTAGAGGAAGTCCACCACCAGCAGAACCAGACTGAAGCTGACCGACATCACGACGGCAGCTCCCAGCGCCGCATTGACATCCTTGCTGTTGACGGCCTTGACCAGATAGGTCCCGAGCCCGGTCATCGCGAAAACAGATTCCGTTACAACGGCACCGCCGATCAGCGCGCCGAAATTGCCGCCGATCTGAGTAATGATCGGAAGAAGCGCATTTTTAAAAGCGTGTTTCCAGATAACGGTAGCTTCTGCCGCCCCTTTGGCACGTACGGTCCGGATATGGTCCTGACGGATCGTCTCCAGCATACAGGAACGCGTCATTCGCAGCTGACGGGCCGAATACGGAATCCCCAGTGCAACGGTTGGCAGGACAAAATGCTGCCACGTATCATCTCCGAAGACCGGGAACCATTGCAGCGAGATGGCAAAGATCGATATCAACAGCAGCGCCAGCCAGAAGCCCGGGACTGCCGCCAACGTGACCGAGACGACACGCATGACCTCATCTCCGACGGAATACTGCTTGACAGCCGAAAAGACCCCCAGCGGAACGCCGACTACGACAGCGAAGATCATAGAGAAAGTTGCAACCCTCAGCGTTGTTGGCATACGCGGGATGATCTCACTCCAGACGTCCTTTTTCGTGGCATAGGACTGACCGAAGCTGCCCCGCAGCAGATTCAGCAGGAATTTTCCGTAACGAACCAGGAACGGGTCATAGTAACCGACCTCCTGGTTAAACGCTTCTATGGCTTCCTTCGGGGCAGTTGTCCCCAGGATCGCCGTCCCGGGATCGCCGGGAGAGAGCGTCATAAGACCAAAGATAAGGAAC
>JAEEGL015961093.1_pt1 | contig 13687 bp, 5 predicted proteins | sample 9134231 | NCBI WGS metagenome assembly JAEEGL01 (sample SAMN16246548, study PRJNA631951) | gut metagenome | biome: gut microbiome; feature: rumen; material: fiber-attached | host: Bos | place: Iran: Karaj | collected 2018-10
CTCACGGGCATTGCCCCAAGACTCATCCTTTGCAAGAACCATCCTGTAGATCGTGTCGAGTAATTTGAATTCGGCTGTCTGAGAAAGGGTGTATTGCTCTCTCTGAGCCATCGACTTGAAGATAGAGAGCAGCTCATCTTCATTATAGTCGTCGATATGGAGCTTGTGAGTGAAACGACTGGCCAGACCAGGATTCATCTGCAGGAACTCTTCCATCTTGTCCTTATAGCCAGCAGCAATCACCACAAACTTACCACGATCGTCTTCCATGCGTTTCATCAGTGTGTCGATAGCCTCCTTGCCATACTGGTCACCACCATCGCTGAGGGTATAGGCCTCATCGATGAAGAGGATACCACCCATCGCTTTGTCGCACATACTGTTGACAATCTTCGGGGTCTCACCCATATATTTACCAACTAAGGTGGCGCGACTCACCTCCAACACACGACAGGTAGGCAGGATCTCCATCGCCTGAAGCACCTCACCCATCTTACGCGACAGAGAGGTCTTTCCTGTACCAGGATTACCTGTCAGCACGAAGTTCATAGCCATCTGCTGCACCTTACCGGCACCCATCGCTGCACGCTGTTTCATGAACATACTCTGTACTGCCAGACGACGGATAGAGTTCTTCACGGTACGCATGCCGATGAACTCATCAAGCTCGTTGAGAACCTCATCAAGCGGACGTGCTGCCTCACTCTGTGCCATTGGCAGATCATCCTGCGTCAGGCTGAACATATCACGCTCCTGGAAGCTTGGATCGTTCATCAGTTTGACAAGACGCTGACTCTGTCGCTCAACGGCCTCATCAAAGATACGACGAGCCTCACGGGCATTGCCGAAGTTCTTGTCACGACGCAGATACAACTGCTCGAACTGACGATGGATGGCACCACGCATCACCTCATCGACAGTGAAGTTCTTCTTGCTGGCCAGATTCAGGAAGATCTGCGTCAGCTCATCTGGTGTATAGTCGTCGAAATGAATCGTCTGTGTGAAACGGCTCTTCAAACCCGGGTTAGAGTCAATGAAGTCGTGCATCTGGTCTGTGTAACCTGCCACGATACAGACAAACTTACCTCGATCGTCCTCCAATCGCTTCAGAAGCGTATCGATAGCCTCAGCACCAAACGTGTCTCCATCATTCGACTTCAAGGTATAAGCCTCATCGATGAAGAGCACACCACCCAGTGCCTGATCTACCAGCTGATTGGTCTTAATAGCTGTCTGTCCGGAATAACCTGCCACCAACTTAGAGCGGTCGGCCTCAACCAACTGGCCTCGTGACACAATACCCAATGTCTTGAAGATATCAGCCATAATACGTGCCACAGTCGTCTTACCTGTTCCAGGATTACCACTGAACACATAGTGCTTTCCTTGGAACGTATTGGTCTCTCCGCGCTTGATCTGAAGATTGAGGTAGGATGTGAGATTAGCCACCTCTTTCTTCACAGCTGCCAGACCAACCAGTCCGTCAAGCTTAGCCAGACAGTCGGATACATCTACAGACTGCGGAGCCTCGTATGGGATATCTGCTGCCGAGATGGTCATCAGTTCCTCATTCGACATCGACGAGATATCCTCACCCTGCAGACGCTGTGCCTGACGCTTACAGATCTGATCGAAGAGCGTACGCATCGTACGACCATTGGCGAAGTCATTGCCACGAGAGTTGTATAACTCCGTGATCTGCTTCTTTGCCAGCTCTTCTGCCTCAGGCGAGAAGATATATTTCTTCTCCTTGGCGAAGACAAGCATGATCTGATACAACTGCTCTGGTGAGTAGTCCTTGATATCGAGGAAGTAAGTGAAACGGCTCTTGAAACCTGGGTTGATGCGGAAGAGGTTCTCCATCTCCGTGCGATAGCCGGCTGCAATCACCACGAACTTTCCGCGATCATCCTCCATGCGTTTCATCAGCTTCTCTAAGGCCTGAGCACCCTGATTATCCCGTTCTCCAGCAGCATTCTGTGGTGCCAACGTATAGGCCTCATCCACAAACAGGATACCACCCATAGCTTTGTCGCAGAGCTTGTCGACCACCTTTGGTGTCTCACCCTGATAAGGGCTAACCATCTTGGCGCGATCCACCTCCACCACATGTCCGCTGTCGAGATAACCGATAGCAGCAAGAATCTCTCCTAACTTTCGCGCAATGGTGGTCTTACCCGTACCAGGATTACCTGTCAGAATCACGTGCATCGACATTTTCTCCTGTTCTCCCAATCCGCGTTCTGCACGCTCGATACTGTTCTGAACAGAATAGGCAATCTCACGCACTGCACTCTTCACCTCATCCATACCGATGAAGTTGTCGAGATCCCTCAGAATATCATCTACGCTACGCTCCTCAGGAACATAACCTCTGATATCACTCTTCTCCACCTGAAGGGCATCTGCACCACGACTGATAAACTGGGTGAAGATATCCTCTGCGGTCTTACTGGCGAGATGACCGTTACCAAACGTCTCGTCCTTGATCTTTACCTGATATTTGAAAAAGCGTGTCAACAAGTCATCAGCCTCTGGCGAGAACCTAGTGACACCATACTTTGTACGCAGGTTCAACTTACAGATATCTGTCAGTTCCTGATAACCTGGTGTCGGCAGACGGAACGTGTATTTGAAACGATTGGCCACAGCAGGGTTGCTCTCCAGGAAATCGTCCAGACCTTTCGTCAAACCTGAGATGATCACCACGGGATTGTCTTCCCATTTCCCCATCTCCACGAACAGCTTATCCAACGGATTCACCTGATTAGAATACTTATCAGGCAGCAGCTTCTGGACATTATCGAAGAACAGGATACCATCCTTAGCCTTCTTGATATTATCATCCCATTTCTCAACAAAACGCTGGTAATCTACTGCGTCGACCATTGTCAGCTTCGGCTTCTGGATTATCCTATGTTTATAGAAATAATCGCGAAGGATCTCTGCCAGTATGGTCTTACCTGTTCCCGTTTCACCAATCACGATGGCGTTTACGGAGATACCTATATTGGATATATCCTTACGGGAGCGCAAATAGGCATAGGTATTGACAATCGTCTTGAGCTGACGTTTTACCTCGTCAAGTCCTACCAGTTTGTCAAGCAAGTCCTGTGATGCGATCGGCTGACCGCACCATTTGCAAAACTTTGCTAAAAGTCTGTTTTCTTTATGACAGTTCTCACAAACCATTATTCTACGTCTCTTTCTAATTGCTTGATGATAGATGCAGGAATCGACTTCAGGTTGTCTGCATCAGGATTAGCTACATTTAATATACTCGGACTGAAGATCACGAAATCGAGTACGAATACCAGTGCCAGCAAACTCCACAAGATATAATGCAGCACACTCTCACCACTGATAGATCGCACCTGATCCGTCACATCGTTCAACAGCGCGAACTTTGAGCCATTATACTTATACGACTTGGTCTTGAAGGTATAATATAAAGGTTCAAGGAGTGATGACTTGATATCGTTCTCCAGTACCTCTGATATCAGTTTACTATCAGCTTTCTCGTCGCCTCGGAAGTCTGTCAGGTGGCATACCAGCATATAGACCAGTGTGATCACCACAATGATGATATTGAACAGATTCGGATGAGACTGCCCGAAATATTTCAATATAATAATAGGTATATACGACGATGCGACTCCCACAAGTCCCCAAAGGAGTGAGAAGAAGAAATCATACCCACGGAAGAAGGCTCTGGTACCAACGATGAGACCCGTTATTCCACCCAAGGGTAATCCTACAGCTATCAGTGAATGTTCAAGCAGATAGGAGCGATCATTCACACCGATGATCATCACGAGAAGGATCCAGACAGCACAGAGACCATAGAATGTGAAACGCCATATCTTCTCCTTGGCTTTTGCCATCTTCCAGTTGTCACGCACTTCCTTGATACGTGAAGTGGTCTCCTGACGGGCATCCACAAAACGCTTGTAATAGGTCTGCGTCCTATCAATCTTTCCTATGGCCATCAGCCATTCTTCCAAGGTGTGCTCGTAGGCATATTCTTCAGTGAAGTCGGCAAACGGATCCTCATGATAGAAGATCGACATCCACTGTGTGAACGAGCCGTTGCGGATCTCCGTTCTGATCTGTGGGTATTGCTTCTCATCAAGCTGGCGCCCATCAGTAAGCACTTTTCCGTCTGGCATCATATAAACGGGAGACGTACCTAAGATACGGCAGAAGCGATAGACAGCAGTCTTATAGTCATAGGCTCCCATACGCTCACGATTCTCCTCACTTCCCAGATCGAAACAACGATGATGCTCATTCAGCACTTCATTCCATCCATGTAGCTGTGCATAGTAGTTGAATCTGCCATCCAGCTCCACAATATCACTCATGGCATTCTTGAAGCCTTCATCATCCAGATGCTCTACGCCTTTCAGACGTTCGCAGATCTGTTCGCCAATCTGTAATGGCGTATAGGCCGATCTGAGGTCATAGCCTGCCTCACGATCGAGGTTATACAGCACCTTATAGGCCAACGATTCCGAATAGGTCTTTCCCTGGGTGAGAATACGCATACTCTCGCAGACCATCCTATCCTCATGGCTATACATCCAGGCAAGAAGTCGTCCGTCTGTCAGACAATGCCAGTCGTCTTCTGTCAGCTGTTCCCTACCAAAGGTCTGCACGATCTCCTTCAAGGAAGACGAGGGATAGCGTGCTAACAGTGGGATATCCGGATCAATCTCATAGACTGTCTTCAGCACAGCAACCTGTGCACTCTTCTTATCCGCCTTTGAGAAATAAGAGCGGATACGCTCGATGTTACAGGTGGTATGAGATTCCAGATAAAGGAACAGGGTGTCGTTGGGATTAGTAAGCAGAATCGCATAGTCGCTCTGATAACTCAACAGGGATATCGCTATGGTATGGATATCTTCACACAGATTGCCCCTCACATCTTTATAGGGGTAAGAGGGTTCCATGTTATAGACTGCAGACATCAGACCAGCACGCTGATCCACAGGATAGCGATTGGCCACGATATCCTTCATGATGGTACTGAGCTTATCATTACCACACGACTCCAGCCACTGACTGATACGACCATTATAAAGATAGCCGATAGCCAGTTTCTGGTTATCGAGCAACAGCGGAATCAGTTCGTGTAGATTGTCGGCAACCAGGTTCTTATCAGGATCAACGACAAAGCTCTTATATTTCAGGAACGGTGATGAAAGGTCCACCGTCGGATTACCACCAAGGAACCACTCCTCCACCTGTTCATAGCCCCAACGGTTGGCAGGATTAACCACCGTCAGACCCTGAACGATCATTCTGACACGGTTAGGAAGTTCAAGGATACGAGGCAAGCGCCCTTCACTCTTCTGGCGCATCATCGTACGTTCATTCGAACTCAGCGGCGACTCACCAAGCCAGAGTGTCATCAGACAGATACCAAACGAGTAGAAGTCAACAGAAGGCATCACCTCCACCACACCATCGATCACATCAGAATACATTTCCGGTGCGGCATAGATGGGGGTACGGGCCTGTGTGGTCTTATGGGCTTTACCATCCTGATCCAGGATGCTGGAGATACCAAAGTCGCCAAGCACCAGTTCCGTATGCTCCTTGTCGCGGAAGAAGAAGTTGCCTGGTTTGATATCCTTATGCAGAATATGACTCTGGTGGCAGTAAGCCAGCGCAGCAGCGCCCTGAAGGGCTATTCTGCGGAACTTATCCATATCACCGTTCAGTCGATACTCCTGCATCGTACCACCCTGGAGATACTCCATCAGTTCGTAATATCTGTGCTTGCCATCGACGTAGGTCTTACCAAAGTCGTACACCTTGACAATCATCTCGAAATCAAAGTTATAGACCGTCTGAAGAACCTTCTTGTTAACGTCGAAATTGGGATAATAGATCTTCAGTACAAATTTCTCGCCGTCGCGCTCAACCAGGAACACCTGAGCTTCACCAGTATCCTCGCTCAACGACTGGAGATTCTTATATTTGTTACCCTTCAGCAAGAAGAACTTCTCATCTACATTTTCATCCTTCGAAGGAGCCACCATACCATTCGCTCTGACGGTACCTCCCCTATTGGTTGCTCGTATCGTCGAAGATGTAGCACGTATTGTAGCAGCATATCCACCAGCGTCCACACGACGGGTTGCGTCCATGTTATTTGGCTGATCGGGGTTGAACGTTCTATCCGTACTCATTATAAATCGTCTTTAATTTCCTTTTTCGAATTACCACCAAGAATCACCCATTTTCCACCCATCTGTGGTTTGGCACATCCGCAGGGACTGGAGTGAAGCGCATGCTTGAAATTACACTGCCAAGCCAGTCGTACACCCTGGGGGCGACAAGCCATCGCGTAATTACGCACCTGGGCTGGTCTGGGTTGTGGCTGCTGGGCCAGCTTGTCGAGCAGTTCGGAGATCTTATCCAGGCATTTCTGCTTCTTCTCATCATACTCCTCCTTACTCATACGCTTATTCTCTGATTCTGGGATAATGGGATTCAATGTTCCCCTATCCTGTGCCAACAGCGTCAGCACTCGCTCACGCAACTTGACATTGGCCTCATCTTGTTGTTTTTCACGTTCTGTCGAATAAGGGATCATCAGATCCATCTCCTGCAACTCCTCTGCCATCTTCTGCATCTCGATGTATTCAGGCATCTGACGAACCTGCTCCAGAAGCATCACAGCATCATCCGTCAGAGGTGTGCCACACTGCTTGCAGAAGGCAAAATCGTTCATCGTATGGCAAACAGGACAGACAATACCGCCTTGGGGACTACCGCATTCTGGGCAGAAAGCCTCGTTGCCATCCAGATGGGCGCCACAGAAAGAGCACACATCCTTACGGACATAACGGCGACAGGTCTCACAGAAGTCTGCGTCAGGATCTAATTCTGCACCGCAGTTCGGACAAGACATCTTGCCAATCTGACTTCCACAGGAAGCACAGAACACGGCTTCTGGATCATTGATGGTTCCACAATACGGACAGGCAACTCCCTGGGCAGCTCGCATGTTCATCTGCATCTGCTGACCCATCTGGAAGTTATCAGCAGGCTCCATATAACGCTCTTCATGCTGAAGCTGCTGCATCCCTCGATTCGTTCTCTCAGGGTTTATAGTAATATCCTCATTCATACTTTTTTTGATTAAGCTAGGTGCAAAATTAATAAAAAAAACAAATCTACAAAAAAAAACCGCCGTAAATTTACATTTACGACGGCATTTTGTTCATTTTTTACCCGATTACCACAGTTCGAGGCGCTCAGATTTGGGAATAAACATCTTATCACCCTCTTTTACACCAAAAGCATCATACCAGGCATCAATATGGGGTAAAGCGCCATTCACACGCCAGCGACCCAGTGAATGAGGATCGCTCTTGGTGCGATTACGGATCTCCTCTTCAGTGATGTTACCAGCCCACACACCAGCATAAGCGTGGAAGAAACGCTGATCTGCTGTCAGACCGTCTTTCTCGCCAAGCGGACAGAGTTTGGTGGCATTCTTATAAGCAGCATAAGCCACCTGCAGACCACCGTGATCCGCCAGGTTCTCACCCAGTGTCAGACGACCATTGGCATTCAGGTCGGGCAGCACCTTGATCTTGCTGAAGAAGTCGGCATACCGATCTGTGCGTTCTGTAAAGTTCTTTCCGTCGGCAGAAGTCCACCAGTCATGCATGTTTCCATCCTTGTCGTAATGACGTCCCTGATCATCGAATCCGTGCGTCATCTCATGACCGATCACCACACCGATGGCACCATAGTTGAAGGCATCGTCAGCTGTAGGATCAAAGAACGGAACTTGCAGAATACCAGCAGGGAAGCAGATCTCGTTCGTGGTAGGATTATAGTAGGCGTTAACCGTCTGAGGATCCATATACCAGTCGTCTCTGTCAACAGGTTTTCCTGCTGTATGGTCTATTCTCCAAGCAGTCCAGAAACGGTGGCACTCACGTATATTCTCGTAGTAAGATTTTTTAGCATCAATCTTCAGATCCGACAGGTCTGTCCAGCGATCAGGATAACCAATCTTCACATAGAAGGTATTGAGCTTCAGCAGGGCGTTAACCTTTGTGGAATCATCCATCCAGTCCTGGGCAGCGATACGCTCACCAAGGGCAATACGCAGATTCTCTACGAGGGTCTTCATGCGCTCCTTCGACGAGGCGGGGAAGTATTTCTTGACATAGATTCTACCCAGTGCCTCACCCATTTCGTTCTGCACCTGATTCGTAGAACGACGCCACAGCGGATGATCCTCCTTACGACCAGAGAACACCTTGCCGTAGAAATCGAAGTTGGCAGCACGTACGGCATCATTCAGGTAACCTGTGTTACCGTCAATCTGTCCCCACTCCATCACGTCGCGATACTCAGCAGCAGTCAGCGTGTTAAACAGCTTGTCAGCAGCCTTCATAAACTCCACCTGACCCACGACAACATCCTGGATATACTCGCTCTTGATGCCCTTGGCATTCATCTGGCGCTCAATCTGGAAGTTCGGACACATAGCATTGAGATCCTTCAGCGTCATCTTGTTGTAGTTGGCGATAGGATCACGCAGTTCTGTACGTGACTTTGAGACCTTTGCCAGAGCCGTCTCCACCTTCAGGATGTTCTTCATCTTCTTCTCAGCCACGGCCTTCTTGAAGCCAAAGAGCTGGAACATACGAACGATGTGCTTCTTGTAAGCCTCACGGATCTTCACCGTAGCCTCATCATTCTCCAGATAATACTCTTTCTGTCCCAAAGTCAGTCCGCCCTGAGCGAAAGTCAGAATGTTCTGAGTAGCATTCATCTCATCGGCCCCGATGTAGGAAGCAAAAAACTCCGAGTTGCCGTAAGGCATCATCTCAAGCTGGATAGCGAAGAGCTGCTCCTTGGTCTTCGCAGCCTCCAGGCGCTTGATAACAGGCATCAAAGGCGCCAAGCCGTCCTGTTCCCTGCGAGCAGAGTCCATTGCCAACTTATAGAGATCACTCAGTTTCTGTTCTACAGTACCTTCCTGATACGTATTCTCCTGCAATTCCTTCAGGATACCATTGATGCGCTTGTTGTTGTCTTCAGCCAAACGGTCAAAGCTACCATAGCGCGAATAAGCAGCAGGCAGCGGATTGGCTTTCATCCATCCACCACAGGCATACTCGTAGAAATCATCACCAGGACGAACGCTCTTGTCGAAATCAGATACATTCAGACCTGATCCTAATGTACTTTGAGCCATTGTCATCATAGAGATAGATGCCATTGCCATCATAGTTAAAATTCTTTTCATCTTTAATTATTTAATTAGAAATTATTGATTCCAAAGTCTCGCTGAGCTGTTCCCAGCGCTCCACCTCCTCGTCGAGACATTTCTTCGTAGAGGTGTATTCCGCCACAAGTGTCATGTCTGAGGCATTCTCAGGCTGCATCAGCAACTCGTCGAGTTCCTTGATGCGCTGTTCCATCTTCTCGATCCTGGCCTCCGACTCCTTCACTGCCTTCTCTGCACGATTCCTGCGCTTCTGCTGTTCCTTGCGCTCTGCATAGCTGAGGGCTTTGGCTAAAGCTTGCGAATGGTTCTCTTCAGAGGAAGTTTCTAGTCCGACGTTACGGACTGGGAGTTCGCTGGTTACGGACTGAGAGTTTGCTCTCGACGGACTAATGACGTCCTTTCTGCCCAGCTCGTCGAGCTCGCTGATCTTCTTGGCCTGAAGGAAATCATAGATACCACCCAGGTGCTCCTTCACCTTGCCGCCTCCAAACTCATAGACCTTTGTCACCAAGCCATCGAGGAACTCACGATCGTGACTCACGATGATGGCTGTACCATCAAAGGCTTTGATAGCCTCTTTCAGAACATCCTTCGAAGGCATGTCGAGATGGTTTGTGGGCTCGTCGAGGATCAACAAGTTTACAGGCTCCAACAGCAGACGGATCATCGCCAAACGACTTCTCTCGCCACCACTCAGCACCTTCACCTTCTTATCTGACTCCTCGCCACCAAACATAAAGGCACCCAGGATATCGTTGATACGCAGGCGGATATCACCTTTCGCCACATGGTCGATCGTCTGGAACACAGTCAGACTCTCATCGAGCAACTGCGCCTGGTTCTGGGCGAAATAGCCTATCTGGATGTTATGTCCCACTTTCAGTTCGCCAGTAAAGGGAATCTCACCCATGATACATTTCACGAGGGTGGATTTGCCTTCACCGTTCTTACCTACAAACGCCACTTTCTCGCCACGTTTGATGGTCAGTGTCACATGATCGAAAACGGTATGTGCCCCATAGTCCTTACGCACCTCGTCGCAGATGATCGGATAGTCGCCGCTTCTGAGACAAGGTGGGAACTTCAGGTGCATCGCCGAGTTATCCACCTCGTCGATCTCGATAGGCACCACTTTCTCCAGCTGCTTGATCTTCTGCTGCACCTGCACAGCCTTCGTGGCCTTATAGCGGAAACGCTCGATGAAGTCCTTCATCTCTGCCACTTCCTTCTGCTGGTTCTCGTAGGCTCTCAGCTGCTGTTCGCGACGCTCCTTACGGAGTTGCACATATTCGTTGTATTTCACCTTGTAGTCGATCACTCGTCCACAGGAGATCTCCAGCGTTCGGTTCGACACATTATTTATAAAGGCACGATCATGGCTGACCAGCACGACAGCACTCGAGCTCTGGGCCAGAAACTGCTCCAGCCATTGGATCGACTCAGTGTCAAGGTGGTTCGTGGGCTCGTCGAGCAACAGCACGTCAGGCTTCTGCAAGAGAATCTTCGCCAGTTCGATACGCATACGCCAGCCACCTGAGAACTCTGATGTGGGACGTTCGAAATCTGAGCGCAGGAATCCCAGACCTGTCAGCGTGCGCTCCAGCTCTGCCTCCCTACTCTCTGCCCCCATCATCATGTAGCATTCATGCTCTGTGGTGTATTTCTCAATCAGCGCCAGATAGCTCTCACTCTCATAGTCGGTACGCTCAGCCAACTCCTGATTCATCTTGTCAAGGCGCTCCTTCATCTTGGTGATGTCGGCAAAAGCCTTCTGGGCTTCCTCCCTGACGGTGGTATCATCCTGCAGGATCATCACCTGAGGCAGATAGCCCACCCGACAGTCATTAGGCACACTCACGACACCAGCTGTTGGCTTCTGCTGTCCGCAGAGGATCTTCAGCATCGTGGATTTACCTGCACCATTCTTGCCGACAAGGGCAATACGGTCCTTGTCGTTGATGACAAAGCTGGCATCCACAAACAGGGGCTTTACCCCAAATTCCACTTTCAGTCCCTCAACTGATATCATCGCTTATCTACAAACTTATAGTCGCGATACTTCTCCTTGGGGAAGGCCAGCATTTCGTCAGTGATGCCACCAGAACGGAAATCTGAGATCTTGACGGTAGTCCACACAAAGGCAATCTTGATACGCAGTCGGATGGGGTTATAGGTCTTCCGCTCCACCAGCACATGTATCTCCTTGATACCCTTCACGCCCTTCTTGGCCTTGAGTGTCAACATCAAGCCTTCCTCATCTTCTGCCACACTGTATTCAAAGTTCTCTGGTTCGAACTTGAACTTACGAGAGTACTTGTCCGACTTGTTGTTCTGTGCACTGTGAATCTCAACCTCCTTCTTCCTCTTGTTCTTCTTAACGGTATAAACAGTCGTACCGTCGTTCCAGGAGTTCATCTTCGCATCGACAAACTTGCTTTTCTTGCCTTTATACCAGATGGTGCCGTTAGTCTTATAGATGCCGATAATGTTAACGTCATAATGCAAGGTAGCTCCCTGTTCGCCAAACACCTGATTGTACGCCTGGTTGAAAATACGGCGTGCCTGGCGCGAATTAGGTGTATCGTCTGCATGGACAGCACACAGCGATGAAAGCAACAGCATGATTATCAAAATTAACCTATTTCTCATTCTTTATATCATTTTGGGGTGCAAAATTACACATTTCTCGCGGATTTTCATTATTTTTGCACACAAATTAACGATTTTACCGAAGATTATGGAAAAGAATATCTTTGCCCGTCTGATTGCTACCGCCCTGAATCTACAGGAACGGGCCGTTGCCAACACCCTCGCTTTGCTGGAGGAAGGTTGTACGATTCCTTTCATCTCCCGTTATCGAAAGGAACGGACAGGCGGACTCGACGAGGTGCAGATTACGGCTATCAGCGATCGCTTCGACAAGCTGCAGGAGATCCAGAAGCGTAAGGAGACTGTCGTCAAGACCATCACAGATCTGGGGAAGATGACACCAGAACTGCAGAAGCGTATCGACGATTGCTGGGATGCCACAGAGCTGGAGGATATCTATCTGCCTTATAAACCCAAGCGTCGCACACGTGCCCAGGTGGCTCGCGAACAGGGATTGGAGCCCCTTGCCCAACTGTTGCTCCTGCAGCGTGAACGCGATCCGGAACGTGCCGCAGAGCGTTATGTCAAAAGCGATGTGAAAGATGTTGAGACAGCGCTCAAGGGTGCTCAGGACATCATTGCCGAGACGGTAAGCGAAGATGAGCGCAGCCGTCAACAGCTACGCAATGCCTTTGCCCGTCAGGCTGTCATCACCTCAAAGGTGGTGAAGGCGAAGGCCGACAGCGACGAGGCGGCTAAATATTCTGATTATTTCGACTGGCAGGAGCCTCTGAAACGTTGTTCCTCCCATCGTCTGCTGGCCATGCGTCGTGGCGAGAGCGAAGGCATCCTCCGCCTCACCATCTCCCCTGACGATGAGGAAGCGCTGGATCGCCTGAAGCGCCATTATGTCTATGGCAACACCCCATGCGGAAGACTGGTAGCAGAGGCCATCGACGATGGTTATAAGCGACTGCTCAAGCCTGCCATCGAGACGGAGTTTGCAGCACTCAGCAAGGAACGTGCCGACGAAGAGGCGATACGCGTCTTTGCGGAGAATCTGCGCCAGCTGTTGCTGGGAGCACCCCTTGGTCAGAAGCGGGTGATGGGCATCGACCCAGGCTTCCGTACAGGTTGTAAGGTGGTGTGTCTCGATGCACAGGGCAATCTGCTGCATCATGATGCCATCTTCCCCCATCCGCCAGTAACCAAGCGCACAGAGTCGGCTGTTGCCATTCTGAAGATGTTGCAGAAATACCAGATCGAAGCCATCTCCATCGGCAATGGCACAGCCAGTCGTGAGACCAATGAATTCATCAAGGATGTGTTGGCTGGTCGCTATAATATCGACACCAAGAAGAAGGAAGAGTTACCCAAACCCCAGGTGTTTACGGTGAGCGAGGATGGCGCTTCCGTCTATTCTGCCTCCAAGACGGCTCGCGATGAGTTTCCTGATGAGGATGTAACGGTTCGTGGCGCTGTCTCGATAGGGCGCCGCCTGATGGATCCCCTTGCCGAACTGGTGAAGATCGATCCCAAGAGCATCGGCGTAGGCCAGTATCAGCACGATGTGGATCAGACGCAACTCAAGCACTCGCTCGATCAGACAGTAGAGAGCTGTGTGAACCTCGTGGGGGTGAATCTCAACACAGCCTCGCAGCATCTGCTGATGTATGTCAGCGGGCTTGGTCCTACCCTTGCCAAGAACATTGTGGATTATCGTCGTGAGAATGGAGCCTTCACCTCTCGTGCCCAACTGAAGAAAGTGCCACGCCTGGGTCCCTCTGCCTTCCAGCAGTGTGCAGGTTTCTTGCGCATCCCTGGTGCCAA
>JAEEGL016011372.1_pt1 | contig 13687 bp, 8 predicted proteins | sample 9134231 | NCBI WGS metagenome assembly JAEEGL01 (sample SAMN16246548, study PRJNA631951) | gut metagenome | biome: gut microbiome; feature: rumen; material: fiber-attached | host: Bos | place: Iran: Karaj | collected 2018-10
GCCGCGCGAGCCGGCGCCGCCGTTCCCGGCCGCGCCGCCCGTCGCAACCAGCGTGCCTTCGCCCATCAGGTAGAGCGTCGAGCCGGGCAGGACGCAGATCGCCGCGCCGGCGCCCGTCGAACCCGTCGCGTCGCCCCCCTTGAGCGTAAGCGTCACGCCCTTCTTGATGTTGATGGCGACGACCCTGTTGTCCGCCACGCGGAAGGCGCTTTTCCCCGCCTCCGCCGTGATGGTGCGGTTCTCGCTGACGTCGTAGATGGTGTCGCCCTGGAGATCCTGCGCCGTCGAACCGGTCAGTTCGACGTGGTTCGCCGAGAACCGCGCGCTCGCCTGGGTTGCGATTGCGGCGCATAGCGCTGTTGCCAAAAGTGTTGCCTTAGTCATTGCTTGTTTCCTTTTCCCGATTGCTGTCGGTTGCAGCCGAATGCCATCGATCGCGATCGAAAACGGTCGGTTGCAATCGATTGCTTTCATCGCGCCGTCCCGAACGCCGTCGCGTTCACGGTGCGGACCGTGTTGGGCGCCCCCTGGACCTGGCACCCCTTCGGCAGCAGCACCGAGAAGGCTCCTTCGTCGTTCTCGTAGGTGAGCGCCATGTCGCACGACGCGGAGTCGGTCGTGTAGCATCCGCTCGAAGCCGGCGCGTAGGGAGAAGCCGCGCGGGCGGGCGAAAGGCCCTTGATCGTCACCTCGCCGGCGCCGCCGCCGAGCGACTGCTCCGCGACCGGCGCGAGGTAGCAGACCGGCGGGAGCTGCGCGGAGCCGTTCGTCACGGTGACCGACGAGACAATCAGCTCGTCGACCGCCGCCTGACCCGCCACCACGCGGTTCTCCGCGTAGAGGACGTCCACAGCCTTGGCGCGGGCCGCGCGCGCGGCCCGGACGCCCGTGGTAAGCGTCTGGCGCGGCGCGATCTCGCCCGCGCCGGGAGGCGTGAGGCCGATTTCGATCGCGCCCTTCGCGGCGGCGACGGCGTCGACGAGCGCCGCGTAGGCCGCGCCCTCCACCGCCGAGCCGTTGTCGTCCTTGAGCTCCGCGTAGAAGACGCCGTCCGTGTCCACCGCCGCCACGACCGTCCTGCCCCAGAGCACGACGTCCGGGGACATGCTGTCGTAGATCTTGAACGTGAGGGCGAGATTCTCACCGCCTTCGGCCAATCCGCCCGTGCGGAAGAGCTGCCCGCGGTAGGTGAGGATCTCCGGAACGGCGGCATGCGCCGTCGCGGCGAAGAGCGCCATCATTGCAAAAAATGCTGTCTTCTTCATTGTCTTATCCTGTCGGTTGCTGTCGATTGCTGTCGATTGCCATCGATTGTTATTCTATCTCGCCCACGTCGGCGATTCGCTTCAGGAAGAACACGCCCATCGATTTGATCGGACCGTTGGAGAGGAGGCCGCCCACCGTCCACGTCGCGTAGCCCGCCGTCGTCTCCTCGGGGTTGTGCTCGAAATCGGCGTCCTCGGTCGGGTTGTTGAGTTTGTGCCACGAAAGGCAGAGCGTGTTCGTGACGCTCCAGAGCTCGGGCTTCACGGGGTTCATGTAATTGGCCAAGTCGTCTCCGGAGACGACCGGGCCGGAATAGTCCGCCGTCTTGCCGTCGTGGTCCGGATGCCAGGCGTGGCGGAACGGATTGTCGCTCGCGTTCGCGTCGACCGTCCAGTCGAACTGCAACTGGTCTCCGAACGCCGTGTAGGCGGAAGCGGCGATGACGGGCGCGTCGACGCTCATCATCACCGTCGAAAGGCGCCTCGGATTCGCACAGACCGCCTTCGCGGACGAAAGCTCCCGGAAAAGCCGCATGTTCCCTGCGTCGTCGATGCCGGCCGCGACGCGCTGCAGGAGTTTGGGCGTGCCGTCCTCGGCGACGTGGACGAGGATGTTCATCTTGAGCGTCCCGGCCGCGGCGGACGGCGTTTCGTTCGTGAGCGACGAGACCGCCTCCATCTGGAGGAAGCCCGCCCAAAGCCCGACCGGGAACGCCGCCTCGTCCGCCGGCTTCTCGTCGACCGTCACCGGGATCCTCACGCGCATCTGCGTCGCGCCCAGGTCTTCGATCTGCAGGACGGCGGCGTAGGTTTCGCCCGCCGCCATCGCCGCGCGGTCGATGGCGAACTTCTGCGTGGCGAGCGCGTCCGGCGCAAGCTCCACGTCCCAGAAGCCGTTCGTCGCGCTCGTCCACGATTCGTCGCCGTGCTCGTCCTTCACCTGGCGCGTCATGGGCGGGACCCGTTCGCCCGAGTCGGCCGAGGCGACGATCGTCACGCGGAAGGTGTGGTTCGTCGTGCCGAAGTTCCTCAGGGTGACGCTCGCGAAGTCGCCGGAGCCGAATGCGACGGTGTCCGCGCCGGAGAATCCGATCACGCCCGGCCACTCGCCGTCCTTCACCGCCGTGAGGGCGTAGGCCTTGCCGGTGAGGATCTTGGGGCTGGAGGTGATTCCCAGCGAGAGGAACGTCGGCGCGGTCGTCTTGGTTCCGCCGACCTGGAAGGCGGCGCCCGACGCGGTGCCGAAGGGTCCTTCGCCGAAATACGCCTTCGCGGTCACCGTCGATCCGGGGCGCGCGGAGACGCCGGCGAGGTTCATGAAGCCGGTGTCGCCCGACGTGGCGCGCCACGTCTGCCGCGGCGCGGCGGGGACGCCGAGGAACTCGCCCGACGTCCAGTCCGCAGTCGCATAGACCAGATAGACGCGGCCGCCCGCGAGCGCGGTCATCGTCGAGGCCTCCTCGTCGCCGGGGACCCACACGTAGTAGGAAAGAGGCTTCTGGGCGATTTCCGTTCCGTCGTCCGCGATCTGGCGCGTCGAGGAGTAGGCGTCCGAATGGTACGACGCGACGCGCTCGACGGGGGCTCCGGCGAAGAAGTCCGCGCATGCCGCGTTCGTCGGCGTCGATTCGAGGTAGACCGCGTTCCAGCCCTTCGTGAGCGTCATCGTCTCGGCGATGTGCGAGGCGTTCGCCGTCGCGGCGAACATCGCCGCGACGGCGACGCTCGCACAGGTTGAAAAGTTGAAAGGTTGAAAAGTTGAAAGGTTCATTTACTTCGCCTCCAATCTGAAGAACTGGCTGGTCGCGCCCTCCGCGGGCACGACGAATATCGTCGCCATGCCCACGTCCTCCTCGTCGGCGGACGGCATCACCTGCTCGTGCTCGACATCCGTCTCGGATTTCATGACCGGCTGCGTCGCCCATTGGGGGTTCGTGAGCGAGAGCGTCGTGGCGACGCCGTAGATGTGGCCGCCGACATATTCGAAACTGAGGGCATGGGGTGCGGTGAGCGGCGCGTCGTAGGCGGAGATCATGAGTTTGTCCGTCCGGTCGAAGGGATTCGTCCCCGCGCGGTATTCGAAGTAGTTCGAAGCGCCGTCGCCGTCGTAGTCGATGAAGGGGTCGTATTCGCCTGGGATATCGTACGCCTCCATCCACGCGGCGATCGTGTCGACGTATTCCGCGGGGACGTGGACCGTCGTGGAGCCATCTTCCGAAGTGTAGGTCTTCGTGTGGACGAACGTGAGGGAAACCGTCGACACGGTATTCGCCTCGCCCACGACGAGCGGGTCGAGCGCGAGGGCGAGTCCGGACTCCTGGACGACGACGCAATGGAGCTCGTCGCCGACGGCGGCCGTGGATTCCGTCGCCGTCGAGGAGAGCGGAATCTGCAGCAGGAAGTTGTAGCCGTCCGCCAGCGGATCCGCCACCGTCGTGGAGGCGAGGACCGTTCCGTTCGTCGAGACGGCTTGGACGGTCACCGCGGAGGACGAGGCCAGCACCTTGTTCTGCCAGTCCTTCAGCGTTCCCTTGATGAGGTGGGTCCCGGTCGGGAAGTTCGCTGCCGCGGCGACGTTCATCGCCGCAAGCGGCGGCAGCAGCAGCGCTGCCAGCTTCGTTGTTCTGTTCATGGGCATTCCTTGATTTCCGGATGCTGCACGGCGTTCGTTGGTTTGGATGACTGTGTGTTGAAAACGGCGAAAGTCCACCGCAAATGCGGCAAACAAACCGAAGTGACCCGCTGTATGCGGCATCGCCGCACAACATGCCACATTCCGCTCCCGAAGTCAACATCGAGACGCTTCGCACCCGCCTCAGGGAAATGGAAAGCGCGGCCTATTGACTAATCTGCGATTATTGTGTATAGTTCAAGCCGACCAAAGAAAAGGAGGTCACGTTGGCTCGAACGAAACCAATTCCATTCACGGTGGCGAGAAGCGATGCCCGGACCCTGCTCGCGCAGGTGGCGGATGGGCTTCGCGAGGCCATTGTCGGCGGCTACTACGTCCCTGGCGACATCGTGCCGTCCTCTCGCGAGCTGGCCCGCATCCTCGGCGTCAGCGAGATCGTCTCGCGCGCCGCGCTCCGGCGCATCGCGGACGACGGGTTCGTCGTCGCCCGCCCCCGCGTCGGCTCGGTGGTGCGCGACCGCGCGAGCATGCAGTGGCGCGGCCACGTCGTGTTCGTCTGCCCGGAACTCGATGTCGGCTTCTTCCAGACGGTCCTCATCGAGACGCTTCGCACCCGCCTGAACAAGCGGGGATACCTCTTCACACGGGCGAGCATCGAGCACTGCGGCGCAAACGGCAAATACGACTTCTCACTCCTTGACGCCGCCCTCGCCCGCTCGGTGGATCTCGTCGTGGTCCTCTACGACCGTCCGGCGATTTTCAGTCATCTGGAGAAGCGCGGCGTCCCGTTCGCCGCCGTCGCCGGCATGGAGAAGGCTCCGTCCGGCGCGATTGGCTTCACGTCCATTGATTTCAACACCGCCGTTCCCGATTTCATCGCGTCGTGCAAAGCCGCCGGCGCCGGGAAAGTCGTGGAGTACCGGCTTCCCGAAATCATGTGCGACGCCGTGCCGGCCCTCCGCGAGGCCGGGATTGCCGCCACGTCCGTTTCGCTGAAGCCCGACTACGCGAAGGGGAAGTTCTTCGCAATCGAGGAGGCCGGCATGAACGCCGTGGAAAAGGCGCTCTCCGCGGGCCGCTTCGACCGCGCCGCCGTCCATTTCCTCTCGTCGGAATACCTCATGCGCGGGGCGCTGCTCGCGCTCTCCCGCGCCGGGCTGGAAGCGCCGCGCGACGTGCGCGTCGTCGCCTGGGCGAACGCCGGCATGGGGCCGTCCTACTTCCGCGAGCTCTCCCGCATGGAAATGGATCCAGTGCGAGCCGGGGCGACGGTCGCCGAGGCCGCGCTGGAATTTCTCGACAAGGGCGCCTGGCCGACGAACTCCGTGATCGGCCCGTCATGGAAACTCGGCGAAACACTCGGAACGCATGGACGATGAGCATCATGAAAACCGCCGTTTCCTCCACCGTCGCTTCCCTGGCCGCCGTGGCCTTGGCCACTCCCGTCTTGGAGACCCGCTTTTCAGACGATTGCGTCCTCGAATCGATCCGCGTCGGCGACGCCGTCTTCGCCACCGGCGGCGGCAACCTCTGGGAGGCGGAGTTCCTGCCCGGCGCCGCGTTCGACGGCAACGACAGGCGGACAGCAACAAGCGCCGTCTCCGGCTGGGACGACGGGACGCTGGGTTCCGGGGATGCGGCCTCCGGCCGCATCCCACTCACGGTCGCCGCGTCGAACGCCACGTCCTTCGCGAAGAGCGAGACGGATTCGGAGATCGTCCTTTCCTGGCGCGGCATTGCGCTTGGCGACGAGCCGGACGCCCTCGACGCCACCATCACCATCGCGAAGCAGCCCGACGGCTCGCAGGCATGGAGCCTCCGCTTCGAGAACCGCTCAGCGCGCCACGCGCTCCTGCGCACCCGTTTCCCGATGCTGCGCCGCGTGACGTGCGATGGCGAGGGCGACGCCCTCATTCCGTGGCAGGACCATGGCGCGCGGCTCTTCCGCAGGCGCTCCGCCCAGCCGCGCCCCGTCTGGGCGCACTACCTCGGCTACGCCCCGCCCGTCGCCGCATTCTTCATCGGCGAGGACGGCCTCTACTACGCCGCCGAGGACCCCGAGGCGCGCCAGAAGTGTTTCGTGGAGAGCGGGGAACAGGATGTCTATTTCGACACGCTCGTCGAACTCGGCGCCTCCGGCCCCGGCTACGCCACGACCATCGCGCCGCTCCATGGCGACTGGTGGGAGGCCGCGCGGCGCTACCGCGCTTTCGCGCTCAGGCAGTCCTGGGCCGCGAAGGGGCCGATCAGGGACAACCCGTCCTACCCGCGCCGGCTCTGCGAGATTCCGCTCTGGATCAACATCCACGGTCACTCCGACGTCGCTTCGAACGTCCTTTCCCGCGCGAAGCAAGTCTTCCCGGAGTTCGCGACGGGCATGCACTGGCACCTCTGGCAGCAGTCCCCCCACGACATCAACTACCCCGAATATTTCCCGGCGCAGCCCAGCGTGAAGGAGACCATCGACTACTGCCACGCCATCGGCCAGGAGCCCATGCCCTACACGAACGGCCGCCTCTGGACCGCCACGACCATGGGCTACCTCCTTGCCGAACCGTCCGCCGCCATGAAGATCGACGGCACGCGCGTCGTGGAGAGCTACGCGACCAAAAACAATCCAACCAAGCCGCCGCTCGCTGTGATGTGCCCCTACGCGGAGGCGTGGCGGCGCGTCGTGCAGACCTTCACGGGTCGCGTCCTCGACGAACTCGGCGCAACCTCCCTCTTCGTAGACCAGGTCGGCGCGGCGCGCGCCTTCCCCTGCTACGACCCGACGCACGGCCACCCCATTGGCGGCGGTGCATGGTGGCGCGAAGGATATGTCCGCATGATGGAGCCCGTCCGCCGCGCCTACAACGAGCGCGGGGCCTTCTTCACCACGGAAGGCGCGGGCGAGGCCTATCTCGATCTCTTCGACGGCTTCCTCCAGGTCGTGGAGCGGACTCCGGAGGACGTGCCGTTCTGGAGCGCGGTCTATTCCGGCTACACGACCTATTTCTGCACTCCGGAACACGTCGAGGACGACGCGCAGTCGTTCCGCTGCCAGCAGTGCCGCGAGATGCTCTGGGGCCACCCGATGGGGTGGTTCGACAAGAACATCCTCGACAAGCCCGACAAGTGCGAGATCCTGCGCGCCCTCTGCGCCTTCCGCCAGGCGAACCTCGACGCGCTCGCCTACGGGAGCCTCCTCGACGAACTGCGCCCGGTCGCGCCGCTTGAAACGGTGCCGTTCTCCTGGAAGCCACGTTTCCATTGGCGGAAGGGCGCCGCCGTCGCGCACGGCGAGGCTCCCGCCGTCATCGGCAACTGGTGGCGCACCGCCGGCGGCGAGGTCGTGTTGCTGGCGGCCAATCTCACCGACAAGGAGCAGACGCTCGAATACCGCGTATTTGATGAAGCGGCTCGCTCGGAGAGCTCGCCCCACCCAACCGCCACACTAACCCTCGCGCCGCATGAACTGCGGCGAATCTCGTCCGTCCAATAAGCGTTTTGTGCCGCCGGCCCCGTCCGGCGGCAACCACCCTCAACCCTAACAAAGGAACCAAATCATGAAGACAACGCACATCCTGCACACGATGCTCGCCGCGGCCACCTTGTCCCTTGCGGCGACAATGGCCTCCGGCATCACGCTCGAAGGCACGTTCAACGGCACGACGCGCTACGTGTCGAAAACCGGAAGCGACTCCAACGGCGGCACGTCGTGGGCCGACGCCAAACTCACCATCCAGGCCGCCGTGAACCTCTGCGCCGACGGCGACACCGTGATTGTCGATGACGGCGAATACTCCGACACGACGTCGTGGACTTCGACCATCTCCGGCACGACCTACAGCAACCCGTGCGTCGTCAAAATCACGAAGCGAATCCACCTTGTCTCCCGCAACGGAAAGTTCAAAACCCATATCGTTGGACAGTGGGCGTCCTCTTCCACCGGCGTTGCGAACGATGGTACCGCGCACCGCTGCATCTACATCGACGGCCCGAACAACGCCGTTGGCACGCTCATCGAGGGCTTCACGATCCGAGATGGAGCCACGGCCGGAGCGGCGGCCGGCAACAACGCCGTGGACAGCGCCGGCGGCGTCTGCGGCGGCGCATCCAGCACACCGGGCGCAATCACCGGATACATCGTCGATTGCAGCATCGAAAACTGCCGCGCCGGCATCGGCGCCGCCCTTTCCCGCGGAATCGTCCCGATTCGTTGCACGTTCGTCGGCAACCGGAATGTCCAGTCATCCGCAAACCCGCATGTCTTCTATCGCGCAAGCTACGCATACAACTGCGTGTTCGTCGCGAACGGCTCCTCGGCCGGCGGGGCGCTGCTCCAGAACGTCCAGGGATCGCGTCTCGTGAATTGCACGTTCATCGACAACGCCTGCGGCGTGGTCTATGCAAACGGCGGAAGCATGCAGGGACTCGCAACTCACAATCTTTTCAATTGCGCGATACTTGGAAACGGCGCTATTGCGAGCGCGACGACGACCACCAATACGAAGGGCGTGTTCCTGACCAATTGCGTCCAGACGGCTACGACCGGCCGCATGACGGAGTCAAGCGGCATTTCCAACTGCAAGACCGGAGTTTCGGAGTTCCAGCATTGGTTCGCCGCCGACGAGGGCGAGTGGAAGTTCGTCGTGAATGGCGACCTCAAGGACAGGGGCTTTAACGCCGCCCGCTCCATCGCCGCCTCCTTCGTCCCGGATGAATATCTCGACACCGACTTCTTCGGCAACCCGCGCAACTGGGCTTCCGTTGACATCGGCGCCATCGAGGCGCAGGGCGCCGCCTCCGACCCGGCTCTGGGCACCATCCGGCTCGGCACCAACGTCGCCGTCCGCGCCGGGAGCGCCATCGTCTCCCTGCCACGCGGACTCGTCTCCGCCGCATCCGATTCCACGACAACCGTGCGCCTGGCCGCATTGCGTTCTGGCGACAAGCGTTTTGTCGTGACAGGCTCCAGCTCCTATTCGCGCTATCCGGAGGACATCGACCGCAGCGCCTCCTTCGACCTGCCCGCTTCCGGCTCCGAAGCGCTTGTGACGCTCGCAGACCCGGCCGCCGTCTTCTACGTCGATGCCGTGAACGGCGACGACGCGAATGACGGCCTCACCCCCGCCACGGCCAAGAAGACGCTCGCCGCCACGCTCCCTTCGGCGGCATACGGCTCCATCGTCCACGCCGCCCCCGGCGACTACGACGAAGGCACGCAGACATATACGGCAGGAACGCTTCTTCTTGACCCGCAGGACGGAACGCACTCCCCGTCGCGCGGCTGGGTTCGCGCCGGCGTCCTGCTCGTCGGCGACGAAGGGCCGGACGTCACGTTCATCACCGGCACCATCGACAACTCAAACGGCAACGGACTTGGTTCTGGCGCCGTGCGCTGCATCACTGCCGCGAATGCCTCGGTCGTGCGGGGCTTCACGCTGCGCAACGGCGCCACCTTCAATACGACGGGCGCCGAACGCGACGAAAACATGGGCGGCCTCGCCATCGCGATTTCATGGCGCCACGGTCTTTCCGGCACTGCGCTTTTCGAGGACTGCGTCTTCTCGAACGGCTACGCCCGCACGGCCGGCCTGGTCGCGGGCGGCATCTACCGTCGCTGCCGCTTCTCCGGGGGACACTCCACTTCGGGCGCGAACCTTTCCGCGTATTCCCGCTTCGAGCACTGCCTCCTGCTGAACGACGCGGTGCAGAACAACGGCATTCGCCATTCCGGCGGCATGCTCTCATCGACATACGTTTCTCCCAAAGGAAAGGGCGACAAATCCAATGTGGAGTTCTACGGAACGCAATACAATTACGGCGCGACTTTTGAGAACTCCATCCTCGCCACGGCCAATATGACCGGCGGCAACGCCGTCACGATGAAGAACGTCACGAACTGCCTCTGGGTGACGGGCGGCGGCAACGCGACGATCGACTCCGCCACGTCGGCGAACGTCATCACGGTCGCCACGGTGGACGAGGTCCTCGCCATGCTGGATGCCGACTACAAGCCTGTGAAGGGCGCGGCGGTCGTCAACGCCGGCGACAAGACGCTCCTCGCGCACCTCGTGTGCGACGCGGAGACCGACCTCGGCGGCGGCCAGCGCATCTATGGCGGCGAGGTTGACATCGGCGCCTACGAATACGACCTTCGCCCCTCCATCGCCGCTTTCCTCAACCGGCGCGTCGTCGTCACGGCAGCCGACGAGGATGTGGCACTTGGCGCTTCCGCCGTAAGCATCCCTGAGGGGGCGATTGCGTTTACGGTCACGGACACGCAGGCGTCGTCGTTCACGCTGCCCGTGGAAGTGACGGGCAGCGGAACGCTCTCGATCTACGTTGGCGGTTCCGACACGCCTCTCGCGACGCTCACATCCGTCCATGGAGCCACCGAGGTGAATCTTGCCGTCGAGGCCGGCACGACCGAGTTCCTTGTCGCCTACGCCCCCGGCGCCTTGGACTCCGGCTCCGCGATCCTCGGCAGCCTCGCCTCGAACAATCCGTTTGTGCTGACGATCCGGTGATGCTTCTTCTCTCCAACAACTGCTGGAAGTGCGACGACAACAAGCCGTGGTGGGCGGAGCGAGGGCTTGACTGCTCCGCGTCCGCCCGCGCCCCCGGCCTCGTCCGCGCCTACCGGGAGGTCTCCGCCGACATCCTGCTCCTTCAGGAGGTCTCGCGCACGATGGAGGCGCTCTTCATCGACGCCCTCCGTCCCGACGGCTATGAACTCGTGACCGGCGGCGATACGCCGATTCTCTATCGTGCCGACAACCTGAAACTCCTCGAATCGGGATTCGTCCGCTTCCCGGAGGAGGTGCCGGGACAGGAAGGCTCCTTCAACAACCACGAAACCAAGTCCTGCACGTGGGGCGTCTTCGAGACACGCGATGCAGCCCGCCGACGCTTCGCCGCCATGGGCCTCCACCTCTGGTGGATGACCGAGGAGCGCCAGCGCGGCTCGGACGCGGCGCGCGCGTGGCAGTTCCGGCAGGCGGCGGCGCGCATGGAGGAGTCGATGGCGCGCCACCGCTGCTTCGGTTTCATCGCCGGCGACTTCAACGCCCGCATGGGCAGCCCGTGCCTCACTGCCGCCGCGGAAGAGGGTTGGACGGACGTCCACGACATCGCCTCCGAGGCGGACGAGACCAAGGGCACCCACCCGTGCAGCGCCGATGGCTTTGCGCCCCTCGACACGTCGGTTGGCTTCGAGCGTGCCATCGACCACATGCTTGTTAAAGGATTTGGCGCGGCCTCCGGCCGCGCCAAATCCTTCCGCCGCTTGACCGAAGACTGGTTCAACCCCCTCTCCGACCACTACCCCCTTTGGTGCGAAATCGAGTTGTAATCATGGAAAAGCTCTCTGGAATCATCCCCCCGATGGTCACGCCGCTGACCGCAAACCACGCCCTAGACAAGGACGGCGTCGCGAAGATGGTCGAGCATCTTGTCGGCGGAGGCGTGGACGGAATCTTCCTCCTCGGTACCACTGGCGAGGGGCCGCATCTTCCCTACGCCTTGCGCCGCGAACTCGTGGCCGAAACATGCCGTTGCGTCGCGGGCCGCGTCCCGGTGTTCGTCGGCATCACCGAGACCGACATGGACGACGCCCTCGCCTTCGCTTGCGACTGCCACGCCTTTGGCGCCTCCTACGCCGTGGCCGCGCCGCCCTACTATTTCAAGCTCTCGCAAGGCGAATGCGTCGCGTGGTACATGGAGCTGGCGAATCGTCTCGAAATGCCGCTTGTCATCTACAACATGCCGTCGCACACCGACACGACGCTCGCCCCGGCCACACTCGCGCAGCTGGCCGCTCACCCGAACATCGTCGGCTTGAAGGACTCCTCCGGCTCCATCTCCTACTTCAACAAGGTGCGCGTCGCCGTCGAGCCCTTCGCCGGCAAGTTCGCGATGTTCATGGGGCCGGACGCCGCCGTGGGCGAAGCCGTGCTCATGGGGGCCGACGGCGGCGTCTGCACCGGCGCGAACCTCTGGCCGCGCGTTTTCAAGTCGCTCCACCTCGCCGCCAAGGCGGGTGACCTCGAAAAGGTGCGCAAGCTCCAGCGCTTCACGACCGACGCGAACATGCGCCTCTACGCCATTGGCTCCGGCCACAGCAGCATCGTCAAGGGCGTCAAGGCCGCCCTCGCGGAAATGGGGCTCATCCAGAACGTCCTCGCAACCCCCTTCACGCCCTTCGACGGAAAGGAGCTGGAAACGGTTAAGGAAGCGGTGCGGACCCTCCGGGAGCAAATCCTATAGCGGTTTTGAAATATTGTTGCCAATGTGAAAATGTTGCCAGTTCCCAAGTCCATTTTCCATTGATCCCTGAATCGACAATTGGCAACATTGGCAATTGGCATTGGCAACACTTCCACATTGGCAACATTTTCGATTTGTGCCTTTGAGCGTTTCCATTATGTCCAGCATCCCTCTCAATACCTGGCGCTTCTGCCGTGACGAGGACCCCGTCCTCGCACGCGAATTCCCGATTGAACGCATGCGCGACTGGGCGGCGCGGCGCAACCTCCCCGACCCCGAACCGGGAAGCGCTCATCCTTTCGCCCGTCCCGACTTTGACGACTCCGCATGGCGCGAAGTCTCCGTCCCCCACGACTTCGGCATCGAATACGCCTTCGACCCCTCGCTCGACCACCTGATGGGCTGCCTCCGCACCACTGGCGCGGGGTGGTATCGGTGCAGATTCAAAAGACGGAATGTGCCAATGTTGCCCATATCCAATTCCAGTCCCCATTCTCCAATTGATGATTGGCAAATGGCAAATGGCAACACTTGCACATTGGCAACACGATCGGTTGGCGACCGGGTCTTCTTCGAGTGCGATGGCGCAATGGCCTATCCGCTCGTCTGGGTGAATGGGCATTTTACCGGCGGCTGGTGCTATGGATACACGCCGTTCCAGATCGACCTCACGCCGTGGATCGACCCGGACGGCGACAACGTCTTGGCCGTCCGCACCTTCAATCCGCCAGAATCGAGCCGCTGGTACACCGGCGCGGGCCTCTTCCGCGAGTGCCGCCTTGTCGTCGAACCCGCCGACCACGTTCTCTTCGGCTCCGTCGCCATCACGACGCCGGAAGTCGCCCCCGGGCGCGCCACGGTGCGCGTCTCGTGGGAGATGTCCCTCTCCGGCAGGAAGGAGCGCGTCTTCACCATCGAGAACCCGCGCCTCTGGGACGTTGACGACCCGCACCTCTACATGGTCGAAATCGAGGGCCGCGAATACCGCTACGGCATCCGGTCGATTTCCTTCCACGCCGACGAACGCGGCTTCCAGCTCAACGGGCGCCGCGTGCAGTTGCGCGGGATGTGCCTCCACCATGATTTTGGCGCGCTGGGCGCGGCCTGGGACGAACAGGCCGCGCGGCGACGCCTCGCGCTCCTGAAGGACATGGGGTGCAACGCAATCCGCATGACCCACAACACCCCTGCGCCGCAGCTGCTCGACCTCTGCGACGAAATGGGCTTCCTGGTGATGAACGAAGTCTTCGACCAGTGGACCATGCGGAAGAACGCGAACGACTACTGGAAGCTCTTCCCGCAGTGGCACGAGGCCGATCTCCGCGCCTGGGTGCGTTCCGGCCGCAACCACCCCAGCGTCATCATCTGGGGCATCGGCAACGAAATCACCGAGTCGCGCACCAAGCGGGCGCTCTGGCCGCAGTTCACCGCGCTCTGCGACGAAATGCGCGCCATTGTCCGTTCGGAGGATCCCACACGCCCCGTCTGCACTGCGGCGGACAATGCCGAAATCGCACTTGAGTCGGACGCCCCGCGC
>JAEEGL010047935.1_pt1 | contig 13686 bp, 6 predicted proteins | sample 9134231 | NCBI WGS metagenome assembly JAEEGL01 (sample SAMN16246548, study PRJNA631951) | gut metagenome | biome: gut microbiome; feature: rumen; material: fiber-attached | host: Bos | place: Iran: Karaj | collected 2018-10
ACTCTTATTGGACTATAGTCATCTAAATTAGCATGACAAGCAGTTAAAACATGTGATGGAACTGCAAGTTCTGAATTACATGCTGAACCAGTAGAAACATATATATCAAATGATTCAAGTACAAGCATTAATTCATCAGCTTTGACTCCTTTAAAAGCTATACTAGATGTATTTGGAGTTCTATTATCTAAATCACCATAAATATATACATCTTCTATATTCTTTTTGATTTCTTCTTCCATATAATCTCTTAGTTCTTTTTCTTCTTCAGCCATCTTGTAATTGTCATTAATAATCATTTCAGTTGCCTTACCAAGACCAATTATATATGCAGAGTTTTCTGTTCCACCTCTTCTATTTTTCTCTTGATGTCCATATATTAAAGGAAACATTTTTTTATCTTTCATATATAGAACACCTATCCCTTTTGGAACATTTATTTTATGACCAGAAATAGATAACGAATCAACATCTAAATCTTCTACATCAATTTTAATTTTACCTGCTGCTTGTACAGCATCCGTATGAAATAGAATATTATTTTCTTTAGCTATTTTAGATATTTCTTTTATTGGATATATATTACCTATTTCATTATTAGCCATCATAACAGATATTAAACATGTATCTGGAGTAATGGATTTTTTTAATTCTTCTAAATCTAATCTTCCTTTATCATCTACTTCAAGGAAAGTAATCTTATAACCATCTTTAGCTAAATAACCAAGTGTTTCTATTATTGAAGCATGTTCAACACTAGTAGTTATTATATGTTTTTTATCTGGATTTAATCTAACTGCATTCATAATAGCAGTTACATTGCTTTCACTACCACAACTAGTAAAGATAATATTATCTGGATTAGCATTTAATAATTTAGCAACATTATTTCTTGCTTTAGTAATTTCATCTTTTACTTTTTTACCAAAAGAATATGTACTACTTGGATTACCATATTCTTCTTTTAAATATGGAAGCATTGCATTTAATACTTCAGTATCTACTTTAGTAGTAGCATTATTATCTAAATATATCATTTATATCAACTCCTAAAATAAACTTAATTGATTTGATTCATCCATATCATCTAAGATATGCATGTTCTTCATTATTTCAATTAAAGTATCTGATATCTTACATCTTGTTTGTAATTCTTCGATTGATAAGAAATCTCTTTTATTTCTTTCTTCTACTATCTTCTTAGCAACTACATCTCCAAGTCCATCTATAGCATTAAATGGTGGAATAATTTCATTATCTGAGTTAACTACATAAGTAGTAGCTTCTGATTTATAAAGATTTACATTTAAGAATTTAATATTTCTAGCAGTAGCTTCTAAACATACATGTAATGATTCTAGAGTACCTAATTCTTTATTAGTAGCATCTTTACCTTTATTTTCAATTTCTATCATTTTATTTTTAATAGCATCATAACCATTAATCATAGTTATAACATCTACATCAGTAGCTTTACAAGAAAGCCATGATGCATAGTAATATACTGGCATATGAACTTTATACCAGGCAATTCTAAATGCTGAAGTAACATAAGCAGAAGCATGTGCTTTAGGGAACATGTATTTTATCTTACGACAACTATCAATGTACCACTCTGCTATACCAGCATCTCTAAGCTTAGCCTCAAATTCTTTCCATTTTTCAGGATCTTTACTAGCTTTACCTTTACGAACAAATTCCATTATCTTAAATGCATCTATTGGTTTTAAACCGTTATACATTAGATATACCATTATGTCGTCACGGCACCCAATAACCTCTGAGAAAGGAACTACATTATTTTTAATTAATTCTTGTGCATTACCAAGCCAAACGTCAGTACCATGTGATAAACCAGATATTTTAATTAGTTCACCAAATGTTGTTGGTTTTGTGTCTTCAACCATTTGGATAGTAAACTTAGTACCAAATTCTGGAATACCAAGAGTACCTGTATTACACATTATTTGCTCTTTAGTAACACCTAATACTTCTGGTCCACTAAATATACTCATAGTATCTTTATCGTCTAATGGTACTGCTGCAACATCAGTTCCTGTCATATCTTTAATCATACGAAGTTGTGTAGGATCTGAGTGACCTAAGATATCTAGTTTTAATACATCGTCTTCAATCTTGTGATAATCAAAGTGTGTAGTTCTCCATGCAGAGTTTGGATCATCTGCTGGGAATTGATATGGAGTAAAGTCATATACTTCCATATAGTCTGGTATAACTACTATACCACCTGGATGTTGTCCAGTAGTTCTTTTAACTCCTGTACATCCCATAGATAATCTTTCTACTTCAAGACTTCTCTTATCTATATTATGTTCTTCAAAATAACCTTTAACATAACCATAAGCAGTTTTATCTGCTACAGTACCTATTGTTCCTGCTCTATAAACATTGTCTACACCAAATAATACTTTAGTATATTCATGTATAGCTGCTTGGTTTAAATCTGAGAAGTTAAGGTCTATATCAGGAACTTTATCTGCATTGAATCCTAAGAATGTAGCAAATGGAATATCTTGTCCATCTTTAAACATATTTGTTCCACAATTAGGACATTTCTTATCTGGTAAATCAAAACCAGATTTATATTTAGCTCCTAGTACTTCACCATCTTCTTCAAATATACTTAGTTTACACTTAGGACATCTATAGTGAGCTGCTAATGGATTAACCTCTGTTATACCCATCATAGTAGCTACGAATGATGAACCTACTGATCCTCTTGAACCTACTAGGAATCCATCATCATTAGACTTCTTAACTAGTCTTTGAGCAATTAGATATATTGGATCAAATCCAGCACCTATTACTCCACCTAAGTTTTTCTTAACTAATTTATCTAGTTCTTTTTCATCTTCATATTCTGCTGTTTCTTTCAAATAATTTTTAACAGTATTTTTAACTTCTTCAGACCCCTTTAGTATTAATTTATGTAATTCTTCAAAAGACTTAGTTTCCATTTCTTCTTTAGAAACTCCATCTTTCTTTAAGAAATATTCTATACTTGTTTTAACTATATCACCATATAGTTCTAGACCTAGTCTTTCTTCGATTAAATATGGAAGTGGATCTCCATACATTTCATTAGCTTTATTATAAACTAGTTCAGTAACTACTTTAGGGCAATCTAGATATTCACCATCATCACCTTTTACTCTTGGAGAAAATGGTACTCCACCTGTTTGAATAATAACATCAAATACTTCAGTCATATCTAGAATCTTATTAGGATTTTCAACAATTATTTCATGAGCTAAATCTTTATCTAAGAAGCTAAAGTCTTCAAACATTTCTGTAGTAGTTCTAAAATGTTGTGAAGGAACAATTCCACCATTTCTTTGAAGTGGATGTCTTCCTCTACCTGGAACATTTTGGTTAACTATTATTTCTCTATAAATTTTATCATCTCTATATAAGTGATGAACATCACCTGTAGCTACAATTAATTTACCTGTATCTTTAGTAACTCTAATTATCTTTTCTATGTTTTGAATTAAAGAAGCTTCATTTTCAAAAGTACTAGGTACTAAATGAGCATATACTTCAAGTGGTTGAACTTCAACGTAATCATAGAAGTCAATTATGTTAGCTAATTCTTCATCTGATTTAGTAGATGCTGAACTAAATACTTCAGATAAATAACAACCAGAGCCAATTAGTAGGCCTTTTCTTAGTTTTTCTATTTCACTTCTAAGAATTCTAGGTGTCTTATATAAGTATTTAGTATTAGCAAAAGATACAATCTTAAATAGATTCTTTAAACCTTCTCTTGTTAAAGTAAGTATATTAATATGATGTGTATTACCATATTTATATATTTCATCTTTTGATACTAAGTTATTTAAATCAGATACTTTTTTAAAGTTTTGATCAAGTAGTTTCTTAATCATTTTATGGAATACTAAAGCAGTAGCTTCAGCATCGTAATTACCTCTATGGTGTCCTTCTTCATCAAATTCAACACCATATCTCTTAGTAATAGCAGATAAACTATGTCTAGCCTCTGCTCTATCCATTGTTCTTGATAATTCTAATGTATCTATTACTGGGTTAGTAAATTCACCCATATTATATTTTTTAAATGCCATTTGAATAAACGAAGTATCGAACTTAGCATTATGAGCAACCATCGGAGCATTACCTGTCCATTCCATGAACTTCTTAACAGCTTCTTCTTCATTTGCTTTGCCTTCTAACATTTCATCTGTTATGTTAGTTAAATCTATAATCTTTTGTGGAAGTTTTCTTCCAGGATTAACTAGTTCATCGTAAGTTTCTAGTATTACACCATCTTTAATTTTAGCAGCACCTATTTCAATAATAGAGTCTTTACCACCAGCATTAAATCCTGTTGTTTCTAAGTCGAATACAACAAATGTAGTACCCTCTAATGGTTCATCTGTTGGTCTAACAACAATATCAACATTATCATCAACCATTACAAGTTCACAACCATATATAACTTTAAATGGTTCTTCACCTTCAGGTAAATCTTTATTCATACCTCTAACTAAGTTAAATGCATTAGGAAATGCTTGTACACCATCATGATCTGTTAAAGCTATTCCTCTATGTCCCCATTTCTTAGCTTGTTTAATTATATCTTCAATTGATGATACTCCATCCATTTGAGACATAATTGTGTGAGTATGTAATTCTACTCTTTTTTCTTCTGCATCATCTTTTATTTCTATATCTTTTGATGGTATATCCATTAAATTATATGCACTTAAAACATAATCTCTTGAATATTCATCATATTTAACATTACCAGATAATCTATACCATTTGCCTTCTTTAATCTTTGATGCAGCTTCATCAAAGTCTTCTTTATTCTTAAAGAATATTTTTGAATATAAACTATCAGTATAATCTGTTAGTTTTAAAGTAATAATTTTAAAAGCAGTTTTAGGAGATTCAAAAAGTTCTACTCCAAATACTTTAGCTTCTACTATTACGTTTTCTTTATCCGAATATAAATCTTTTAAAGCAGTTATTTCGCCAGTAATATATTTACCAAGAATTGCTCCTGTTTCTTTATCAATTTTAGCAGCTGGAAGAGGTCCTTTCTTTTCTTTCTTTGGTTCTTCTTTTTTATGTTCAGGCAATTTACCTTCATAAACTATATCTGCTTTATCAATTGTTAGCTTATTATTTAAATAAGTATCTAGTTTAATATTAAAACCAATTTGTCTATATTTATTTTCTATGTCTTCTAATTTATTTTTAATAGTATTTTCTTGTGATTTATTATCTACTTCAATAAATAGTCCATCAGTAGTAGAACTAATCTTCTTATCTATAAATAATTGAAGTATTGCTTTACTAAGCCCAATATTACTAATTACATATGTATAATATTCATCTATTAATAAATCATTTTCTTTTTCAGGAACTATAGTATAAGTAACTGTTTTTAAATCAGGAAATCCTTTAGAAATATTCTTATCTATTTCTTTTAATACTTCTACTGGAATATAATCTTTAGTAGCTATAATAAAGTTCCAATTTAATTTATCTTTTGAAGATTTAATCTTCAAAATTTTTGCATCCAAAAAATGATCATAATATTTTTGATCCAAGTTAACTTTTTCTAAAAATAATTTAATCTTGTTATCCATATATCATCATTCTTTCACTATTTTTTATTATATCAATTATTCTATAAATATTAAACAAAAAAAGAGGAAAAATAATTAATTTTCCTCTTTATTCTCTTCTTTTTTTTCTTCTTTTACTTCTTCTGTTTTACCAGCATCTTTTTTAGATAAATACATTTTAGCAAGAACTATTAATCCTACTGAAACGATTATCATAATTACACCAACAACTGGTCTATATACTAACCATGCAATTCCAATTACAATTAATGAAATGGCAAATCCTACAGAAGCAGATACAACTCCTAAAGCTCCATTAAATATTTTACCTAGGAATGGAACATATCCAATTAATGTAGTTAATGGACTAAGTAACATTGATGTTCCCATACATACTAGAATTACACCAAATAATCTTGAAATCCATTTCCATAATTTATTTCCAGATTCAATATTGTTAATTAACTCTGTTCCAGTTTTTTCACCTTTTTCTAATTTTAAAATTGATGAATTTTTCTTAGTAGTATAAGCTCCAATTCTAGATCCTGTTTGTTTACCTAAAACTGAAACTGTATCATAATCTCCATATGTAAATGAGATTCTTGTATCTCCAATAACTGGATTATTTAAATCAGCTGAGTTAGTAATATATTTACCAACAACTGAATATCCTTCAGGAAGTCCTACTCCTGGTTCTAATGTAGTTAATTCTTCTGTTGCAGATAATTTAGATAGGAATCCATCAGATAAACTAAATGCTCCTAAAGCTAAACTAGTTACTCTATATGGTTTATTTAATTTATATTTTAAACCATCATTTTTGTTTTCATGTCCTGATGCTTGTTTAAAGTTTGTAGAGTCATTATTCTTTTCTGACCATTCTTTTGAATAAGTATAAGTAGTTTTATCATCAGTAGTTTCTGATGTTTCTACCCATTGATATACTTCTACATGTCTTTCTAATATTGGTGTTAAAACACTAATACCAAAAGTTTCATCTGTTAGATAAGTATTACCAAAATCTAACGTACCATAAGTAGCTATAAGTTTTCCTTCATTTTCTTTAACTACTTCTGAAGAGGAAACATCTTTAAAGTTTTCTCTCATTTCTTTAACGTCTTTAATATTAATAACGTTTTTCTTTTCATTATTCCATAGTATTCCACAGCCAAGAATAATGATAATAATTCCTATTGGAATTGATGCAAAAGAATTTCCAAGTTTACCAAAGAAACCTTGTTTCTTATTTTTGACAGTATATGTATCTGCCATAATTATCACCTCATTTTAAATATAACATTTATTGACACAAAATAAAAGAAGAATTTGTAAATTTACATTACAAGTTCTTCATACTCTTCTTCTGAAATAATTGTTATTCCAAGTTCCTTAGCTTTATCATATTTTGATCCTGGGTTTTCACCAAGTAAAACATAATCTGTTTTCTTAGTAACTGACTCAGTTACTTTAGCTCCTAGGCTTTCAAGTACTTCTTTATAGTAGTCTCTTGGCTTAGATAATGTACCAGTTATAACAAATGATTTACCAGATACATTTGAATCAGTATTTATCTCTTTACCAAGATATTTAGTATTAATACCTAATTCCTTTAATGCATTAATTGTATTAATATTCTTTTCATCACTAAAGTAATCTACGATACTCTTAGCAATTATATCTCCTACATCATTAATGTCTTTTAATTCATCATAAGATGCAGTTTGTAAACTATCAAGTTCTTTATAATGCATAGCTAATATCTTAGCAGTCTTTTTACCAACATATCTAATACCTAATGCAAATAATAATCTTTCAAGCGAATTAGATTTACTTGCCTCTATAGAATCAAGTAAATTAGTAATACTCTTTTCTCCAAAGCCTTCCATAGACATAAGTTCAAACTTATATTTTTCTAAGTGATATAGGTCTACAATTGATTTAACAAATCCTTCATTATAGAAGTCTTCTACTATTCTTTCACCAAAACCATCTATGTTCATAGCATCTCTACTTACATAGTGTTCAATAGATTCCATATGTCTTGCATCACAGTGTTCATTAACGCAGTAATGATTAGCATCCTTCTTAACTAATTTTGATCCACATATTGGACAACTATCTATCATAATAGTTTCTTTAGTATTATCTTTTCTTCTATCTAGTTTTACTTCAACTACTTCTGGAATAACATCTCCAGCTTTTCTAATAGATATTACATCACCAACTCTAATATCTTTAGAAACAATATAATCATAGTTATGTAAAGTTGCTTTAGAAACAAGTGAACCATCTACGTGTACTGGATCAAATATAGCATTAGGTGTTATCTTACCGGTTCTTCCAACTGTATATTTAATCTCTTTAAGGGTAGTTAATACTTGAACTGCTGGGAATTTATATGCTATACCCCATCTAGGTACTCTAGCGGTAAATCCAAGTACTTTTTCATCTTCTAGGCTATCTACTTTAAGAACTACTCCATCTATTGGGAATGGTAATGATTCTCTTTTCTTACCTAGATCTTCTATATAATTAATAATATCTTTTAAATTTTTACCATAACCATTTAATTTGATATTAGTAGCAAATCCTAGTTCATGTAAAAATTCTATAGATTCTTTTTGAGTTTTAATATTGTAATCTTCTGGATTAGGAATGAAATAAGCCATATAGTCTAGATCTCTTGTAGCAGTTATTTTACTATCTAATTGTCTAACTGAACCTGCTGCAGCATTTCTAGGATTAGCAAATAATTTTTGCCCTTCTGCTTCATTCTTTTTATTTAACTTTTCAAATGAAGCTTTAGACATGTAGATTTCTCCTCTTACTTCTATGTCTATATCTTTAGTAAGTCTTAAAGGAACTGACTTAATTGTTTTAACATTTAAAGTAATATCTTCACCTGTTACACCATCACCTCTAGTAGCAGCTCTAACAAGTACACCTTTTTCATAAATAAGTGAACCTGACAAACCATCCATTTTAGGTTCTAATGTATAACAAGCATTAGGAACTTGTTTTCTAATTCTTTCATCAAAAGCTTCAACTTCTTCTTCATTAAAAATATCATCAAATGAAAGCATTGGTGTTTTATGATTTACTTTCTTAAAACTATCTACTGCTTCTCCTCCAACTCTATTAGTAGGACTATCTTCTCTTTTAAGTTCAGGGTACTCTTTTTCTAATCTTTGAAGTTCAGTATAAGCATCATCATACTCTTGGTCTGTAAGAGTTGGATTATCTAATACATAGTATTCGTAAATAGCTTTATTAATAATTTCTATTAACTCATTCATTCTGTTTTTAATCTTATCCATAATGTTTACCTCATATATATATTTTACCATAAAAAAAGGAAATAGTTTTGCTATTTCCATAAATTATTTGGATAATCTCCCTTAAGAACTAACGTCTTAATTTCCTCTTTAACCTTTGGTGTATCTTCCTTATATGTAACACCATGCCACTTAGCAGTAGTTCTTAATACTTTTACTTCTTTTTCTCCTCTTTCAACAGCCTTTCCTATTTCAGTTGGAATTAAAAATTCTCCTGTTTCTAAATCATTTTCTTTAAAGAATATATCCATTCTTTCTTTTAAGAATGGGAATATAGATAAATCAAATGTAAATAAGTTAACTGCTACTAAATGAGAGTCTTCTATTTTAAATGGTTTTGATCCATCAAGTGGTGATGCAAGAATAGATCCATCTATTAATTCTAGTTTACTTTCAGTAATAGATTTTAATAAATCTCCTTCTGACTCTACTACACCTCTTTTTACAGATCCATTTTCAGTCATAGTTTTTCTTGCTTCATAGCATATAGTTGAATAATCTTTTGAACCAGTTTCTTCAATATACTTTTTAGCAGTCATAAAAGCATCTCGGCCATAAAAGTCATCTGAGTTAATAACTAAAAATGGTTCAGTAATTGCATCTCTTGCAGCATATATAGCTTGAGCAGTTCCCCATGGTTTAATTCTTCCTTCTGGAATATTTACCCATTCAGGAATGTCATTCATTTCTTGAAACACATAATCCACAGGAATATGTCCTTCTACTCTTTTACCAATTGTTTCTTTAAATACTTCTTCATTTTCTTTTTTTATTATAAATACTACTTTACTAAATCCTGCTTTAACAGCATCATATATAGAATAATCTATAATAAATTCATCATTTGGTCCCATAGGTTCAATTTGTTTTAATCCACCAAATCTACTACCCATACCTGCGGCCATAATTAATAATTGCATAAAACCCTCCTAGTTATCTATCTTACTAATAGATTTATGATTCTTAAGTATTTTCTTAACACCATCTTTAGAAAATGAAATAGTAGCTATAGGACCCTCAATATTAATTACAACACCCATACCATATTTTTCATGAGTAATAACATCTCCAGGTTTTAAATCATTTTCTTTTTCTACTGTTCTATTCTCTTTTTTTAGTGTCTCTTTGATTATACCATCTTTCTTAATTTGGTCAAATAAATCTTCACCTATCTCTGCAATAAATCTACTTGGAACATTAGAGTCAACTTTACCATAAAGAAGTCTGCTTCTTGCATTTATTATAAATAGTTTTTTCTTAGCTCTAGTAATAGCTACGTAAGCAAGTCTTCTTTCTTCTTCTAGTTCATCTCTACTTTCTAAGCAGTTTATATGTGGAAATAATCCTTCTTCCATACCTACTATAAAAACGTAGTCGTATTCAAGTCCCTTAACAGAGTGAATAGTCATAAGTGATACTCTTTCATCATTAACATCATTCTTTTGATCATTAACATCACTAACAAGTGATAATTCATCTAAGAAATCAGATAGTGATACTATTCCATCGTTTTCCTCAACTGACTTAGTAATAGATTTAAATTCTTCTAAGTTTTCTAAACGAATATCAGCTTCTAAAGTCTTTTCATTTTCTAAGTCTTCTTTAATACCTGATTTATTTAAAACTAAATCTATGAAGTCTGTTAAAGACATAGTATCTTTTGCTTTAGATAAGTCTTCAATTATATTTTTAAATTCTAATTCTTTTCCACTGGATAAGCATTCAAATAATGATTTATTAGAATTAGATGCTTCTAGTTCTAAGTTCTCTAATGCTTTTAGTCCAATACCTCTTTTTGGATAATTAATTACTCTTAAAAGAGAAACATCATCTTTATTATTATTTATTAGTTTTAAGTATGCTACTAAGTCTTTTATTTCTTTTCTAGAATAGAATGCAAATGAACCAACTACTCTATAAGAAATATTATTTCTTAGGAATGCTTCTTCAACATTTCTACTTTGTGCATTAGCTCTATATAAGATACATATTTCTTTTGGAGATACACCTTCATCTAGTAATTTCTTTATCTCTTTAATAACATAATTAGATTCATCCATTTCATCAAAAGCTCTATAATAAACTATTTTTTCTCCTTCTTCATTAGAAGTCCATAAGTTCTTTTCTTTTCTTAGTTTATTATTTTTAATAACTCTATTAGCAGCCTCTAATATCTTTTTAGTAGATCTATAGTTTTCATCTAGAACTACCATTTTCGAATTTGGATAATCTTTTTCAAAGTTAAGTATGTTTTTGTAGTCAGCACCTCTCCAAGTAAATATTGCTTGGTCAGCATCACCAACTACAGTTATATTTTTATACTTAGCACTTATCATCTTAGATAAGATATATTGTGGTCTATTTGTATCCTGATACTCATCTATAAATACATATTTATACTGTTCTTGATACTTTTGAAGTATATCTTTATTTTCATCAAATAGTTTAATTGGTAATATTAATAAATCATCAAAGTCTACAACAGAACTTCTTCTTAAATTTTTTTCATATTCTATGTACACCTTTTCTGCAACTTCATCAAAATCAGTATATACATATTTATGATATTCTTCAGGGCTAATCATTTCATTTTTATTACTTGAAATAACATTTCTAACAGCCTTAGGGCTAAACTTAGTAGTATCAATATCAAAGTTTTTCATAATCTTTTTAACAAGAGTTAATGAATCATCTGCATCAAGTACATTAAAGTTTTTATCTAGGCCTAATCTATCATAATTTTCTTTTAATAATTTTAACCCAAATGAATGGAAAGTAGATATTTGAAGTCTAAAAGCTTCTCTACCTATTAAGTTATATATTCTTTCCTTCATTTCTTTAGCAGCCTTATTAGTAAAAGTAATAGCTAATATATTAACAGGACTAATATCTCTTTCATCTAAAAGATATGCTATCTTAGTAGTTAATACTTTTGTTTTACCTGATCCTGCACCAGCTAAAATAAGCATTGGTCCGTCCAATGCTTTAACAGCTTCTATTTGTTTGTTGTTTAAATTATCTAAAATGCTCACTACTAATCACCATTAATATTTTATCAAAAAATAATAATCTTTTGAATAAAAATATAGAATTAAATTAGAATATGTGTTATTATTTAATTAAGGAAGCGTTTAATAAACCTAAACGTCTACCCTGTTTGGTTGCGACATTTAAGTTATTAACTTAAGTGTCATTTTTTTATTTCTACAAGAATAAGAAGTAGTAGGAATAAAATGAAAGATATATAGAAAAGAATTCTACAAATGAATACTCTTTTCTTCATCTATTCCACCTCCTTTCCTAGAAAAGCAAGGTAGACACTTAAGCTTGTAAACGCTTCATGTATTTTATTCTCTACAAAAATAAAAAAGTCTATTAAATAGACTTTTTTTATTTATTTAAATAATTAATAGCATCTAATGCTGCAATAGTTCCATCAGCACAAGCAATAGTTATTTGGGCATACTTTTTAGTTCTAGAATCACCTGCTACAAATACACCAGGTACTTTAGTAGTAGTATCTTCAGAAACTATATATCCTCTTTTATCTAATTCTAGTTTACCATTTACAAATTTACTTTGTGGAACTAATCCAATATTAAGAAATACTCCATCTAATTTAAGAGTTTCTTCTTTGCCATCAGCTTCTATTTTTAATCCAGTTAATGCATCATCTTCTGATAAATATTCTGTAACTTTAGAGTTGTAAATAATATCTACATTTTTACAACTCTCTAGTTTATTAACTAAATCTTTTTCACAAGTTAAATGATCTAAGTTTTGAAGAATAGTTACATGAGAAGCTATATTAGACATATTATAAGCATTTATACATGCAGAGTTTCCTCCACCTACTATAGCAATATCTTTGCCTTTATAGAATGGTCCATCACATGCTGTACAAAAATGAATACCATGTCCAATTAACTCTTCTTCATTAGGAAGTCCTAAAGTTCTATAAGAAGATCCTGAGGCAATAATTATAGTTTTAGTTTTATAAGTATTATCTTCAGTTATAACTTCTTTAATATCTCCATCTACTTTTAAATCAATTACTTCTTCAATTTCAAAGTCTACTCCTAATTCATCTACTTGATCAAACATAATACTAGTTAGATCAGAACCAGATATAGCTTTGAAACCAGGATAATTTTCTATTAGAGGTGTAGAAGAAGCAGTTCCTCCTACAGTTTCTTTTTCTATAATTAGAACTTTTCTTCCATCTCTTAAAAGATATAATGCACTAGTAAGACCAGCAGGTCCTCCCCCAATTACAATAGCATCATATATCATATTATTTTTCCTCAATATATTTCTTTATATTAGATACATTTTCAATTAATGTAGATTCTCCATTAGCATTTACTACTAATGTAGGAGCTTTTTTAACACCATATTTCTTAGTCATATCTGGCATTTCTTCAGCATCAACAAATTCATATGGAATAGAAGCTTTTTCAAGTAGTTTTTTAGCCATTTTACAGTTAGGACAAGTCTTAGTACCAAATAGTAATAAACCATCTTTAGCATCACTCTTTAATACTTTTTTAGCTTCTTTTGGAATGTTTGTTTTTTTAGTTTTACAATCACATCCCTCAACTTTGTATTCTTTTCTCATTTCAAATTCTTTAGCTTTACCATCATTCCAGTTTTTAACTGGTCTATAGTAACCTGTAATTCTTGAATATACTTCAGTATCTTCATTACATATTGGACATTTCCAAACTTCACCT
>JAEEGL010637508.1_pt1 | contig 13686 bp, 12 predicted proteins | sample 9134231 | NCBI WGS metagenome assembly JAEEGL01 (sample SAMN16246548, study PRJNA631951) | gut metagenome | biome: gut microbiome; feature: rumen; material: fiber-attached | host: Bos | place: Iran: Karaj | collected 2018-10
ACCATCAGAAGAGGCAGCACGACAAACAGAACCATAAAAATGAAGTAAGGCAGAGCCCAACTTGATCTTTTATTCATTTTCCGCCGTTTTTGTTATATGGATGTCTTTCGGTAAAATATTGATTCCGACAAGGTCGTTCTTATCCCAGATGTCATCGGTGTCAACCCAGACTTTCTCTCCGCTCTCGGTCTTGATGGTCAGATGGTAATGGTCGCCCTTGTAAAGGATGAACACTACGTTTCCGGTACATATCGCTTCGTCCTCATGGTCGAGAAGGTCGACCTTGTTGAACTTGACGGTAACGGTGACCTTGTCGCCGGCCTCGAGACCAGTATCCAGACACTTGAACTCGCCGCCGAGGAACTCCACGATATCTGACGACTTCATCACGCCCTCGAACGTGTTGCAAACGCGCTCTTTGTGCATTACCTGGATATCGTTGGGATTGATGCTCATGCCCACGGTGCTTCCGACCTCGAACGAATTGTAATCCTGGATCATCATCTCATAGCCATTGTCGGTGTCCACGAACATCTCGTAGTGGACGCCTTTGAAGGTGCAGGATTTCACCTTGCCGGTGAACTGGGCGCCTTCAAGCTTGCTCTTGATGATGACATCCTCCGGACGGATCACCACGTCGACAGGTACATTCTCTCCGAATCCCTCGTCCACGCACTTGAAGTCATGGCCGATGAAGCTGACCTCCCGGTCTTTGATCATGGTTCCGTTGAGAATGTTGCTCTCTCCGATGAAATCCGCTACGAAGGAGTTGACAGGCTCATTATATATGTCCATAGGAGTGCCGATCTGCTGGATCTTGCCCTCGTTCATCACGACGATGGTGTCGCTCAGGGTAAGGGCCTCCTCCTGGTCATGTGTCACATAGATGAAGGTGATGCCGAGTTTCTTGTGCATCTCCTTGAGCTCTATCTGCATGTCCTTGCGCATCTTAAGGTCGAGCGCCGCGAGAGGTTCGTCGAGAAGAAGAACCTTAGGACGGTTCACGATAGCGCGCGCGATGGCGATACGCTGCTGCTGGCCTCCTGAAAGGGAATTTACGTCACGGTCCTCATAGTCGGACATGCTCACCAGCTTAAGCACCTTGCTGACGCGCTTGTCAATCTCGTCCTCAGGAACGCCCTTGAGCTTCAGGCCGAAAGCGATGTTGTCGTACACGTCCAGGTGAGGGAACAGGGCATATCTCTGGAATACCGTATTGAGAGGGCGCAGATGCGGCGGAACGCCTGTGAGCTCCTTTCCGTCCATGGTGATCGAGCCTTCGTCCGGCTGGAGGAAGCCTGCGATCATCCTGAGCATGGTGGTCTTTCCGCAGCCGGAAGGACCGAGCAGGGTAAGGAATTCGCCCTTTCTGATATACAGGTTAATGTCATCAAGCACCTTTGAGCCTCCAGGGAAGGACTTCGAAAGGTGCGAAATGTTGATTATGCGATCTGTCATTTCTTTCTAGGGAAATTGAGATGGTAGATGGCTCCGATTGAGAATACAGTTTCATCAAGCGAGTAGCCCGCAGTAGCGTGGACCCTGAGGTCTTTGCTGTCCTTGAGCGGGTACCAGTGGAACGCGAGTCCGCCGAACCAGTCGCCAATATAGCCGGTCTCATAACCGCCTTTGGCGTAAACCTCCCATTTCTCTGAAGGTGCATAGAGGACTGATCCGATGAAGGTGTTTCCTTTTTCGAGAATGCTGTCTTCTACCGTATCAAGTTCATCGTCATATACGCCGACTTTGTTGAACCAGTCGAATCCGAGAGTGAAATCGCCGGCGCTTACTCTCTGGCCGAGGGTGACAAGATATGTGGAAGTCTTCTTCTTCCAGTTCTGGTCAAGTCTGGTACCGCTCCAGATTGTCTCGAGAGGACCATAGTTGCCTCTCCACTGGAGGGAGTATGTGAACACTTTGCTTTTTACCGGCCTGATGCCGTAAGGCGACGTTGTCATCTGGGCGACGAACTGATTGTGCTCGGACGGATCGGTCCAGCTGATCTGGCCTCCCCACTGGTAGCAAGCCAGGTTGTTCCATAGCTGCGAGCACTGGATGGAGTGGACTTCATAGTCATATTCATCGAACTCGAAGCCGCCCATCGCCATCACCATCTTGCCTCCGGTCAGGTCAAAGCTGCCAAGATGGATGGTCAGGTTTGCCCAGTCGGTCCAAGTGTTGCCATTGGTGTAGAGTGTGTTCTTGTAAAGGTCCTGAGGATCCTCTGCGCTCCACCAATGATTGCAGATGCTGAATGAGAAATACTCGTTAATGTCGCCTTCAACGAGTGTATAGAAAGAAGAATCGCCGAGTGTAGAACCTGTGCTTAAGTCAATCCTCGGAATAAAAGACAGCCCGACACTGCGGCCGGAGTCGTCAGCCTCTTGTGAGTACACAAGGAAGCAAGACAGCATACTTGCTGCAAAGACTACCAATTTCTTCATTTTTACGCATAAAGTTTTATTTTGTGAATAATGGCTGCAAAAATAGGAAAAAATTACAATCTACATCAAAAAAAATATATCATTTTCTGATGTAAAACGGTACAACTTGCCGGGTTACCTCCTCGACAAGTGCTTGAGGTCGTCTTCTGCCTTGATCTTGTCAATAATTGAGCAGACTATGCGGTAGGCCTTGCTGTCCTGCGTGTAGACCGCAGGGGCGATGAAGTTGACACGTCCCTGCCTCTGCAGCTTTTCTGCGACGGCCTTTTTCTCAGGTTTGGCGCTGTTGAACACGGCGATGGAATTGCCTCCGAACATGGTCACGATCTTCATGCACGGCACGTCAGTGTCTCCGTCTCCGAAATAGATCATATGCGGGAACGGAATCCTCTTCTTGTCCTCGGCTGTAGATTCATTGACGCGCTTGGCGTCCCTGGAACTGAATATGCCCTTGTTGATCTTGAACATGAACTGGGTCTTCGCCGTATAATCCACGGCGATTCCCGGCCACTCCGCTTCTCCGGCTTCGTTATATATAAAGGTGCATGCGAAGATATGCTTGAACTCGTTGGCGATAGGCGTGCCTTCGATGATCTCCTTCAGACCTGAAGAGTTGATGTAATGCTCGATCCTTACCCCGTGAGCTTTTCCGTACTCGTTGACGAGGGAAAACCATTCGCGCACGCCGGCGAAGAGGCGGATGTGCTTGCCGAACTTCTTGAACTCCTCCCTGCGCAGCTGGATGCCGTGTTTATGGGCCTCGTCGAACATGAGTTTCATGTAGGCGAGTATATTGCTGGCGTCCTGTCCCCGGGCGATGCCGTCGCTCATGCTCCAGAACTCTTCAGGAGTAGAGCCGATAGCCTGGATGAATCCGAATTCCTGCATGTTGCCGGGCGACAGAGTCCCGTCGAAATCGTAGATAAGTGCTACAATCGGTTTCCGTTTCATACTCACTGGTTTAGGAGGCAAATATAATAAAAAACGATACAAATAAGACTATTTTTACTATATTTGTCAAGATTTATCAAATAATAAACTTACTTATGGATCATTATTTAGCCAGATTACAGAACGCGACTAAGAAATACTGGGACAAGCCAGCTCTTAACAACATAGGTGGAGAATCTTATACATATGGCCAGATGGCCCGTTCGATCGAGCGTTTCCATATCGTATTTGAAAAGGCAGGAATAGCCAAGGGTGACAAGATAGCCCTCTGCGCCCGCAACGGAGCAAGATGGGGTATCTCATATCTCGCAGTGAACACATACGAGGCGGTCATCGTTCCGATACTCTATGACTTCCTTCCTGACAGCGTCAGCTATCTCGTGGACCATTCCGAGAGCCGCATCCTGTTTACGGATTCCGAGAAATGGGAGAAGATGGACATCGCCAAGATGCCTGGAGTCCAGGTCGTGCTCGACATCGACAGCTGGAACCTCCTTTACTGTAGCGACAATGCTGTCAAGGAAGCGTATTCCAAGCTTGACGAGCTCTTCGCAGAGCGTTTCCCTAACGGCTTCGGCCCTGACGACGTGGCTTATCCTTCGGACAATTTCGACGATCTTTCGACGATCAACTATACCTCCGGCTCGACCGGCAGTCCTAAGGGCGTAATGCTTACATACAGGAATTTCAGCGCGAACATTGATTTCGCACAGAGATATATCCCAACTTCTGACAAGTGCAAGATGGTATCGATGCTCCCGATGGCCCATATGTACGGCCTTGCGTTCGAGTTCCTCTATCCGCTTGTCAATGGTACCGGAATCTACTGGCTCGGAAAGACCCCGACCCCGTCTGCCCTTCTCAAGGCATTCTCGGAGGTCAAGCCATACCTTCTCATCACCGTACCTCTCGTGATGGAGAAGATATTCAAGTCCAAGATCAAGCCTGTGCTCGACAAGCCTGCCGTGGCGTTCCTTGCCAAGGTTCCGCTTGTCAACCAGCTTCTGTTCAAGAAGATACGTCAGGGCCTTATCGACGCATTCGGAGGAAAGGTGCAGCAGTTCATCATGGGCGGCGCTGCAGTCAATCCTGAAGTTGAGAAATGGCTCCGCAAGATCAAGCTTCCTTATACGGTAGGTTACGGAATGACCGAGGCATGTCCTCTGCTCGCATTCGAGAATCATCACAAGTATGTGGCAGGTTCATGCGGAAAGCCGGTAGACTGCGCAGTCGTAAGGATTGCTTCCGAGGACCCTCACAGCGTCGTGGGCGAGATCCAGGCCAAGGGCGAGAATATCTGCCTCGGCTACTTCAAGAACCCTGAGGCTTCTGCCAATGCATTTACCGAGGACGGATTCCTCCGTACCGGCGACCTTGGCATAATCGACAACGACGGCAACCTCTTCATCAGGGGCCGCTCTAAGAACATGATCCTCGGACCTTCAGGCCAGAACATCTATCCTGAGGAAATCGAGGCCGTAGTCAACAACCAGGACTATGTGCTCGAATCAGTGGTAGTCGACAGGGGTGGCAAGCTCGTGGGTCTCGTATATCTTGACGAGCAGGCAATCGCCAAGTCTCTGCTTGACAGCGAGGCTATCTCCGAGATTCCGGAGAACATCCGTGTCGGAGCCAACAAGAAGCTCCCTTCATACAGCCAGATCGCCAAGGTCGAGGTGCAGAAGGAGCCGTTCGAGAAGACTCCTAAGATGAGCATAAAGAGATTCATGTATAAATAATGACATTTTGGCAGTAACGGCTGTCTGGAATGTATTTTGACTTATAGCGGACAGCAGCATATGCTGTCCGTTATTATTCAGAATAAGTGATATGAAAGGAAAAATTGGAGTAACCACCGAGAACATATTCCCGGTAATCAAACAGTTTCTTTACAGCGACCATGAGATTTTCCTGCGCGAGCTCGTAGCCAACGCAGTCGATGCATCACAGAAGATGAAGGCCCTTGCCTCTACCGGTGATTTCAAGGGAGAGACAGGTGATATCCAGGTGCGTATAGAGCTGGATGAGGACAAGAAGGTACTCAAAGTCATAGACCGTGGTATCGGTATGACTGAGGAGGAAGTGGACAAATATATCAACCAGATTGCATTTTCATCAGCAGGAGAATTCCTTGAGAAATACAAAGACCAGATCGGAAGCATAATCGGCCACTTCGGCCTCGGGTTCTATTCCGCCTTCATGGTTTCCGAAAAGGTCACCATAGATACCCTCAGCTGGAAGGAGGGCGCCAAGGCCGTACGCTGGTCATGTGACGGAAGCCCTGAATACAAGATCGAGGATTCCGACAAGACTGACAGGGGTACGGAGATCACTCTCTATCTTGACAGCGACTCTGCAGAGTACGCCAATAAGGGAAAGATCGCTTCTCTGCTCCAGAAGTACTGCCGCTTCATGCCGGTGCCGGTGATCTTCGGAAAGGAACAGGAGTGGAAAGACGGCAAATATGTCGATACTGACAAGGATAAGGTCATCAATGACGTGGAACCTCTCTGGACCAAGGCCCCGTCCGAGCTCAAGGACGAGGATTACCTAGGATTCTACAAGGCTCTCTATCCTATGAAAGAGGATCCGATGTTCTGGATCCATCTGAACGTGGACTATCCGTTCCAGCTCACAGGTATATTGTACTTCCCGAAGATCAAGCAGAGGATGGCGATCGAAAAGAACAACATCCAGCTCTTCTGCAACCAGATGTTCGTCACCGACCATGTCGACAATATCGTGCCGGACTTCCTTACCCTCCTTCATGGAGTCATCGATTCCCCTGACATTCCGCTGAACGTCTCCAGGAGCTATCTCCAGAGCGATGCCAATGTCAAGAAGATATCAGGATACATTACCAAGAAAGTAGCCGACCGTCTTGAGGAAATTTTCAAGGATGAGAGGAAATCCCTCGAAAGCAAGTGGGACAACATAAAGCTCTTCATCGAATACGGCATGCTTTCCGACGAGAAGTTCGGAGACAGGGGACTCAAGTTCGCCCTTCTCAAGAACACCGACGGCAAGTTCTTCAGCATCGATGAATACAAGAAGGCCGTCGAGGGAGAGCAGACCGACAAGGAAAAGAAGGTGGTCATGCTCTATGCTACCGATCTTGAAGGCCAGTACACCTTCATCGAGGCCGCCAAGAACAAGGGCTATGACGTGCTCCATATGGACTGCGAACTCGATTCGCACTTCGTGAACCTTCTCGAGCACAAGCTGGGAGACATCCGTTTCGCGAGGGTTGACTCCGATGCGGTCGAGAACCTCATCGTAAAGGAAGAGAAGATCCGTCCTGAGATGAACGAGGAGCAGAGATATGATCTCGAGAACCTGTTCAAGGCCGTCCTTCCTCAGGGAAAGGACTATTATGTGACCGGAGACAACCTCGGAGAAGATGCCGAGCCGATACTGATCACCCAGGGCGAATTCATGCGCCGTTACCGTGAGATGTCAGCTCTCGGCGGAGGCATGAACTTCTATGGAGAACTGCCGGAATCATACAATATTACCGTCAATATGCAGAATCCTCTCGTTGCCAAGATCATGGAGGCTGAGAAGGCTGAGGTCGCTCCTCAGGCGCCGCTTCCAGCAGAGGCTCCGGATTCCGCTACTGATGAAGAAAAGACTAAGGCGCGCGAAGCCCGCGAGGCTGTGCGCAGGGCCCATAAGGCCGATATAGAGGCATTTGCTTCAAAGAACGAAATCCTGCATCAGATCGCCGACCTGGCGCTGCTTGCCAATGGCATGCTCAAGGGAAAAGCCCTCAGTGACTTCATCGCCCGCAGCCGTAAGGTGGTCACCGATGCATATCTTAAATAAAATTATACTATGACAGAAACTTACAGACTTATTACAGAACAAGATTATGCTTTCATGAGAGAGGCTATCCGCCTCTCCGAAGAGAGCGCCAACAGCGGCGGCGGTCCTTTCGGCGCTGTCATAGCCAAGGGTGGAAAGATCATAGCATCCGCTTCCAACTCGGTCACCCTCAACAATGACCCTACCGCCCATGCGGAAGTCAACTGTATCCGTAAAGCCTGCAAGGAACTTGGTACTTTCGACCTCTCAGGTTGCGATATCTACACTTCTTGCGAGCCATGTCCGATGTGCCTCGGCGCTATCTACTGGGCCCATCTTGACAGGATCTTCTATGCCAACAACAGGAAAGACGCCGCGGATATCCATTTCGACGACGATTTCATCTATCAGGAGCTCGACAAGAGCTTCGATGAGAGAAAGACCCCGATGATTCCGCTTCTCCGCGAAGAAGGTCTCGGCGCCTTCCGCATCTGGAAGACCAAGGAGGACAAGACAGAGTACTAGTAAATGACCGCGTTATTACTGGTACTTGTCTGCCTGATAGGAATGGCGACACCGGTCCAGACGGCTGTCAATGCACAATTGCAGACCCGTCTGGATTCATCGCTCGCGGCCTCGTTCGTCTCTTTCGTGATCGGGACGCTGGTCTTGCTTGCATTGAACATTGCATCGCTCAGCTCCATAGTTGCCGGAATGTCTGACATTCCATGGTATGCGTGGATGGGCGGTGTCTTTGGTTTTGCGGCCCTCACTTCCTTCATAATACTGTTCCCGCGTATCGGAGGCATCCAGACAGTGCTGCTGCCGATTCTCGGCCAGATTGCGATGAGCATGGTCATAGATACGACAGGTATTTTCGGCGCGGAAGTCAAGGCCATGTCTCCGATGAGGCTGGCCGGTACTCTCGTCGTGGTAGCCGGAGCTGTCATGGTCGTACTCAGGAAAGGGGAGAGCGGGGGAGAGAAACATGGCTCCCGCCTGTTCTGGCAGGCCCTCGGTATCATTGCCGGCGCCCTGCTGGCGGCTCAGTCAGCCGTGAACGGGACTCTGGGCGTATGCCTACATTCTCCTGTCCAGGCTGCCTTTGTGTCATTCTTCATCTCTACCGTGATCCTGCTGGCTCTGGTATTGGCCATAAAGACAGACCGCCGGAGTCTCCGTAAGCTGTTCCCGCTGCGTGGGCCGCTCTGGATCTGGATCGGCGGAGCGATCGGCGTGGTCATTGTCATAGGCTATGCCGCCTTCGCCCCGATTCTCGGAATCGGCCTGCTGTCGGTGGTCAGCATCCTCGGCCAGCTCGGCGCGAGCGTGATGATCGACCGTTTCGGACTCATAAGGGCCAGAAAGATCGATGTGTCGGCAGTGCAGTACCTCGGAATCCTGGTGGTGCTCGCCGGAGTGATATTGATATATCTTTGATATGCATCTGTTGAACAATTTTCTGCAGGGGTCTTCTTCCATCCAGGCCATAGTCGTCATCTTCCTCATAATGGCGGCCGGACATGCATTGGGAAAGATCAAGGTGAAGGGTGTCTCCCTCGGAGTCACCTTCGTGTTCTTCTGCGGAATCATAGCCGGACATTTCGGCCTTACCGGCAATCCTGTGATGCTTCGTTTCGCGCAGGATTTCGGTCTGATAATCTTCGTCTATTTCCTTGGTCTCCAGGTGGGACCTGGATTTTTCAATTCTTTCCGCAGGGGCGGACTGAAGCTCAACATGCTGAGCATGCTGGTAGTATTCATCGGTACTGCAATGGCCGTCATCTTCAGTTTCGTCACGGGAGTCTCGATCCAGGACATGGTAGGCGTGCTCTCAGGAGCCGTCACCAATACTCCGGCCCTGGCTGCCGCCCAGCAGACGCTGCACCAGATGGGGCTCCCGGAGCAGTCTCCGGCCCTCGCTACCGCAGTGACTTATCCGCTCGGTGTCGTCGGGGTGATCATGGCCCTGATAGTCCTCCGAATGTTCTCCGCACGTTTCCAGTCCCAGTCCGACAAAGGCGACGAGGGGCAGGACAATACGTTCGTGGGGACTTTCGACGTGATTAACCCTGCCATATTCGGGAAGACAGTGAAGGCCATCTCGTCCACTTCTCCCGAGAAGTTCGTGATCTCCAGGGTATGGAGGAACAACAGCGTGCTGATACCCTCCTCCGATACCGTGATCAAGGAAGGGGACAGGCTGCTCGTGATTACCAACCGTGCCGCCGAAGCCTTGCTGGAACAGATCTTCGGAATGGAGGAGAGAAAGGACATGAACGTTGCGGAAATTGACTGGAACAAGCTTGACGACATGCTTGTATCCCATTCCATGATAGTCACGAGGCCTGAGATAAACGGCAAGACTATCGGCGCCCTCCGGTTGAGGAACCGCTACGGAGTCAATATATCCAGGGTGATCCGTTCCGGCATGAGATTCCTGGCCACTCCGGACTTGGTGCTCCAGCTCGGAGACCGTGTTATAGTGGTCGGCGAGGAGAAGTCCATGCCGGATGTGGAAAAGGAAATCGGCAACGTGATGAAGCATCTGTATGAACCGAATATAGTTTCCATGTGCATCGGCATCATTCTCGGTCTTCTGCTTGGAATGATTCCGGTGATGGTGCCGGGAATCTCGGCGCCCGTGCGTCTGGGCCTTGCCGGCGGTCCGATCATATCCGGAATCCTCATGGGCGCCCTGGGCCCGAGGATCCATGTCAAGACATTCGCCACTGAAAGCGCGAACCTCATGCTGCGAAGGCTTGGCCTGTCGATGTATCTGGTGTGTCTCGGGCTTTCTGCCGGAGGTCAGTTCTTCGAGACGGTCTTCCGTCCTGAGGGCTTGCTCTGGATCGGCCTCGGTTTCGCGATTACGGTGATACCGGTGATGATCGTGGGCTGCCTGTCCGTTTCCGGAATGAAGCTGGACTATGGTACCGTGAGCGGAATGCTATGCGGCGCGATGGCCAATCCGATGGCCCTGAACTATGCTTCATCTTCGGATTATGGTGACCGTCCTGCGATCAGCTATACTTCGGTGTATCCGCTTGCCATGGCAGTCAGGGTAATCATAGCACAGCTGCTGCTGGTCATATTCCTTTGATAAAGATAAACTTAAACATCATATGAGCAGAATACTCGAAAAATTCTTCGGATTCAGGAAAGGGGAGCACAGCATCCATGCCGAGCTTGCTGCCGGTCTGACGACATTCCTGACCATGGCCTATATATTGGCAGTCAATCCGAGCATTTTCTCGTCATTGGCCGACAAGGGCATGCCTACCGGCTCAGTGTTCACGGCTACGGCCCTGGCAGCCGTATTCGGCACACTGGTGATGGCTTTCTATGCAAAGAAGCCTTTCGGAGTCGCCCCGGGCATGGGTACGAATACATTCTTTGTATTTACGGTGTGCCTCGGGATGGGCTATAGCTGGCAGTTCGCGCTGACCGCTGTCTTCCTTGAAGGCATAATTTTCATAATCCTGACCGCTACCAAGGTCAGGGAACTCATTCTCAATTCATTCCCGTCAAGCCTCAGGAATGCCATCGGGGTCGGCATCGGCCTCTACATCGCCTTCCTGGGCATCAAGTCTACCGGCCTGCTGGTCCCGCACGGAGAAGGAGGAATGTCTTTCGGAAGCATTTCCGACGCCCGTGTCCAGCTGGCTTTGATCTCGCTGGTGCTTGCGTCCGTGCTGTTCATACTGAAAGTGCGCGGAGCCTTGCTGATTTCCATCGTTGCCACGACCATCATCGGAATCCCTATGGGAGTGACCCATATCCACGAGCTGGTGTCAGTCCCGCCGTCTGTCTCTCCGCTGCTGTTCAAGTTCGAATGGAACAAGATACTTTCCGTGGACATGCTGATAGTGATCATTACTTTTATGTCCATCGACTTTTTCAACACTATCGGAACTGTCATGGCACTTTGCACGAAGACGGGCATGACTGACGAGAACGGCAGGATCGAAGGCCTGAACAAGGCTCTCATGGCTGACGCGACCGCCACGACTGCGGGATCATGCTTCGGCGCCAGCACGACGACGACATATCTGGAGAGCGCTACAGGAGTGGCCGCAGGCGGACATACCGGCCTCACGGCTTTCGCGATAGCCGTATGTTTCATGGTTTCGCTGTTCTTCGCGCCGGCGTTCCTGGCCATACCTTCGGCCGCCACTGGCACAGTGCTGATACTTGTGGGCGTGATGATGGTCAGCCCTGTGAAGAATATTGACTGGGATGATTTCTCCGAGGCCGTGCCTGCGTTCATCACCATGCTGATCATGCCTCTTGCCGGGGGAATCTCCTATGGCATCGTGACGGGAATCATCTCCTATGTAGTATTGAATACCCTTACCGGAAAGATACGCAAGACATCTCTGACGCTCTGGATCCTGAGCGCCATCTTCATCGTCTATTATCTGGTAGTCTAAAGAAGGGCCCTTATTCCGAAATAGATTACAGGAATCAGCAAGGCCGGCAGCATGTTGACGGTCTTGCATTCTTTTATCTTCAGGATGGAAAGACCTGATGAGAGGAGCAGGAGGCCGCCTACGATGGAGACTTCCACCATCAGGGCTTCAGGAATCAGTTCTCCGGAGTTGAGGCAGCGGGCGAGCAGGTAGATGCTTCCTTGCCAGCAGAAAAGAATTGCGGCTCCCCAGACCATCCCGAAACCGAATGTGGCGGCGAAGACTGCCGAGGTGATAAGGTCAAGGGTGGCGTTCGTGAACAGGAACGTGTTGTCGCCATAGACGGCACTCATTACGGGGCCGACTATCGACAGGGTCCCGATACAGTACAGCAGGCAGGCAGTGGTCAGTCCCTGCGCAAGCCTCGATGCATTATGTTTTTCCGCCGCTCTGGATATGCGTCCGTCGATGTCCAGGGCGAAACCTATGACCGTGCCAATCGCCATGCTGAGGATGAACAGCACTGGGAATGTGCTTTTGGGAAGATTCTGTACGCACATGTTGGCTCCGAGGGCCAGGGTCACCAGCCCGAGGGCGTTGTATAGGGACGTCTGGAGTTTCTCGTTCAGACGTGTCTTCAAAAGACTGCCGGCAATCGTGCCGGCTACAATGCATGCTGTATTTACAATGGTTCCGATCATATTGCAAACTTATAAAAAATAAGTCATTATCGTATCTGCCGGATCATAATATCTTCATCGCGATGTATGCGCAGGCTTCGGCGTCGGCGAGAGCGTGGTGGTGCTGCGTCAGGTCGTAGCCACATACGGCGGCGACAGTCTGGAGCTGATGGTTAGGGAGCGAGCACCCGTAGCATCTCCTGGACGCGGCCAGGGTGTCATGGAAGTCATAGTCGGGATAGTCCATGCGGTACATCCTGAAGACTTCCTTGAGGCAGCCTTCGTCAAACCGGGCATTGTGGGCCACGAGCGGCAGGCCCTCGATCATTGGGGCTATCTTCTCCCATACTTCCGGGAAGATGGGGGCGTCTTCGGTGTCCTCCGGGCCAAGGCCGTGGACCCTCTGGCAGAACCACTGGTAATACTCAGGTTCGGGATGGATGAGTGAATAGAACTTGTCCACCACTTCTCCGCCACGTACCACCACGATTCCCACGCTGCATACGCTGGTGCGGCATTCGTTTGCCGTCTCGAAATCTATCGCTGCGAAATCTGTCATTTACTATGATAATAATCTCTTTATTGCTTTTTTGATGTATTTTCTTGCATTCTCCGGATTAATTGCCTTGCTGACAGGGACTCCGTCCGGCGTTGCCTGGCATATGTCCGTGAATCCGGCATCCCTGAGGCTCGCCTCGATCCCGTCGTCTATCCTTCCTGAAACAAGGGCGACCCTGATGTCCTTGTCATGAACCTTTGCCTTCCTGAGCACTCCGAGAGGAAGCTTCCCTGCAAGGGTCTGGGCATCTGTATGTCCTTCGCCGGTTATTACCAGGGCGGCTCCGTCAACGGCATCGTCGAAATCTGACAAATCCATAATCCTGCCTATCCCGCTGACGACGGTAGCGTCGGAATATGCCATGAGGGCTGCTCCCAGACCTCCGGCGGCCCCGGCTCCGGGCAGTCCGGACACGTCCTTGCCAGTTTCTTCCTTCATCTCTTCTGCCATGCGGGACAGCTTCTCCTCAAGCATCTCGACTTCTTCCGGAGAAGCGCCTTTCTGCGGGGCGAATACCCTTGCAGCACCTTCCGGTCCGGTGAGGGGGGAGTCTACGTCGCAGAGAATCTCGACTTCCATGTCTTTCAGCGCCGCTTTTACTCCCGGGACCGAGAGCATCCCTGCTCCTCCGTCACAGGTCGCGCTTCCGCCCAGCCCTATGAGCAGATGACGGCAGCCGGCTTCGTATGCTGCCATTATGAGTTCTCCGACTCCATATGTGCTTGCTTCGAGAGGATTTCGTTCATCTTTGGCCAGTAATGACAGCCCGCATGCGCTTGCTGTCTCGATTATCCCTAGTTTTCCTTTCTGACCGAAGCCTGCTGATATCGGCCGTC
>JAEEGL012563042.1_pt1 | contig 13686 bp, 8 predicted proteins | sample 9134231 | NCBI WGS metagenome assembly JAEEGL01 (sample SAMN16246548, study PRJNA631951) | gut metagenome | biome: gut microbiome; feature: rumen; material: fiber-attached | host: Bos | place: Iran: Karaj | collected 2018-10
CGAAGAAAGATCATCAACAACAGGTGACGCCGTCGCAGGAAGAGGTCTTCCGCGAGAAGACCCATAACTATTTAGTGTGTTTCATCGAGAGCTGTCCGCTCAAGGAACAATGTCTGCGATGGCTCGTCGGACAGTATGCCGACACGATGCCTTTTGCCCAAAAATCCATCAATCCCCGTAATCCGCAGATCGGCGGCGAACAGTGTGTGAAATTCCGCCCAAACACCCGTGTCGTGAAGAAACAGGGTATGACGCATTTCTACTACGACATGCCTGGCCGCATGGAACACAACATCCGTCAGGAACTCATCTGGCACTTCGGCCGCACCCAGTACTTCGAGATGCGCAACGGCAAGCGCCTCATCTCCCCCGAAGACCAGGAATTCATCGCTGCCGTCTGCCACTCCAACGGTTGGAACGGCCCTTTCGTCTATGACGGCGAGCAGGAGGACTGGCTGTGGTAGTCAATGTATTTGAGTGTACACCTATTTTATAGTATAGATATAGCCAAAATCCCTCAATCAGAACACGACACCAAGACTGTAGACGTCGTTTCGCACATCGGCCATCGCCGTCTGCATCTGCTCAGGCGACATATACTTCGTCGTCCCTTCAGCAGCCACCCTTGACTGAAGACCACAGATTACATTGTATCAGTGTCGCCTTACCAAGATTTTCATAATCTTGCTTTCAAAATGAAAAGAAAAGCGAGTGGCTCACATAACTTTTTGCCTTAAAAGCTTGCAAATATGAATCCTTTTTTGTAGATTTGCAGCGTGAAACTCTAAAGTGGATCCAAATTCACTGGTGAGCGACACAAGACATTGAGGGTAAGACAAAGTGATTTGAACGTCACGCTGTTGATTTGATTTGCGTAAATCTAGCACATTTATCCAATCATTCAAAGAAAACAGCGAAGTGATTAGTTCACGTCCCTGTATAGGGCGTGAGCCACTTCAGCTAATTTGATGATTGGGGTCGTGCTAGAACCTACGCAGACAGATTGGTCAGAAGTAGGTTCTCGCTCTTTTTGTGTAATATTGATTTTGTTCAATTTACTAAAAATATAGAATTATGAATACAAAACAAGTTAAATGCAAAGTACCTACAAACCTTTCGCATAAGCCTATTATCGCAGTAGAAGACTACGATATAATTGAAAGCTATTTCTACAACAAATCCGATGCGCGATGCCTATCTGTTGGGCATGCTCAATATGATGATTCACACCCAGAGGAGATATCTGCGAAAGTTTTTCGGCATACAGGGGAACGATGGAGCCCACAAAGTGAAGAACTGCCTTTACATAGGTGCGTTGACTTGACTAATCTGATTGTCCAATCTATCATGGTGTCAGAAGAGATTCTTTATTGTGATGATATGGTTACAATTAAGCCTCAGTATATAAAAAAAGAAGAATTACACTATATAAAGAATATCTACAAGCGTGAACTACGTAAAAAACTTAAAGAATTACACAATCTTCTAGATTTCTTATTAACTCATGATGGTAGAGAAAATAATTGCAAGTAAAATAATAGTACGTATGAAACATTCATTAATCACAATTCTGCTCACCATGCTCATGAGCATGACTGGAGCAAAAGCATTTGCCCACGATGTTTCTGCAAGAAATGATGACGGTAAAATGATTTATTACGTTTGGGTAAATGATGAAAAAACAGAGTTGGCAGTCAGCTATTTCGGTAATGACATAACTCATGAAATCTTTAAGTATTCTGGCGATCTTATCATACCAGAATCAGTTGTATATAACGGCTCGAATTATAGTGTTACCTCCATCAACCAAGATGCTTTTTATAGTTGTGACAATTTAACATCTGTTGATATCCCCAACAGCGTAACTAGTATAAGGAGTAGAGCCTTCAAGAGCTGTTCCAGTCTAAAATCTGTCAATCTTTCCAACAGCATAACAACAATTGAAAATGATGCTTTCATATATTGTTTCAGCTTAACTTCTATAACCATCCCTAATAGCTTAACAAACATTGGCATAAATACTTTTGCTTATTGTATCAGCCTTAACTCAGTCACAATCCCCAACAGTGTGACAATCATCGAGAATAGTGCTTTCTTTGGTTGTACTGGTTTAACCTCCATCACAATCCCTAACAGTGTGACAAAAATCGAAGATGGTGCTTTCTATGGTTGTACTGGATTAACCTCCATCACAATCCCTAACAGTGTGACTTCCATCGGTGAACATACTTTTCGGAATTGTAGCAGCCTGCTTTCTGTGAATATTCCAAACAGCGTGACATCCATTGGTAGGGAAGCTTTCCGTGGGTGTAGTAAACTAAAATCTGTAGCCATCCCGAACAGTTTGTCCTCCATCGGCATAGGCATTTTCGCCGATTGCACTAGCCTAACCGACGTAATCATTCCTGATAATATAACTAACATCGGTGAATGTGCTTTTTATCTGTGCACTAATCTGACCTCCATCGCCATTCCAAGTAGTATTATCACTATCGACAAGGGAGCTTTCTATGGTTGTATTGGTATAACCTCTTTGACCATCCCCAACAATGTTACCACTATTGGCGAAGCTGCTTTCAAGTATTGCACCGGTCTAACCACAATGACCATTCCCTACAATGTGACCACCATAGGTGATCAGGCTTTTGCGTATTGTAGCGATCTGACCTCTGTAAATTATCAATGCGCTCCAACAACTATTGGACGTGACATATTTCTGAATAGTGATATTGATGAGGTAACATTTGATTGCGAAAATATCGGTTCTGTTTTTAGCGGAATTACATCTATTAAAAAGGTTTCTATTTCTGACAACGCGACTTCCATCGGTGAGAACGCTTTCAAAGGTTGCACAGGCCTGTCCTCCATAATAATCCCAAACAGTGTGAAATCCATCGGTGAAGAAGCATTCGAAGATTGTTCTGGGCTGTTCTCTATCACCATTCCAAACAGCGTTAAATCCATTGGTGAACATGCTTTTCGACGTTGCAGCGGTCTGTCAACTGTTGAATATCATTGTTCGGAAATCGGTTCGTGGTTTAGGGAGCTTGAATCTATAAATATGGTTGTAATTGGGGATGAGGTAACCTCCATTGGCGAATGGGCCTTCAGTGGATGCACTGGTCTAAGCTCTATTACTATCCCCAATAATGTGACATCAATTAGTAGGTCTGCTTTCAGTAGTTGTAGTGGTCTGTCAACTGTTGAATTCCATTGTACGGATATAGGTTCATGTTTCTCTGGCCTTAAATCAATAAAAAAAATTGTAATAGGAGATGAAGTAACCTCCATTGGTAAGTTGGCTTTCTCTTCTTGCAGTGGATTGACTTCGGTTATCATCCCCAATAGCGTGACATCAATTGGTGAGTCAGCTTTCTCTTCTTGCAGTGGATTGACTTCGGTTATCATCCCAAATAGCGTGACATCAATTGGTGAGTCAGCTTTCTCTGGCTGTAGTGGTTTGACCTCGGTTATCATCCCCAATAGTGTGACATCAATTGGTGAGTCTGCTTTCAAGGATTGTAGTGGTTTGACATATGTGAAAATCCCCAACAGTGTAACGAGCATAGGCAAAGCGGCTTTTTCTGGCTGTAGCGGTCTGAACTCTATAACAATTTCCAATAACTTATCATCCATCAACCAGAAAACTTTCGAGGGATGTAGCGGTCTGACATCTGTTACCATTCCAAACAGCGTGACATCCATTGGTGGTCAGGCTTTCTATGGCTGTAGCGGCATAAACACAGTCATTATTGGCAGCGGCGTTACTTCGATTGCAAGTGATGCATTTTTGTGGGGATACACTGTCACTGGCAGGCCTGTTCTTATACCAATAAAGAAAACCATCTGGCTCACCAATACACCACCATCTGGATATAGTTACGTTGAAGGTTCTGTGAATTATGTTTCAAACGATAAGTTCTCGTCTCTTGAAAATACAATGAAATACGATTATTTAAGTTCGTATTTCGAAGTTGATGGTGTCAGATATGTACCCATTAATATATCTGAAAGGACCTGCGATGCTATTGATTGTATTTATGACGAAAGTGTAGCAGATACAAAGATTGCCTCTACTGTTTTGTATAAAGGTATCACGATGAATGTGAAGAACATAAATCCCTATCTGGCCTACAATAATAAGTATATCAAGACAGTGAAAATTGACATAGATGGTGAGCTGGGAGATAATGCTTTTGCAGACTGTTCAAATCTGGAAACATTCACCTATGGAGAAAAGATTTACAGGATAGGAAAAGGGGCGTTCAGTGGATGTTCATCGCTCACGTCCTTATTATTTTTGAAAAAGACAACATTGACTAATGCCTTATACATTTCAAAAAATGTAAACTCGGTAGATGATTATGCCTTTAAAGGTTGTGAAGCAATCAAGAATGTAATACTCATGGATAGTGACACAGAACTAAAACTAGGTGCCAACAATATCATTGACGAAAAGAAATACGGCACAGGAACACCATTATTCTCAGATTGTCCTCTTGACTCAGTCTATATAGGACGTAATCTCGACTACAATACAGATCAGAAACACGGTTACTCTCCTTTCTATCGTAATACATCGTTGCGTGCTATAAAGATAACAGATAGGGAAACGGAAATCTCTGAGAATGAATTCTATGGATGTAGCAATCTTCAGCATATTATTTTCGGTGATGGTGTAACAACCATTGGTAATTGGGCATTTTCCGGCTGTTCAAGTCTGAAATACTTTGCTTTCGGAACTCAAGTGAAAACTATCGGACAAGAAGCATTCTCAGACTGTAAGGCTATTGAAGAGATTGTTAGCAAGGCCAAAACTCCACCATTCTGCGGTGTTCAAGCATTAGATGACATCGACAGGTTTTGTAAGATATATGTGCCAAATGGTTGCTTAGCCTCCTATCAAAGTGCCGACCAGTGGAAAGCATTCTTCAACATGGAGGAAGGTACAGGTTCTGTAAAAGAGGACGTTTTAGGCGATGCAAATGGCGACGGGATTGCAGATAATAAAGACCTCGATTTTGTCGTGAACGGCATCATGGAAGGGAAAAATGATGCCAAGACGGATATCAACAAAGACGGAAAGACTGATGCCGCCGACGTGGTGGAATTAGTGAATATCATCAAGAACAAATAGAAACTTTCTCATAAGAATTATCAAATCCCCACAATTGTTTTTCTGCCTTATTTAAATAAATCCCGAAATGCTTGGACGTTTCGGGATTTTGTTGTATCTTTGCCACCAATTAACAATAATAGAAACTTAAAGGAATAAATGACAATGAAAAAAGCAATTCTATCTCTATTTGCTATCGTTTTTTCGATGGCGGTGCATGCTGTCGAGGCTAAGCTGCAAGTATGGCAGGCCGATGGCGAAGTGGTTACCTTCGATCTTGACGAGGAACCAGTAACAACCTATGCAGATGGTAATCTTGTCATCAAGACCTCGACGAGAACCATTACCTATCCACTGGAAAAAGTCAGGAAGTATACTTACTTTATACCGAGTAATATACTGCTTGGTGATGCTGATGGCAATGGGGTAGTAGATGCTGCTGATGTCATTGAGGTGTCAAACAAGATACTGGGCAAACCGTCTGGCAAGTTCGTGGAAAAGAATGCAGATGTGAACGGTGACGGCAAAGTGAATGCTATTGATATCGTCATGATTATTTCGATGATATAGCCTAGGCAAGTAATGGTATAACCTATTTAAATCCACAAAACGATGAATACGAAAATATATAAATACATCATAGCATTTGTTCTGGCTTTCATGGCCCAGCCGATGATGGCGCAGGACTATATGAACATCTTTTTCAAGAATGGCGACCTCCGTAAGTTTTATATGAAGAATATCATGGAGATTGTTGCGATAAAGGTTGACGCAGAGGGAGTGGAGCATGAAGACTATAGCTACCAGCAGATAACGACTATCTACGATAAATACATCTATAAGCTCGAGGATGTTGATAGCATTACTTTCACAAAGATAGACGAGGAAAAAGCGGAGCAGAACTTTGTTGCAGCAATGCCCGAGGTGCTCTCTGCCATTGAAGATTGCGCAACAATTGCTGATGTAGAGAAACATCTTCCAGAAATCCAGCATATGGCTGGGGTGGAAAAGGCTTGGAGTGATGGGAATCAGCTATTTATCAAGATTGCTGAAAGCGAGACCTTCTCATTCGTTTTTGACCCATATTCGGATATGAGTGATAATTTCGATTCTTTCCAAATTATGGACTTTTTATCCAAAGCGAGGGGGATAGTAAAGCCCGATAAGTCAACGATGACAGCTGTTTTAATCAATCAACAGCATAAAGATAAAAACAGAAGTTATAAAATATCTGCTTGTAAAGATCTAGTGAAAGTTTTTGAGGCATGTGGAATTGAAGCAGACTATGTAGATGAACCAACTGTTGATTTCTTTTATAACAATTCTTCTAATCCGAAAAGCAAACATCTTTATGACTATGATCTTATTATGCTTTCAGCTCACGGTTTTTATGGTCGGCAATATTATTATTCAAGTGGCAATAATTTTATAGAAGGTTTAAAATGTCATAGCTTTTTAACTGCAGAAGACATTGAAGGTGTCAAAATTAAGGCAAAGATTCAGACAGAAGACGATAGCGATGATCCGGGAGAAAAGTGGAAAAAGTATTAGGTTCTACTGGATTTAGTGTGAGTTAACTTAACGAATTTAACAGATGGTCTCTATGCAATACAAGCCCACCGTGGAAGAACAGTATAGCGATTCTGAAATGCTCAGCATCCTTATACCCCCTTCCGATAGTCTTCAGTTCCTGAATGGAGCCATTGAGTCTTTCGGCTTTACCGTTGTTTCTCCCAGTCCTAAGAGCATTGAGGATTCCTGTGGAATGGCTTGCAAACATGTCGAGTACTTTTCCTATCTCGGGTATGTGTGCCTTTGTGGATTCGATGAACCACATGGTGTAGAGCGCAAAAGTCCCTTCACGATTAGTTATGCGAATAATATCCCTGAAGTTCTCCTTTATTCGCCAGGCACGCGACACCTCGTAGTTAGCCTTGCTGATGGCATCGAACTTCATTTGCTGCTTGTCGGTGAAGCTGGCCTTGTCCTTGAGAAAGAGATACTTGGTGTTCTTCAGCTCATTCTGTGTCTTCACCTCCCGAATCCTCGTCTTGTCAACGGCCTTGTTCAGATGCTGAACGAGATGGTAGGGGTCATGGCAGATCTTGGCATTGGGGAACAGCTTTTTGGCTACGTTAATGAAAGCCTGCCACATGTCCATGGAGATAGTCTCAACGGCGGCACGCTGGATAGGGGTCAAGTTCTTCTCTATCAGCTGCTTGGCATTCTCCTCAGCACGGCCATCTGCAACGTCAATCACAAAGCCTGTGTCACCATCGCTAAGAACAGTGACATACTCACGCTTGCTTCTTGCCTTCTCATCGATACACAAATGACGGTATATCTTGACCTTGCTCCTAATGCTCAGGCCAAACTCCACGCTGCGTTCCATGACGTGTCGCACCTGGTCGGGAGTGAGCCGCAAAAGGCGGGACGTCCTGACCTGGCTCTTCGTCTGGAGCAAAGTGTCTATCGTTTTTTTTCGAGCAGTTCGGTCATGCGCTCCTTGGCATCCGCCCAGGGGACCTGTACACTGGCATACTTCCCGTCCGGCAGCTTGCAGCGGGGTATGCGTGCCTTGATGTACGTCTTGTATTGCCACATGTCCAGGTGTCGCCAGACACGCTCTGGTCGAAAATCGTATATGGGGAAGTGTTGGCCTGCTATTACAATATCCGGCTTGCTGTATTCCACCTCTACATATATGCTCTCGTTCGGATCGTCCGAATGGACATCCTTGATCTTCCAGTCGCTCCCTTGTGGAAGCAGAAGGGATGCAAGTATTTCGTCTGTACTCTTTGCCATATGGGCACAAAGGTACAAAGAATATTTGGATTATATGCATACTCAACTGTTAAACACTTTAACGAATGGAAATGTTAACTCACACTAAATCCAGTAGAACCAAGTATTATAAGGATTTTAAAGATTGGAGAGAAAAAAAGTCATATGATGATGTTTCAGAATCACATCTTACCTTTGGCTTTGCTAAAGAACTTAGAGACAATACGTGGTATTGGGTGGGGCATCCACTTATAACTGAGTATTTCTTTAGAGATGTGGCGAAAGGTACGTTTAAGAATCCCAATTCCATTATGTTTAACGATGCCTGTCAATCTTTAATGGGAGATGATGGATCATCAGATAGATTCGCAAAGATTCTTTTTGGAAAAGGACTCGGACAGTATTTGGGATATACAGAGACAAACTGTACTGGTTTTTCTGCCGGACTTCGTTTTTATTTGAACATGCTTGCGGGCATGTCAGTGGAGCAGTCTCGTGAAGCTTTAGCAAGTTGGTTTAAAGAAGAAACACCTGCCACTTTTAAGGAAGGAGGGATAGATATGAAAGCTTATGGTGCACAATTATTGATTCTTCCAGAAGAAAAAGATAAAAATGTATTCCTATTTCCTGTTCATACAGTTTCTACCAATAATGAGACAGTAATGAGCCAATATAATAGTGACGGATGTGTAGAAATAGTAGGGACAACCTCGTTCGCCAATATCAACGGAGGAACACCTATAGTGCCATCAGGCTTTCGATATGGATTGAGTTATGATAAGCTTACTGAATCTATTAAGACGGAAGATCTATATAAAACAAGTGACAATATTGTGCATTTCTCTGCGAAATTAAAAAAACTTGAGCCAGGTAAGACCTATTATTATTGTGCCTATACATTTGACGAAAAGTATTATAATTATGGTGATACATGTTCGTTCAAAACTCCTGCAGACATTCCTTCTGAGGCAGTGGACTTAGGACTGCCGAGTGGCACTTTGTGGGCCAAATGGAATATGGGGGCCACAGCACCAGAAGAGTATGGAGACTATTATGCATGGGGAGAGACGGAAACAAAGAAAGGGTATGGATGGTACAACTATGAGCACTGTGACGGGACTAATGACACCTGCCACGACATCGGTGCGGAAATCAGTGGTACAAAATATGATGTGGCACACGTAAAATGGGGTGGTGACTGGCAGTTGCCCACAGCCGATCAAATAAATGAACTGGTGAAAAACTGTCAGCACAAGGTGACGACTTCCAAAGGCGTGAAAGGTACTTTGGTGACTGGTCCTAACGGTAACACGATCTTCCTTCCCTGTGCTGGCTTTATGTCGGGTACCAAATTATATGGTCCAGGCAAGTACGGTCTCTACAAGTCTGGTACTCGCTGTGGCAGTGATCTCAAAGAGTCGTGGCTGCTCAATGCTGATGCCGACGGTTTTGTTAGGATTGGCATCTGGAATAGCACAGGTCATTCCGTTCGTCCCGTCATTAGTGGCAAGTGACAGTATTGTAGTCTAATACACTTAAAGTATAAAAAATCCCGAAATACTTGCGTGTTTCGGGATTTTGTTGTATCTTTGCCACCAATTACATAATACCTAAAGCAGAATGAGTATGAAGAAGATATTATTAACACTGTTGGCTGTGATGGCGACAGTAGCCACAAATGCAGAGCAGGTTTCAAAACAGCAGGCGCTGCAGAAAGCGCAACAGTTTATGCCTGGCAAGCAGTTTGGAGAAGCAAGGGCCTATGCACGTTCAGAAGGTTCATCAGAAGGGAAACCTTTCTACATCTTCAATGTGGAGAATGATGGAGGCTTCGTCATTGTCAGCGGCGATGATCGTTTGAAGTCTATCTTGGGCTATGCCAATCATGGTAACTTTGATCTTAACAATATGCCAGAGAATGTCCGCTGGTGGCTGGGGCAGTATGAGAGGGCTATCTTAAGCCTCAACTCCACAAGACCGGCCCCAATAGCCAAAAGGTCAGCTACTCGAGGAATGTCAGAAGTCAAGAATGCCATAACCCCATTCATCACAACTACTTGGGGGCAGTATTATCCTTATAACAACCAGTGTCCTAGTTATAATAATGAAAACTGCATCACCGGATGCATTGCAACGGCTATGGCTCAGGTCACGACGCAATGGGGTCAGGCACCTTTGCGCCCTCTGGGGCTTATTTGTTGACAATTGTAAGGATATCGACTATGTCGATGATATCGACTTTTCCATCTTTATTAACGTCTGCTGCATCCTTTTCAAATGCTGTGGTTGGATTACCCAAAATAGATTTTGACACCTCTTCGACATCCTCCTCATTCACGGCGTCATCCCAATTCGCATCACCTGCTGTCGGGGCTGGTAGGGCTTCTATATTCGAAAAAGCGCTCCAAGGCATTGTTGAATTGTATGAGTCAAGAGACTGGGCTGGCACGTGAAGAGAAGCTTTTTCAATTTTAGCGTCTCTAAATACATTTTCAAGAGCATATAAACCTTCACCTCCCCATTCGGTCGTTAGTTTCTTTGCTTTGCACGTGACATCAGTTAGACCTGTACAGCCTCTGAATGCCTCAGATGCTATGAGTGTTAAGGTTTTGGGGATCTTGATGGCGGTCAAGCTTGTACAGTTTAGGAATGTCCAGTAACCAATACTCGTTAGGCTGTTAGAGAGTGTTATAGAGGTTAGGCCGGTGCAGTCTTTGAAAGCACTTTGACCGATGCTCGTCACACTATTGGGAATTGTGATGGAGGTCAAGCCAGTACAGCCCAGAAAAGCATTTTGATCTATGCAGGTCACGCTGTTGGGGATTGTGATGGAGTTTAGGCTCGTACAAAACTGGAAACATCCTATGATTGTCACGCTGTTGGGAATTGTAACAGAGGTTAGGCCTGTGCACTTCCAAAAAGCATTAATTTCTATGTCCGTCACACTGTTGGGAATCGTAATTGAGGTTAAGCCAGTACAATTCTCGAAAGCACCTTGACCTATGCTCGTCACACTGCTGGGGATTGTAATAGAGGTCATGTTAGCACAGTCGAAGAATGCATAGTCAGTAATCCTTAATGTACCTTCTTTTATCGCAATATCGGAATTAGCCGGCATAGTTCCTTTATAACAGTAAGCTGTGTTATTAATGTATATTAAACCATCGGGTTGATTATTATACCAAGTTGTACCATGAAAAGCACGGCCTCCAATACTTGTCAAGTTGTTAGGAATTGAGGTTAGGGCTATACATTCTTCGAAAGCAGAGCTGCCTATGCTCGTCACGGTGTTGGGAATTGTGATGGATGTCAGGCCTGTACAACCAGCGAAAGCAAGGACGCCAATACTCGTCACGTTGTTGGGAATAGTGAGGGAAGTTAGGCTCCTGCAATTGCAAAAAGCAACATCTCCAATGTTCGTCACGCTATTGGGAATGGTAATGGAGGATAGGGCAGTACAACCTGTGAAAGTCCCCCATTCAATGTTCGTCACGCTGTTGGGGATTGTTGCGGAGGTTAGGCCAGTACAATAAGCGAAAGCACATAGGCTTGTGCTCGTCACGCTGTTAGGGATTGTTATGGAGGTTAGACCAGTACATCTTTCGAAAGCATGATCTCCAATGTCTGTCACACTGTTGGGAATTGTGATGGAAGTTAGGCCAGTGCTATAAGCGAAAGCATCATCTCCAATGTTCGTCACGCTGTATTCCACTTTGTTATAGGTGATGGATTTTGGAATCTCAATGCTGCCAGAATAGCTACCTGTAATTCTACCCAAATTGGGATTCCATGTCACTTCGGCTTCTTTTGCCCACGAGACTAAGTTATACCAAATGCCGTCTATTTTAACGGTTTCAGCACTTGCCAATATTGGCAGAAGCATCAAAAGCATGCAAATAAATGACTTTTTCATTTCTGTAGGTTTTAATTATGATCTGCAAAGATAGTGTTTTTCTCAGACAAAAGAACAAATTAAAGACATATTAACAGAATAATATCGTTAAATGTTTGGTCGTTTCGGGATTTATTTGTATCTTTGTAGCCTAAAAGAAGAAATGATAACTAAAAAATAAAAGAATGATGAAGAAAGTTCTATTAACTCTATTGGCTTTCATGGTGACGGTAGCCATGAATGCAGAGCAGATTTCTAAACAGCAGGCACTGCAGAAAGCACAACAGTTTATGCCAGGTAAGCAGTTTGGCGAGGCCAGAAGTTTCGCTCGCTCCGCCGGTTCTTCCGAAAGAGAGCCGTTCTATGTGTTCAATGCCGATGGCAATCAGGGCTTTGTCATCGTTTCTGGCGATGACCGCACGACGGAGATTCTTGGCTATTCCAATACAGGCACTCTCGATATGGAACAGTTGCCAGAGAACCTGAAATGGTGGCTCGACAATTATGCCCGTCAGATAGGGACATTGGGCACCTCGGCAAAGCCTGCCAAGAAGGCCAAGACGCGTGGGGCTGACAGTTGGGCAGCTGTCGATCCACTGATTAAGACAAAATGGAATCAGAATTACCCATATAATATGATGTGTCCCGACTGGAGTGGAAAAGACTGGCGGGATGCTGGCTTTGACACAGACCATCTCATGACAATTGATCAGACAAATTATCACTGCGTCACGGGCTGTGTCGCTGCCGCAATGGCTCAGGTGATCTATTATTGGAAATGCCTCGATGATTGCCCGGCTATTACTGACTATAAAACGAGTACGTATGGATGGACAATGAAAGCGTTGCCTGCAACAACCTTCAAGTGGTCTCAGATGCAAAAGACATATAGTGGAGATGAGACAGGGGCATCAGCAGAAGCCGTTGCTGAACTGTTCCGTTATTGTGGTCAGGCTGTCGAAATGGATTATAATTTAGGTGGATCGTCTGCCGGTATAACTCCTGTAGATATGGCCTATTATTTTGGGTTTAGCAACAATGCGAAACAGGTAATAAGATCCATGTATTCATCGTCAGAATGGGAGAATATGATCTATAAGGATATTTCTGAAAACCGTCCAGTGCTCTATGGCGGATCAAGTATGAGCGGTGGTCACCAGTTTATCGTCGATGGTTATGATGGCAATGGGCTCTTCCACATGAACTGGGGATGGGGCGGCATGAGCGATGGTTACTTTGTACTCTCTTTGGCCAATCCTGACGAACTGGGAGCTGGAGGAGGTACGAGTACTGACGGCTATTCCATGGATCAGCATGCCATCATCGGACTGAAACCCGGCACAGCTGGGGAAGTGGAAATACCTCAATTTTATGGAAAGTTTAAAGGGAATCTGGTGAACTCTGAGTTTAGCCGTGTATCGGCCAATGAGGATTTCACGGATGTAGTCTTTCCAGGCCTCGTTTTCTTCCAATATGAAAATACAGACCAGACTGACGGCTATACTTTTGAGACGGGATGGGGTTTGTATAAGGATGGCAGTCTGCTGCAAGTGTTGGGTGTCTCAGAACCCGTTACCTTGGATTTTATTAATAGTAATGCCGTCTTAAATAGTCCCACAATCTCCTTCGGTAAAGACCTAGATGACGGCCGATACCAGTTCCGTCAGATGTACAGACTTCAAGGATCGACAGAGTGGCAGTTATGCAAGACTCCGTATGATTATTATGGGTCACCGACGATTACCTTTATAGAAGCCGTCGTATCTGGCAATAACCTGACACTGAGAAAGTCTGAACCAGATGAATATACATCAAAGATTACTGTCAATAGTGTCAGTTTCTACCCAACATCGTTAGAGTATGGAAAGCCTGTAGAAGTGACAGTGAACCTGAC
>JAEEGL014242905.1_pt1 | contig 13686 bp, 9 predicted proteins | sample 9134231 | NCBI WGS metagenome assembly JAEEGL01 (sample SAMN16246548, study PRJNA631951) | gut metagenome | biome: gut microbiome; feature: rumen; material: fiber-attached | host: Bos | place: Iran: Karaj | collected 2018-10
ATTCGCGCTGAAAGCGGCGAAACTGCGCGGCGCGGAAGTTACTGTCTGGGACGTATCTGAGCAGAAGCTGGCACTGGCGAAAAAACTCGGTGCGGATCACGTGATTCTCAACACAAGCGAAGAAGTCTTTGCGGAAGCGGTCCGCGAACTGACCGACGGTAACGGATTCGACGTCACGGTCGAGTGCGTCGGACGCGCATCCACGATGCAGAACTGCATCGACGCGGTATGCTATCACGGAACCGTCGTGGATATCGGCGTGTCCAAACAGAATCTGGATTTCTTCTATACCATCATCCAGAAAAAGGAGCTGACCATTGTGGGTTCGAGGAATGCGCTGAAAGCGGACTTTCTCAATACCATCGAAGCGGTGAGATGTGGTAAACTGGTACTGGAGGATGCGGTCACCAATGTCTATCCTTTTGACGAGGCGGCGCAGGCCTTCAAGGATTTCGACGAGCATCAGGGAGAGATGCTCAAGACGATGATCGAGTTCTGACGACTCTTTCATCCTGACGGGGGCTAATCATGAGAAGATCTCTGATCGTTTTCGCTTTTGGTTACTTTATCATCGACTCTTTCTATTATCTGCTCGGGAGCGGGTTTCCGTTTTCTGCCGCCCAATGGGCGCTTGTTGCGCTTCTTGTGGTGATGGCGGTCCTGATGGGCTATCAGATCAAACTGATGGTGAAGGAGGAGAAAGAAAAGAAAGAGAAGGCAGAGGCGGAGAAGCAGAGAGAAACGAAGACCGAGGATCCGGCTGTTCCCGAGGAGTTTATGGAACAGGAAGAGGAAACGACTCTTGAACCGGAAGAACCCGCAGAATCGGATTCGTCAAAATACGATAATTGAGAGGATTGATTATGGAAATGTATGAAAGATTCCGTAAGATCGGGATCGTTCCCGTTGTCGTACTTGATGACGCGAAAGACGCTGTGCCGCTGGGCAACGCGCTCTGCGAGGGCGGACTCCCCTGTGCGGAGGTCACTTTCCGCACGGCTGCCGCGTATGAAACGATCAAGGCAATGAGAAGCAGTTTCCCGGACATGCTGGTAGGCGCGGGAACTGTTCTGACCACTGAGCAGGTGGACCGCGCACTGGATGCAGGCGCGTCGTTCATCGTATCTCCGGGACTCAACCCCAGAGTCGTGGCGCACTGTCTGGAGGTGGGCGTGCCCATCGTTCCGGGGACCCAGACGCCGAGTGAGATGGAACAGGCGCTGGAATTCGGTCTGGAAGTTGTGAAATTCTTCCCGGCTGAACCGGCAGGCGGCCTGAAGATGATCAAGGCGGTGGCAGCGCCGTATACGACGCTGAAGTTCATGCCCACCGGGGGCATCAACGCACAGAACGTCCGTGACTATCTGGCCTATGACCGGATCCTTGCGTGCGGCGGCAGCTGGATGGTGAAGAAAGATCTGATCTCCGCCGGAAAGTTCGACGAGATCCGCGCCATGACGGCGGAAGCGGCTGCGATCGTGAAGGAAGTGAGGGGCTGAAAATGGAACTGAATCTGCGTCCTGCAAACGAATGTAAATATGATGCGGTCTCGCTTGGTGAGATCATGCTTCGCCTGGATCCGGGCGAAGGAAGGATCCGCACTGCGCGTTCCTTCCGTGCCTGGGAAGGCGGCGGTGAATACAACGTTATCCGCGGGCTGCACAAGTGTTTCGGCATGAACACGGCAGTCATTACTGCTTTCGCGGACAATGAAGTCGGTGCGCTGATGAAGGATCTGATCGAACAGGGCGGCGTCAGCACGGAACTGATCAAATGGAAGAAGACGGACGGGATCGGCAGGATCTGCCGCAACGGCCTGAACTTTACGGAGCGCGGATTCGGCATCCGCGGCGCCATCGGCTGCTCGGACAGGGCAAATACGGCGATCTCCCAGATGCTTCCGGAAGACTTCGATTTCGACTACATTTTCGGAACGTTGGGCGTGCGCTGGCTTCATACCGGCGGTATCTATGCGGCGCTTTCCGAACAGGCGTGCGAGACCGTGATCGCGGCTTGCAAGGCCGCAAAAAAATACGGCACCGTCGTGTCCTATGACCTGAACTACCGTCCATCCATGTGGAGCGCGATCGGCGGACAGGCCAAGGCGCAGGAAGTAAACAGGGAAGTGGCGAAGTATGTGGACGTCATGATCGGGAACGAGGAAGACTTCACCGCCTGTCTCGGCTTCGAGGTCGAAGGCAATGACGCGGATCTGAAGAGCCTGAATATGGAAGGCTACCGGAAGATGATCGGCGAAGCGGCGAAAGCATATCCGAACTTCAAGGCGGTAGCGACAACGCTGCGTACGGTCAAGACGGCTTCCGTCAATGACTGGAAGGCAATCTGCTGGGCGGACGGCGAGATCTATCAGTCCAAGGAATACAACGATCTCGCGATTCTGGACCGCGTCGGCGGCGGAGATTCCTTCGCGTCCGGACTGGTCTACGGTCTGATGACGACGGGCGATCCGGAAAAAGCGGTCAACTACGGAGCGGCGCACGGCGCTTTGGCTATGACTACGCCTGGCGACACTTCCATGGCAAGTCTCAAGGAAGTGGAAGCCGTCATGGGCGGCGCAAGCGCGCGCGTGAAACGCTGAAATAAGGATTGATTACATGGGGTCTGTTCTCCGACAGGGGGACAGACCACATTTTTTTGTTTCCGTTTAAATTTTTGCTAGAATACACATGAGACCTGTATTTATAATAAAAATACCCTTAATTTTCGTCTGCGTCCGGATCCTGTAACCATCGCATCCGAAGCGCTTCAAAAACAACAAGTACGAAGAGGAAATAGTATGAAAAAACGGATTTTTCTGTTTAGTCTGTCGATCATTCTGTCGTTTGTGTTCGCCCTGTCTGCCCAGCTTCCGGTATATGCCGCTGCGGCAGGGGAGCCGGCACTTCCTCAGGACGATCTTGTGCTCGAAGGCGCGAATGCCTATGCGGTACTGACATCCAAAGGCGAACTGATCTTTTTCCGGTCACCTTATAGTTACAGTACAGGGCCGGATCAGACCGTGACCGATGACAAAGACAACGAGTATACGGGCTATGTCTATGCGGATGTGGAGAACACGCCCGACTCTTACGCGGATATTCCCTGGCACGGGCAGCGTTCATCCATCACGGCGGCTTATGTTGCCGAAGGACAGACGATCCGTCCGAAGAGCACTGCCTACTGGTTCTCCAGCTGCGATAAGATCACTTCATTCGACAGCTCTGGACTGGATACCAGGGCAGCGACGAGCATGAAAAACATGTTCAGCGGCTGCTCCGGCCTGACGAGCCTGGTTCTCAGTACCCTTGACACCGGTGCGGTCACGAACATGGAGTCCATGTTCAGCGGCTGCTCCAGACTGACGGGACTGAACCTCGGCAGTTTTGACACCCGCAATGTCACTGACATGTCCTCGATGTTCTATGGCTGTTCCGGTCTGACCAGTCTGGATGTCACCGGTTTTGACACATCCGGCGTCACCGACATGTTCTGGATGTTCTACTCGTGCAGCGGTCTGAAAAGTCTGGATCTGAGCGGTTTTATAACCGTAAATGTGACGTCGATGGGTAGGATGTTCGTCGGCTGCAGCGGTCTTACGAGCCTTGACCTGAGCGGGTTCAATACGGGCAAGGTTACGAATATGGACTATCTCTTCATGAACTGCAGCAGTCTGAAGACACTGAACCTGAGCGGCTGGGACCTTTCCGGCATCACTTCACTGAATTTGTGGTTCAACGGCTGCAGCAGCCTTACTACGCTTAACACAGAAGGCTGGGATACCAGCAGCATCACATTCCTGGGTTCTGTGTTCAGCGGATGCTCCAGTCTGATCGAGTTGGATCTTTCCGGCTGGAACACGTCGAATGTCACTTCAATGCAGCATATGTTCAGTGGATGCAGCAGACTTGCCAGCGTGGATTTTTCGGGCTGGGATACCCGTAAAGTAACCGATATGGGTTATATGTTCCATAACTGTTCTTCGCTGAAACAGCTGGACCTGAGCATCTTCGATACCCGGAATGTATCGGTGATGTATAACATGTTCGACGGATGCTCTTCCCTGGAGAAACTGAATCTGAGCAGTTTCTACACGTCGAAATCTTCAGGTCATATGGGAAGCATGTTTGCGGACACTGTCAATCTGTCCGAGATCGTGCTCGGCGCCGGGTTCACGAGATGGACGGATAATGCCTATCTCCCGTCCGGTACATGGAAGAACGGGGACCTCGAATATTCCAACGTGGAACTGTATCAGGCGTATCAGACGAACGGCGCATCCCTGGCGGGAACCTGGACAAAGCTGATCGGCCAGTACGCGGTCTATACGGAGGACCGGGAACTGATCTTTTTCCTGTCGAAGACCTCCTACAGCCCCGGGACGAACAAGACGGTAAAGGACATCAACGGAAACACTTATAAAGGACAGTTATATACCGGTATCGAGAATACCGGATCCGGCAGCAACAGCGACGTTCCGTGGACATACTACCGGGGCCGCATCCGGAAAGCCTATGTCGCGCCCGGACAGACGATCACGCCCAAGAGCACGGCTTACTGGTTCTGGGGATGCCAGATCATGAACGACTTTAATCCTGCCGGTATCGATACCAGCAGGACGACCACGATGAAGCACATGTTCACCGATTGCTTCCTTCTGACCGATATGGACCTCAGCAGTTGGGACACTTCCTCCGTCACGGACATGAGTTACATGTTCTATTGGTGCAAGGGACTGAAGGAGCTGGATCTTTCCACATTCGATACGTCCAGTGTCACTGATATGACCGGTATGTTCCGCGAAATGCGCGCGCTGCGGAAGCTGGACATCAGCAGTTTCGACACGCATGCCGTCACATCGATGACCGGCCTGTTCAACTACGAGTACGACGGACAGCTGATCACCAACGACTATCTGATCGAGATCTCACTGGGCGAGGGCTTTACGGTCTGGGCGGAAGACGCCCCGCTGCCGCTCGGACAGTGGAACAACAGAAGCGTCACTTACTCGGCGCAGGAACTGCAGTCCCTCTATCCGTCGCACGCGGCGGAGCTGAAGGGCACCTGGTACCGGGGCACCTATCTGTATGTGGAAGAGAAGTCCATCACCGTCCCCGTCGGCGGCACCTATCAGCTGACGGTGGACTATGACAAGACGCCGAACTGGAACGTCGCGAATCCGAAGCTCCTGAAAGTCTCCGGGACAGGCCTGGTCACCGGACTCTATCCCGGAACGACGAAGATCTATGTCAGTTCGCAGGACAATTACCGCAGGTTTGAGGTCGTGGTCAACGTCGTGCTGGACGGCGCGCCGGAGGTCGGCGTGCTGCGCGACCATTCCCTGACGGTCACGGTCCCGAACTCGAGGAGGATCGCCTATGAGGGATTTGAAGGGGCGACATGGACCAGCGATAAACCGCAGGTCATCTCCGTCTCGGAAGACGGGACGGTCACCGCGCACAGACCCGGAACGGCGGTGATCACGGTCGTGAGCTATTACGGCACGATCACGGACACCTGTACGGTCACGTCGCTCTTCCAGGACGTTCAGGATTCCGGCGCCTACTTCTATGAGCCGGTCTACTGGGCAGTCGGGCAGGGCATCACCAACGGATACACGGACAGCAAGGGCAATCTTACGGGCCTCTTCGGACCGGAAGATATCTGTACCCGCGCCCAGATCGTGACATTCCTGTACCGCGCCGCCGGCTCGCCCGCGGTGGATACGTCCGCCGGTTCCTCCTTCAAGGATGTCAAGAGCAAGGACTACTTCTTCAAGCCGGTCCTGTGGGCTGCGCAGCAGGGGATCACCACAGGATATACGGACAAGAACGGAAAGCCGACCGGCTATTTCGGTTCCAACGACGAATGCACCCGCGGTCAGATCGTGACGTTCCTGTACCGCTGGAAAGGGGAGCCCGCCATCGACAGTTCCGATCTGCCTGCGTTCAAGGACGTGAAGAAGACGGACTACTTCTACAAAGCGGTAGTCTGGGCAGCGCAGAACGGGATCACCACCGGATACAGCAAGACGAAGTTCGGACCCAATGACGGCTGCACCAGGGGACAGGTCGTGACTTTCCTGTACAGAGCTCAGTAATTTCAGAGCAGAAGGCATATTCAAAGGAGACCGCCGGGATATGATCCCGGTGGTTTCCCGCTATACAGCGTGTTATACTCAGGGCGGAAAGAGCAGAGGGGGATTGCTGTGAAAAAAGTGTTGTTTACGCTGGAGATGAACGAACAGCAGAGAGCGCTGGTGCTGGATTTCCAGAGGCGCTATGCGGATAAACTGGAACTGGACATCCGTCCGGAACGGACCGTCACCAGAGAGGAGATCCCCGCTTATGACGCCGTGGTCGGTCGGATCAACGACTATGTGATTGCCGGCGCGGATCTGGAATGGCTTCAGATCGCATATACCGGCGTGGATCATTTTCTGGAGCCGGGGATCCTTGCACCGCGCACGACCCTGACGAACTGCCCCGGAGTCTACGGACATGCCGTCTGTGAGAACACCGTCGCCATGACGCTCAACCTGTTGAAACAGACAAAAGCATTCATCAGACAGCAGGAAGCGCATGTTTGGAAACGGATCCGCACGCTGCGTTCGGTCGTGGATAAGACGGTTCTGGTCATTGGGATGGGAGATCTGGGTACGCGCTATGCCCGTGTCATGAAGGCGTTCGGAGCGAAGACGGTGGGCATCCGCAGATCATTGAGGGATCTTCCGCCGGAGTTTGACGCGCAGGCGGCAGTGGCTGATGTGGATAGATACCTCCCGGAGGCAGACATCGTCGCGATGTTTCTGCCGGGGAATCACTCTTCCCGCCATTTCATGAATGAGGAGAGGCTCCGTATGCTGAAACCGGACGCTGTCCTGGTCAACGCCGGCAGGGGGGACAGTATCGACGCGGATGCGTTGAAGACAGTCCTGAGAGAAGGACTGCTGGGCGGAGTCGGACTGGACGTGACGGATCCGGAACCGCTGCCACCGGAGGATGAACTCTGGGATGTGGAACGCGTGATCATCACGCCTCACGCGGCGGGTTACTCGGGAATGGAGGGCGTCATGGAGCGGATTCTGCCCATCCTGCTGGAAAACCTGCAGCGTTATGCGGATGGTCTGCCGCTGATGCATGTCGTCAGGGCAGGGAACGTGTCCTGACCGTTCACACCTGCTGCACTGCTGACGTTTTTTGAAATTGTTTAAAAAAATACTTGCGCTGGGCTGATTATTCAAATACAATGTATTTGGTAGAACGTGACTTGAATCCCAAGGCGTTATCTCCGAATGCAATGAACAAGTTCATACAATAAAGGCGATATTCTTCGGAAGCGTTACTTTGAGTCGGACGGATCGTCCGATTCATTTGAACGCTTCTTTTTGTTTCCCGGAGTATGGATGAATGAAAATCATTAAGAAGATCAATACATCAGCTGCCATCGGCATCGATTCCGCCGGGCGCGAAGTCGTCGTGCTCGGAAAGGGGATCGGATTCCCGGAAGTACCTTATGAACTGACGGATCTTTCCCGGATCGAACGCACCTTCTATGATGTGGAACCACAGTACCAGGGTGTGATCGCCGGAATCCCCGACAGTATCGTAAGCGTGTCTGCTGAGATCTTCGAACTGGCGGAAGACGAGCTTGGAACCGAACTGAATCCGAATCTTCCTTTTACACTTGCGGATCACCTGAATTTTGCCATCGAACGGCTGAAGAACGGTCTCGACCTGACGAACCCGATCTCCTATGATGTCCGCTTCCTGTATCCTTCCGAATATGCGGTCGCCCGCAAAGGACTGGAACTGCTGGAAGAGAAAGCCGGCGTGATCCTGCCGGAATCGGAGGCGATCAACGTATCCCTGCATCTGATCAATGCGGAGAAGAACGGCAGCGACATGACGAAGGTGCTGCGGGACAGCAGGATCGTGGATGAGGTCGACCGGATCATCGAACGGACGATGAAGGTAAAACTGGACCGCGAGAGTTATGACTACGCCAGATACATCAAGCATCTGATGTATCTCGTGCGGAGGTTCGAGAAGGAAGACGATTCGGAAGTCAAGAACGGCGAGATGCTCAGCACGCTGGCGAGGGAATATCCCGAGATCTATGCGTGCGCATACCAGATCACCAATTACTTCAAAGGAACATGGGGATGGAATTGCAACAAGGATGAGACTCTCTACCTGATGCTGCATATCAACCGTCTGCTTTCCTGAAAGGATCCGGCGTGACAGAAATCATACACAATTTATTTGCGGATGATCCGAATGTCGTTTCCGTTCGTCAGAACGGGAGCGTGTTCCATGTCACGGTCAAGGACAGCGGTCTGATCGATACTGCGGCTCTGGAGGGAGTCCCGGGAATCGTTTCCGTAAAACTGATACGGAATAAACTTGTCATCAACACATTATCTACGGAGGAAAACATGGCTACCAAGTACAATGAGATTGCGGAGAAGATCGTTGATCTCGTCGGCGGCAAGGACAACATTCAGTTCTTTACCCATTGCGTTACAAGACTTCGCTTCAATCTCGTCGACCAGAACAAGGTCGACAAGGAAACGATCGACAAACTGACAGGCGTTCTGGGCTCTCAGTGGCAGAACGGACAGCTTCAAGTCATCATCGGACAGGCGGTAGGCGATGTCTACAAGATGATCTGCGATCAGAACGGGCTCAAGCTCGAAGAAGCAGTCGACGAAGTCGTCGACGACGTTGTAAAGGAAAAAGGCTTTAAAGGTGTTGTGAACAGCATCTTCAACGGCATTTCCGGTTCTCTTTCGCCCCTGATCCCCGCGCTGATCGGCTGCGGTCTGATCAAGGTCATCCTCATCTTCTGCGACATGCTCGGCGTGCCCGCGGACAACAGCACATATCAGCTCGTCTCCTTCCTCGGTGACGCAGGCTTCTATTTCCTGCCCATCATGATCGGTGACTTCGCCGCCAGAAAATTCGGCGCGAACCCCGGTCTCGGCATGGTCCTCGGCGGAATGCTCGTGTATCCCGCCTTCGCAGCAGGCTCCGGCTGGACGCTCTTCGGACTTCCGGTCTATGCCAACGGCTATTCCAGCACCATCGTACCGATCCTCCTCACCTGCGCCGTCATGGCTCCGGTCGAGAAGTTCATCGCCAAGAAGAGCCCCGAAGTGCTCCGTTCCGTTCTGGAACCCCTCTGCACGCTGGCGATCATGGCGCCTCTCGCTTACCTGGTGCTTGGCCCCATCGGATCCTTCCTGGGACAGTACCTGAGCAAATTCGTGCTCTGGCTCTACAACACCCTCGGTTTTGTCGGCGTCGCGGTGTTCGCGGCGATCATGCCCTTCGTCATCATGACCGGCATGCACGGCGCATTCGTGCCCTATCTGCTCCAGATGCTCACGGATCCCTCCATCGGATATGAGCCCATCTTCTTCCCTGCGCTCATCATCTCCAACATCAACCAGGGCATCGCCGCGCTGGCAGTCGCTCTGAAGACAAAGAAACTCGATATCCGTGCAGACGGTCTCTCCACCGCGCTTACCGCTGTCGTGGCAGGCGTCACGGAGCCCGCGATGTACGCGATCAACCTCAAATACAAGACCCCCATGTACGGCGCCATGATCGGTTCCTGCATCGGCGGTCTCGTGGCAGGACTCCTCAAAACAGCGATCATGGCTTTCGCCGGCGCGTCCAGCGTGATCGCGCTCCCGCTGTTTGTCTCCACGGATAAGCCCAACAACTTCCTCTTCATGTGCATCGCCACGCTGGTAGGTGTTGTTGCGACATTCGTAGCGACCTGGATCCTGTACAAGGACGAAGAAGCGTAAATCATTTCAAATGCGGCGCACAGGCGTTTCCCGCCTGTGCGCCCTGACTATCATTCAGGAGATCGTACTATGGCATTCCCCAAAAACTTTCTGTGGGGCGGCGCCACTGCCGCCAACCAGCTGGAAGGCGGATACGCGGAGGGCGGAAAAGGGCTCAGTATAGCGGATATGCTCACCAACGGCACGCACGCCAGCCCCAGGCACATCAGTTCCGTTACGGAAGAGGGAAGATATTATCCCAACCGTATCGCGAGCGACTTCTATCATCATTACAAGGAAGACATCGCACTGATGGGTGAGATGGGCTTCAAAGCGTACCGGATGAGCATCGGCTGGTCCAGGATCTTTCCGACGGGGGAGGAGGAGCGGCCGAATCAGGCGGGACTGGACTTCTACAAGGAAGTCTTCAGGGAACTCAGAGCGAACGGCATCGAACCGATCGTGACGCTCTCACACTATGAGATGCCGCTGAACCTGACCAACAAATACAACGGCTGGGCGGACCGCCGCGTCATCGATCTGTTCCTCAGATACGCCAGGGCAGTCTTTGAGTATTACAAAGACGACGTGAAATACTGGCTGACATTCAATGAGATCAACTGCGGCTGCCTCCCTCTGGGCAACTATATGTCCCTGGGGATCCGCAACGAAGGCACGGCGAATTTCCTGGATCAGGTGGACGATGTCAATCTGAGATATCAGGGCATGCATCACCAGTTTGTAGCGAGCGCAAGAGCCGTCATAGAAGGACACGCCGTCAATCCGGAATTCCGGATCGGCAACATGATCGCCATGATGCCGGTTTATCCGCTGACGCCGGATCCGAAAGACATGCTGCTGTTCCAGAAGAACTGGAGGGACATGCAGTACTACTGCGCGGACGTCCAGATCAGGGGCGAGTATCCTTATTTCGCTCCGAGATTCTGGAAAGAAAACGGCATCTGTCTGGATATAAAAGACGAGGACCTCGTTTATCTGAGACAGGGAAAAGTGGACTATCTTTCGATCTCTTATTACCAGACCAACTGCGTGACGTTGAAAAAGGACGTGGCGCAGACGGCCGGCAACCTGCTGGGCGGGGCAAAGAATCCCTACCTGGAAGTCAGCGACTGGGGCTGGCAGATCGACCCGGACGGACTCCGCTACACGCTCAATGAACTGTACGGAAGATACCGGCTGCCGATCATCATCGTTGAGAACGGCCTCGGAGCCTTCGACAGGCTGGAGGAGGACGGAACCATCCACGACCCGTACCGTATCGATTATCTGAGATCCCATATCAAAGCCATGGCAGGCGCTTTGGAGGACGGTGTGGACCTCTTCGGGTACACCATGTGGGGATGCATCGACATCACCTCCGCGTCAACCGGCGAGATGGGTAAGAGATACGGATTCATTTACGTGGATTCCGACGACTTCGGAAACGGAACATTCAAACGGTACCGCAAGGACAGTTTCTTTTGGTACCGCGACGTCATCAGAAACAACGGAGGAACAGAAGATGGGACTGTTTGATCTTTTCAGAAAAAAGGAAGAACTGCCGCCTGTGACGGTAACCGACGAGGATGTCGTCGCCGTTGCCGACGGTGAGCTGATCGATATTTCGACGGTTTCCGACTCGGTCTTTGCGGGGCAGGTGCTGGGCACAAGCTGCGCGTTCAGATTTGACCAGGACAAAGTAACGATCTGCTCTCCAGCCAACGGCACGATCTCCAGTCTGTTCCACACCGGACACGCGTTCGGCGTGCTTACGGCAGACGGATCGGATCTGCTGATCCACATCGGCATTAATACCGTGGAGGCCAAGGGAAAAGGGTTCGAGATTCTCGGAAAGAAAGAGGGAGATAAGGTCAAGGCAGGAGAACCTGTCATCCGCGTCGACCTCAAGGAACTCAGAAAGACCTACGACATGTCCACAATGATCATCGTTACGGATTCCGAACGCGAATTCAGGTTCGCCGGACCGCAGAAGGTGGTGCGCGGACAGTCCGTCCTTGCGTGACCGTCTCATTTTGCGGGACCGTACCGTCCCAGCAAGGATCACCTGATTTCAAAGGATAAAAAGCGCCTCCTGCATCCGCGGGAGGCGCTGTCGCTTGTCAGGAAGGAAAACGGAAGGTATTTTGGGCATTGCTTGACATTTTTCTTTAGCAATGACGGAAGGCTATAGTATAATTCACTTAAATGAATCATTGAGGAGCGTGCTTTACGATGAAAAAACGGATCGCGTTGTGCCTATGCATGGTGCTGTTGTTTTCTATATTCAGCGAAGGGGCGTTTGCTTTTGCTGAGGAAGCCCTGATCTCGGAACCTGCGGAAGAGGCTGCGGTTTCCGTTGAGACGGAAGAGCTTGAATCTAACCCCGAAAAATCAGAGGAACCTGAGGAACTCCCCGGCGACGTCCCGGAGGAGCCCGCTGCTTCTGATCCGGAGACCGTGGAGGAACCGGAACCGGCGGAACCCGAGGTTCCTGACATGCCGGCTGCTCTGCCGGAACTGCCCGATCCTGTGGAGTTTCCCGGAGAAGCCCCCATTTCGGATGAGGGCAAGGCGGAGCCGATGGCTGATTCGGATTTCACTTATACGACAAACTATCCCGTCGGAAATGTCTTCATCGAGAGCGGCTCTGATGTCACGCTGACCATTACGACCGATCAGAATGTTCAGTTCAAGTGGTACATTTGTACTCCGAGCGGCGGCTATCACGGTTATCAGGCTTCTTTCACCGGGAATACGACCAACACCTACACGGCAGAGGATCTTTCCGGCGGCGAGCATATACGCTGCGACATCCGGGACGCCGACGGAAACTACCTGAAAATGCTGGACTGGTTCTTCTGCATCGAGAACGGTTTTACGCTTACCGCCGACCAGACCGGCGAGATCGAGGTCGCTCCGGGCACGCCGCTCATGCTCAGCGTAACAGCCGACGCAACCGAAGCGGACGGCATCACATATGCCTGGTATATCACCCGCAGGGACGTTTATGACGGCAAGATATACAACCTGAACTGTTCGGATCCTGTGCTTCCGGAAAAGATCAATAACGGTTACAGCCATTACTGGATCTATTGCACTGCCAGGGATAAATTCGGCACGGAACTGGAAGTGATGTTCGATGTCTATGTCCAGAATCATCTCTATGCATATCCCGCCGGGAATGACAGATATTCCGACACGAAGCAGATCATGGTTCCATACGGAGAGACAGCGGATCTCAGCGTTGTTGCGGAAGCGGACAACACGGATTCCATCACCTATAAATGGTCGCTTGCAAACTCCCAGAGCTGGCCGTCCGATCCCGAAAGGGATATCTACAGTCCGACGCTGACCACGGATCCTGTCACAGAGACTGTAGAGTATTTGTGCACTGTGAGAGACGGATACGGAGCCTCGGCTGTCGCAAGGTTCTCTGTGTGCGTTGAGAACCACTTGTCGGTCACTATCGAAGGAGCTGAGTATGATAATGGCCAGTGGATCGCGGCAGGTAAGTACGGAGAACCCCTGACGCTGCGTGCGGTCGTCACGGCTGACGACGCGGATGGGATCACATACAACTGGCTGCTCAACACATCGAGTTTCCCCAGCACCGGCCTCGACACGGATGAGTTCACACTTCTCAATCTGACTCAGCGGCTGACTGTCGTGCTTCTGGTCACGGACAAGTATGGAACGGTGCTTTCATTCCCGATCGTTATCATGATCGACAATGAACTTTCCGCCTATGTGAAGGGAACGAAGGAAATATCCACCTGGGTCTTTCTGCAGGACGGCGAGCCGCTGGACGCCTCTGTCGATTTTACGGTCGGCGATACGACCGGTTTGTATACCGGATGGATCGACGCCAGGAATACGCCCATTGAAACAGTGTC
>JAEEGL017419692.1_pt1 | contig 13686 bp, 11 predicted proteins | sample 9134231 | NCBI WGS metagenome assembly JAEEGL01 (sample SAMN16246548, study PRJNA631951) | gut metagenome | biome: gut microbiome; feature: rumen; material: fiber-attached | host: Bos | place: Iran: Karaj | collected 2018-10
AGCGTGCTTTCCATGCCGATGGGACCGGCATCCATTATGTGATTATTGCATATGTTCCAGATATCCGATCCGATCCCGCTTAAGAAATGACTCACCCCGGGATCCATGCTGTGCATGAGTGCCGCCGCTGCGGCATCCCTGCTGCCCGGATCGGACGAAGTGCCGTCACAGAGCGGGCCTTCCACGTTGGTTATGACGTGGTCGCTTTCCCTGATAAATGAAGAAACCTCCTCCGAAAGAAGGGATGCGTCATTCCATTTATCCTTCATATATTTATCGAATCCGATATCACCGGTGAAAGTGAGTACTGAACTTTTCTTCATGCCACATATTATAACATAGAGAAATAGACCTTTGGGGGTAGTTGTATCCCCATCTGTTTGTATATTATTAGAATAAGACATTCTTTATAGAGGAGAATCGGAGAATGAAGAAAAAAACATTTGCAACGATCTCAATCTGGATGGCTACTGTAATGCTCATTGCCGGCTGCGGCAGTTCTGTGCCATCCGAATCCGATCTTTCGGACAAGCCAGAAGATGTCAACCCGGCTTCCGAAGAGGAAGTTACGGCAGACGATGACAGTAACCCGGCAGATATGCAGGGCGAAAACAGTAGCGCTGCGTATCTGGATGAGCTGAGGAAATCCCTGGCGGACAATACCGAGTCAGAAGCTTCGGCCGATGCGGGCTACTTAAGTCTTTATGCACCTGTGTTTGAGGAAGTGTTTGACGTTCTTGATTACGGCTTCAACATTGACAGGGAATACAGATATGTATCGGGCGCTCTGTCGGATGAGGTCATGTACTCGGGTGACGATGATCTGTTCGACAGCATAGGGTATCAGCTGACTGACATGACCGGCGACGGAATACCTGAACTGCTGATCGGATCAGACGCTGAATATGATGATGGAACATACAGCTATATATATATGGTTGACGCGCTTCAGAATGATGAACCGGTCAGTATCCTTACGACCGGTGCGGACAGCTCTTATTGCTCCATGGGTGACGGGCATTTATATTTTGAAGGCACTCTGGGAGCGTCGATCCTGATGTTTGGAGAGAATCACTTAAACCCGTACGGCGAGGTCATATGGGATGATTTCTACTTCTCGGATGAGAAGGAGGACGGCGGGATCGGTTTTTTCCACAATGAAGAGGGCCTGTTGGAAGCATCAAGATCCGAAGAACTGGATATTTCGGAAAAAGATTTTAACGCTAAGCGCATCGAGCTTAGTGACAGATGTGTTCCGATCGACTGGACACCGATCGGGAAATACAGAGAAATCGCAGACAGCGGCTCGGATACGGGATCGGAAGAAAACCCGTATGACGGAGGTCCCGACTGGGTATCTCTGGCCGATGAGTTTACACTTCCTACAGACCGGATGTGTATCGAGGATGCGGTGGAAAAGTATGCTATCACGCTTTTTGACGGAGGCAGGTACCACGATTACGAAGGTGATATCGGAGATGTGATACCGGAATATAAAGGCAGAGATCTGGACGGTGATCATAAGCCGGATGTGATTAAGCGTGAAGGGTGCCACTATGTCTTCGAACTGAGCCGCAAAGGGACATTTTCGACGGATGATTACTCTGCGAGCCCCAATGAGGGCGAAGTGATCCAATTTCAGGATCTCGGCTGCAGGAATTTCGATGAGATAGAGGTAGTCCATTATACGTTCGGTACCGGCGGACCGACCGTGTGGGATACGACTGTATATTCCTGGCAGGATGGAGAGTGGAGAGATTTTCCCGTGATCGATAAGGAAAGCGTGATCAATTCGAGCGAACTTCAGAAACTGATCACCGAAGAGACCGGAAAGCCCTACGAGGCGGGATCCGTAAGGGTAGCGGATGTACGTATGCAGACTTTGCTGCTCGATCTTGGAAGTAAGGACGGCCCCTCACAGACTTTTGATTACAGAACAGCATATCTTCGAATGAACTTCTTTCCCGAATACCTTGTTGAAGGAGATTATGAATGTTCGGGACTTGATGTGGACATGAGTCTGCTCAGGAACTGGCCTTATGATGTTACAGGTGCTCCCGTTGCCCTTAAGGGTGATCTACAGCGTAAGCTTAACGTATTTCTGTCCAATTTCTCCGAGCAGAACTTTGAAGGAAGCGAATGGCCTTACGATTATGCGCATTTTGTGCTTGAGTGGTGTAGGATAAATGATCCCAAAAGCGTTGAATACGCAGATGGCAGAGTCCGGGTCGGTTCGGACAAAACATATGAACTGCTTGACAGATACTTCGGGACCAATTTTGAAGAGAGCGATCTGTATGATCTTAATATCGATAATCCGTATGGAGGACGCGTTGAATACGAAGGCAATAAGACGTGGTATTCCGAGCCGGACGGAAGCGGAGAAATGTATCGCAATAATGCGTTTACCGTTGTGACGGATGCCGGGGAGATCGAAGGAAAATATGATAAGTTCCTGCGCCTGAACTTTAAGATATACGCAGTTAACACGGATGAATATGATAAGAACGGTATCAGCAATAAGTATTATTCCTTAAGCGCCGCTGAAGCCGAAGAACTTGCTTCAAAAGGAGAGCTTGGCATCAGGGGAGAGGGGCTTGCTTATGTGGAAGAAGTAGGCACCGACCGATCCAAAGCCGGATATTGGCTTATTGACATGATCATTTCAGAGCTTATGCCCGGTGATTATATCGTAAAAGGCAGGACTGTTAATTGAAATAACGGGCATTATATAGTATTATGATTTTTATCTTTTTAATTTAAGTACAGATCAGTCAATACTGCCCGAAGAAATGTTATATAAGAAGGAAAAAGGAATAACCAAAACAGCAGCGCTGTACATAGTTTACTTTCTTCTCCTGACCGCTTTTCTGGTGAGGGTCTGCTTTTTTACGGATATAGGTGAATTCCTGAATGCCCGAAAGAACGGATTGGAGCATGATTATTCCGAAGGATGGAGTCTGGACTCGGGTGAAAGCGTAGATCTGGATACCGTAGCCGCATCCAAATACGGCGGGAGCATGACTGTATCCAAAGTTCTTCCCGATAAAGTGGAATATACAGACGATCTGTGCTTTTCCACCAGCAATCTGAAGCTTACGGTCTATCTTGAGCAGACTCCTGTATACAGTTACGACACGCGAGAAAATCTGACCGGAAAAGGTTACGGAATAGCGTATCACATAATCCAGCTCTCACCCGCCGATGCGGGAAAGACCGTGAAGATCGAGGCGGAGACCGTCTTTGACAATCATAAGGGCGGCAGATTTAACGAAATCCTCCTTTCTTCGCAGGATGAATACAGATATTACATCATGAGGAGCAACACGGCCGGATATCTGCTTTCCATGATCCTGATCTTCTTCGGTCTGGTCGTGATCTTCTTTTATTTCGGCATGCACCGCAAGAATCCGACAGCCGAGAGTCTGTGGGCTCTGGGACTGTCTTCTGTTCTTTTCGGACTATGGGCCCTTGCCGATACGGGTACGCCACAGATACTTATGGGCAGCATCTTTGCATCCCGCGAGATGGTTTACGGTATCCTTCATCTGGCGGAGTTTCCGCTGATCCTCTTTGCCAATTCGATCACCAAACTCAAGAGGCGGATATACATCCTGCTGTCCTTCCTTACGTCGATAATCAGTTTCAGCGCTATCCTTTTTGCGAGATATGCTCTCGGCAAGGATATGCATGTAATGGTCGAGATCATCTATTTTTCGTACGCAAGTGCGCTGATCTGGTTTGCGGTGATCCTTATCGATAACGAAATCTATTGCCGTAAAAAGGGTATTTCCACCAATCTGAAATATTTCTATATCGGAGCCATGGTATTCGTTATTTCTTCTTTCATAGATATGATCCGGTATCTTATTGATATGGGCGGCTCAGTCAGACACGGTGATTGGTTCAGGCTGGGACTAGTGTTATTCTTCATCTTTATGGCTGCGCAGATCTTTACATGGTGGTCCTCCGAGAAGTCTTCTCTGGAGAGAGACCGTTTCGTGAACCACCTGCTGCAGTACTGTACGGGTGTGGATGATCCGGAGATCAGGATCAACAAGGTGCTCGAGTATCTGTGCACGGAGCTTCATGCCGATCGTGCATATATCTTCGAGGAGATGAAGGACGGAACCTTTGATAATACCTACGAGTACTGTGCAAAAGGAGTGACCCCTCAGATCGACAATCTGAAAGGTCTTCCGTATGAAGGGGTTGTGGATGCCTGGTATAACGAGTACCGCAAGGACGGTCATATCCTTATAAACGATCTCGAGGAATACAGAGCTGTCTGCGAGAATATATATGAAGTGCTCAAACCTCAGGATATTCATTCGCTTGTTACCGGACCGCTTTCCATGAACGGTGAGTATATCGGCTTCTTCGGGGTGGATAATCCTCCTGAAGATATAATGTCGGAGATATCCGAGATCATTAAATTGCTGATGTTCTTCCTGTCGGAGATCCTTTTGGAGAGGGACAGCCATAATCGTCTGATCGAATACAGCTATCATGATGCTCTGACCACAGCGGGAAACCGTCGTGCCATCATCAGGTATGAAAAAGAAGAATTAGACTCATCGAGACCTTACGGTTATCTGATGTGTGACATCAACGGTCTTAAGTCCGTCAATGACAGTCAGGGGCACGAAGCCGGGGATGAGATGATCCGGAATGTTGCAAATTGTCTTTCCGAGGTATTCGGCAGAGATAACATATTCAGGATGGGCGGAGATGAATTTGCGGCATATGTTTATGCGGATGATCTTGAATCCTTTGAGGCCAAGGTTGATGAGGCCAGAGCGCTTCTTGATGAAAAGGACTGCTGTGTATCTATGGGTATCGCATTTGCCTCCGACGGAGAAAAGGATTTCAAGAGCCTGAAAAAGGAAGCAGACCGCAAAATGTACGAAAACAAGCGCGAATACTACCGTACGCACACCGACAGACGTCACCCGGAAGATTGACAAATTGTCAGAAAATTTATATAATAAAGTTTCACAAAGACGTATTTAACTGTTACGGTTGTATATATTCGGAGGAAACGATATGAGCGGAGTAAACGGAATAGGAATAGGTGCTCCCGGTTATGTATATTCGGCATTGTCAAGCGGAAGCAAGGTGCAGACCGCCGCACAGGGTGCGTCGGAGATGGCGATCCTTCAGGAACACCAGAGACAGCTTGGCGGACTTAATGCAGGCACCGAGAATATGAAATCCGCTACGGCTGCGCTGAACATAGCAGACGGAGCAACGGAACAGATCACGGATTCCCTTCAGAGAATGAGAGAACTTGCGGTTCAGGCTTCCAACGGACTTCTGACAGATGAAGACAGGTCCTACATCCAGGAAGAGATCAACGGTCTTAAGCAGGGTATCGCTGATATAGCGGATCGAACGAATTACAACGGAGTTCCGCTTCTGGACAACGAGGACGGCAAGATCTTCAAGCTTGCATCGGATGCAAACGGAACAGAGCGTTCTTTCACTACTGTGAATGCTACGGTTGAAGCTCTTGGTATCGCCGATTTCGATGTGACGGGCGATTTCGACTTAAAGACCATAGATGAGGCCATATCCACGATAAACAAGGGCCGCGCATCCATAGGTGCATCGACCAACTCATTCGAAGCAGCTATCAGATCCAATGATGTGATAGCATACAATACTACCGCTGCCTCGAGCCGTACCGGAGACACCGATTATGGTGATTACATCCAGAAGCTTAAGAAGCAGCAGACACTCAATGAAGTGGAGTTACTGATGCAGAGACGCCGTATGGAAGATGAGGAGAGGAAAAAGACCAGCCTCTTCGAATGATACGGCAAAGTGATATAAATAAGCCGATCGCGAGGGCGGGAAAGATCCCGCCCTTGTTTTTGGATAAAAAGCAGTTATTTTTTTTCAAAGGGAAATGACTATGTGTGAAGAATGTGCCTACTATACATACGATGAAGACCTCGAAGAATATGTCTGTGACGTGGACATGGATGAGGATGATTACAGCTCTCTGATGCAAAGGGGCTTTAAGGATTGCCCGTATTATCAAAACGGTGATGAATATCTGGTCGTAAGACATCAGATGTAAAAAAACGCCACGGTTACGGCATTTGCAACTGCCGGTTGCGTATTTTCCAAGCGCGATTGGTAGGTTGCAACCGGCTGAAAATGTATTCTGTGACCGTATCAAACAGGTCGGGCACAAGCCCCGGGTCACAGAAAGGAGACAACATGATACTTGCAGATAAAATAATCGAATTAAGAAAAAGAGCAGGATGGTCCCAGGAGGAACTTGCAGAGAAACTTGACGTCAGCAGACAGTCGATCTCTAAATGGGAAAGCGCACAGTCGGTCCCCGATATGAATAAGATCATCAAGCTGTCCGAACTGTTCGGAGTCAGCACCGATTACTTATTAAAGGATAACCTGGAGCTCGAGCCCGTAGGTCAGACGGATGACCCTTTCGGAAACGAACCGTATATCAGCACAAAGAGCGTATCCATGGAAGAAGCTTCTTCTTTTCTGGATTTCAGGAACACATTTGCATCAAGGATCGCAATCGGTGTAATGCTGTGCATATTGTCACCCATAGCGATAATGCTGTTAAGCAGCGCCGCTGATGACGGGATCATCCGCATCTCGGATCCGGCTGCTACAGGCATCGGTCTGTTATATATGTTTATTCTGATAGGAAGTGCCGTGGCTCTTTTTGTTATTTCAGGTATAGCAAACAGCAGATACGAATATATCGAAAAAGAGATGATAGATACGATGTACGGCGTTGACGGGATGGTCCGTGAGAGACGTGACCGTTTCAAAGGGATCTTCTCAACCCAGCTTACCGTCGGAATAGTTATGTGCGTGATCTCCGCAATTCCGATCTTCGTGGCACTGATCATTCTGGGTGACGACGGCAAGGATTTCTATTATTGCGTGGCAGTAGCCGTTCTTCTCCTGCTCGTTGCCATAGGCGTGTTCCTGATAGTCAGGGTCAGCGTGATCTGGGGCGGAATGCAGATGCTTCTTGAAGAGGGAAGTTACACGAGAGATCAGAAAGCAGAGAACGGTAAGAATGATCCCATAGCGGGTGTGTACTGGGGACTTGTAACTGCCGGATATCTTGCATACAGTTTTATCACCGGAAAGTGGGACAGAAGCTGGATCGTATGGCCGGTAGCCGGCGTACTTTACGGAGCCCTTGTCACTATTCTTCATGCAGTAAGGAGCAAAGCTTAAGATCATATGGAAAAGATCCCCGAACTCACTACCCTCTGCTATATCGAGCATGACGGGAAATACCTGATGCTCCACCGGGTCAAAAAAGATAAGGACATCAATAAAGATAAATATATCGGCGTGGGAGGACACTTTGAATACGGAGAGAGTCCGGACGAGTGCCTCCTGCGGGAAGTTAAAGAGGAAACGGGACTTACTCTCACGTCGTACCGTGCCCGGGGTATCATCACCTTTGTATACGGACAGGATGTAACGGAGTATATGCATCTGTATACGGCAGACGGATATACCGGAGATATGCTGGACTGTGACGAAGGCGAGCTGGTATGGATCGAAAAGGAGAAAGTATACGACCTTCCGATATGGGAAGGTGACAAGGTCTTCTTCAGACTCCTTGAAGAGGATAAGGGTTTCTTTTCCGTGAAACTGGTGTATTCGGAGGATGACGAGCTGACGGAGACACAGATACATCAGAGCTGACAGATATCCGCGTACATAACGGTCAGATCTGTTTATGGGAATTTCGTGTCAGATACCGGTAAGCGATAAGGCACACGATGACCGAGAGGAGCGAGCCTGTCGGAGCAGCCCATCCCATGGGATAGAGCGTATCCGGGAAATGAACGGATGTATAGTAGGCGATCGGGATCCTGGCACAGACTATCGATATGACATTGTGCAGGAACGACAGGCCTGACCTGGAGCATGCACAGAAATATCCGCTGAAGACGAAGTGCATCCCGGCGAGGATGCAGTCCCATACATATGAGCGCATGTACTGATCTCCAAGCCTGATCACTTCCGGATCCCGGGAGAAAAGTCCGACTGCCGGAGCAGACGCAAACTGGAAGACAACAGCAAAAACCAGTCCGCAGAGTGCGGCTATGAGTACCGCATACCACATTGTCTGTTTTGCGCGGTCTTCTTTTCCGGCCCCGATATTCTGGGCACAGATCGCGGAAACCGAAGCCAGCAGAGTTGAGGGGATCAGAAAGAGTATGCCGATGAGCTTTTCCACGATACCGACCGCTGCCGAGTCGGCAAGGCCTCGCTGATTGGCAAAGATTGTGATCACGATAAACGAGATCTGAATAAATCCATCCTGTGCGGAAACGGGGATACCCACCGACAGGATGTTTTTTATTATGCGGGGATCCGGCTTAAAATGGCGCCTCGTCAGGCCTGATATCATCTGTTTGGAGCGGATCGCAAGGAAAGCGAGTATCACGCTTACTGCCTGCGATGCGGTTGTGCCGAGTGCCGCACCCGCAGGTCCCATGTGAAACAATCCGATGAAGATCAGATCCAGGACTATATTGCAGAAACATGCGACAGCCACGATCACCATCGGGCTTTTGGAATCTCCCATACCGCGGAAGATCGAGCAGATGATGTTGTACATCGTGATAAAGGGGATACCTGCGAAGCATATCCGAAGATAGGCGCATGTTCCGGCAACCGCTTCTTTGGGTGTGGACATCACGTTCACTATCGGGACGGTACAGATCAGCAAAATGACGGTCAGAGCAGCGGATATCAGCAGAAAAAGAGTGACCGTATTTCCGACGGAGAGGTTCTTAAGCTCGGTATCTTCGCTTCCCACGGATCTTCCGATGAGTACTGTCGATCCCATCGCAAGTCCCACTATCATGACGGTAATCATGTGCATGACCTGGCTTCCTATCGAAACGGCGCTCGTCCCCGAAGTCGGATCGAACTGTCCGATGATGAATAAATCGGCCAGACCGTAAAGGGTCTGCAGCAGATATGAGAGCAGAAAAGGCAGAGAAAAGAGTATCAGATTTTTGAACACACTTCCGTGCGACAGATTTTTTTCCATAATTAATATATCAGGACCGGGTCAAATCAGGAATTTGCGGATGAGCAGATGGTGCCCCAATACCATCAGAAACAGAGGAAGGATCACTGCGGCAAACAGAAGCAGGGACTTGTACAGCGAATCCGCATCCCAGAAAGCCGTCACCAGAAAGCTTGAGATCAGGATCAGCCCGTAACCGATCCAGAGCAGGCCGTGACATATGTTCCATCCGCGGACGCTTTTTAAATGGGATTCGAGAGGAGGCACTTCTCCCGTATAGAACCCGACGGGAGTTTTGCGCCTGATCTGTACGATACCTATGATCAGGAAGATTGCTGATACGACAGCGCCTGTTGCCAGCGCCATCACGGTTGAAGCGTCCATGGTCTTACCTCGTTTTCTTGTAATATCAATATCTTAACACACATTCTCTGATTGAGGTTTAGATGAATATAATATAAAATTATAAAGTCCGCACAGAGACAGAAAGTAACGTGCGTAATAATCAGTTTTAAGAATGGGAGAAAAGGATGAAAGCAGGTATTTTAGGCTACGGTAATCTGGGAAAAGGCGTTGAAGCCGCTATCGCAAGGTGCGATGACATTGAGTTGAAAGCAGTATATACCCGTCGTGATCCGTCAGGTCTTAAGATCAAGACACCTACGGCGCTCGTTAAGAGTGCAGCTGACTTGGAGAGCGGCGCAGAGGACATAGATGTCCTGATAATATGCGGAGGCAGCGCAACGGATCTGCCCGAGATGACACCCAAGTATGCGGCACTTTATAACGTGATTGATTCATTTGACACCCACGCCAATATACCGACCCATTTTGCTAATGTTGATGAAGCAGCGAAAAAGGGCGGAAAAGTCGGCCTCATCTCATGCGGATGGGATCCCGGAATGTTTTCGCTTAACCGTCTGTATGCATCTTCGATCCTGCCCGGCGGAAAAGATTATACCTTCTGGGGCAAGGGCGTAAGCCAGGGACACTCCGATGCGATCAGAAGGATCGAGGGAGTAAAAGATGCCAGACAGTACACGATCCCCGTAGAAGATGCCGTTGAGCGTGTAAGAAACGGAGAAAATCCCGAGCTTACCACCAGAGAAAAGCACACCAGAGAGTGCTTCGTGGTAGCCGAGGACGGAGCCGATAAGGAAAGAATAGAAGAGCAGATCAAGACCATGCCCAACTATTTCGCGGATTATGACACTACCGTACACTTCATCACCGAAGAAGAGATGAAGCGCGACCATTCCGGACTTCCCCACGGCGGAAGCGTTCTTTACAGCGGAGAGACCGGGACCGACGGTTGCAATCATGTGATCGAATACAGATTACAGCTTGATTCCAACCCCGAATTTACCGGATCCGTGCTCACAGCTTATGCCAGAGCGGTAGCAAGACTGAACGCCGAAGGCGCAACGGGTGCAAAGACCGTGTTCGATATAGCTCCCGCATATCTTACACCTCTTTCGGGAGATGAGATCCGCGCACATTTCCTGTAAAGAAACATGAACCGGCGGTTAATCGCCGTAAACATACATACTAAGGAGATCAAAATGGATTACGGAAAAGTATCATTGGAAAAACATGCCGAATGGAAAGGCAAGATAGAGATCAACTGCAGAGCGGCAGTTGACTCATCCGAAGCATTGAGCATCGCATATACTCCCGGTGTCGCACAGCCCTGCCTCGAGATCCAGAAGGATATAGACAAGAGCTACGAACTCACCAGGAGATGGAACACCGTTGCCGTAGTAACAGACGGGACCGCGGTTCTCGGGCTCGGAGACATAGGACCGGAAGCCGGTATGCCCGTAATGGAAGGAAAATGCGTACTCTTCAAGGCATTCGGTGATGTGGATGCGATCCCTCTTTGTGTAAGAAGCAAGGATGTGGATGAGATCGTTAACACCGTAAGACTCTTGGCAGGCAGCTTCGGCGGCGTAAACCTTGAGGACATCTCCGCTCCGAGATGCTTTGAGATAGAGAAGAAACTTAAGGAGTGCTGTGATATTCCCATTTTCCACGATGATCAGCACGGAACGGCCGTGATCACGCTTGCCGGTCTCATGAATGCGCTCAAGGTGGTAGGCAAGAACATTGAGGATATCAAGATCGTCACTTCCGGGGCAGGGGCAGCAGGCATCGCCATCATCAAACTTCTGATGGCGATGGGTCTTAAGAATGTCATCATGACCGACCGTCAGGGTGCCATCTATGAGGGCCGCGAGGGCTTAAATCCCGTCAAGGAGGAGATGGCTAAGATCACTAACTATAATAAGGAAAAGGGAACTCTCGCCGATGTGATCAAAGGCGCCGATGTATTCATCGGAGTATCAGCTCCCGGAACTCTGACTCAGGATATGGTAAGATCCATGGCAAAAGACCCGATCGTCTTTGCATGTGCGAACCCCACTCCCGAGATCTTCCCGGATGAGGCAAAAGCAGCAGGTGCCGCTGTTGTATCCACGGGTCGCAGCGATTATCCGAATCAGGTAAATAATGTACTCTGCTTCCCGGGAATCTTCCGCGGAGCACTCGATGTACGCGCATCCGATATCAATGATGAGATGAAGATTGCGGCAGCAAAGGCTCTTGCCGGACTTATCCCGGACGATGAACTCTCGGCTGATAACATCCTGCCCAAGGCATTCGACCCCAGAGTTAAGGATGCGGTAGCCAAAGCGGCAGCGCAGGCAGCACGTGACAGCGGAGTGGCAAGAATATAATTTTTCAGCAAAACAATAAAAAATTTACTTGCATCGATGAGCCTGATATGTTACATTGATTCAAGAAGAACTAAAATAGTTTAGATTATTCCAAAATAAAGATGAGGCTTTCAGGGACAGAATATGTCCCTGGGAGCCTTTGTTTTTTTGGGAAAAAGCCATGAATAAACATAACGAAATAACTCAAAACTTAATATCGGCAGTGGGAGTGTTGACAACGATTGCAGTGATACTCCTGCTGGTTGCCTGCGGTGATGACGGCACCGGTTCACGCGAGGGCAGTACAACTGATGCCTTTACGGAGATCTCGCTTCCGAAATGCGAATCGCCTAATCCCGTAACAGGCATCACGGGCGGAGATCCGTCGGCTTTTTGCGAAGGTGACAAGGTCTATCTGTATACCGGTCATGATGTCTCCACGGACGAAGAGGTATCCAAATCCATATATAACATCCCCGAATACCTCTGCTACAGTTCAACGGATATGGTCCACTGGACTGACGAAGGAGTGGTCATGACCATGGATACGGTCAGCTGGACGGCGGATGATACATCGGCATGGGCGGCTCAGGTGGTTCCCTATGGCGGAAAATACTATATGTATTTCTGCAGCTGGGAAAAGAACGGAAAGCAGTCAATAGGTGTTGCCACAGCTGACTCTCCGACCGGTCCGTTCGTCGATATCGGAAAACCGCTTGTTCGGGGATCACAGACAAAACCGGATCTTTCGTCTTTTAATGATATCGATCCGACCGTATGGGTTGAGACCGGCGAGGATGGGATCGAGCACAGATATCTGGCCTGGGGTAACGGAGTCTTCTATGTCTGCGAATTAAATGAGGACATGATCTCGGTTGCTGATCTGAACGGAGACGGAGAGATCACCAGCGGGTTAAATCCTGACGAAGCGGATATTATCAAGCGAACTGCCGGCCTTGACAGTTATACGGAAGCGCCGTGGCTATACAGGAGGAGGAATGAGACGGGTGATCCCGTTGGCCCTTACTATCTGTTTTTTGCCCATGAATGGAGAGAGAGCATGGCATATGCGACTGTCGATGATCTGATGAGCGGCGAGTGGTCCGATACGGTCAGGATAATGTATCCGACGACTACATCCAACACCAATCATCCGGCCGTGATCGATTTCAAAGGTAAAACATACTTCATCGGCCATAACGGAGCTCTTCCCGCAGGATGCGGATTCAGGAGGAGCGTTACCGTACAGGAACTTGTGTTTAACGAGGACGGATCGATAGATCTGATGGAAGAGACCGCATCCGGACTTTCGGGCGAACTTGTCACGATCATCACACCGGATCAAAAGAGCATTTCTCACGAAACCTGGATAAACTCCGCGGCAGATGCGGATTATCCGTATAAAGGAATCTCTCTGGGAACGGATCTGGGTGGAAACGTAACAGACTCTCTGTGGGTCCTGCGTGCCGGTAAATCCGATACTGCAGACGACAGTCTTGTATCTGTCGAATCCGAGAATAAACCGGGACTGTATATCACCGTATCCGAAGACGGCAGTGTCATGCTCGCGCAGGATACGGACGGATCTACGCAGACCGCGCTCAGACAGACTTTCATGAGCAGATGTGTCGGGAATGATGAGACTAAGATCGTGTTTGAGAGCATGAGTGTTCCCGGACAGTACCTGATCACAGATGAAAAAGGGCTGCTGGTGCTGGGAGACAGTGATGAGGCTGCGGCGTTGCCGTACACTGTTGAACAGCATCAAGCCCGATGAGGAGGTAAGCAATGAGATATAAAAGATGGATTCCGATAGCGATGTCGGGGATCATGATGGTGATGACCGGATGTACGGGATCCCCGGCCCAAAATTCGTCCGCCGGATCCGAAGGCACAACCGGAGATGTGAGTGAAGTGACG
>JAEEGL010902062.1_pt1 | contig 13685 bp, 13 predicted proteins | sample 9134231 | NCBI WGS metagenome assembly JAEEGL01 (sample SAMN16246548, study PRJNA631951) | gut metagenome | biome: gut microbiome; feature: rumen; material: fiber-attached | host: Bos | place: Iran: Karaj | collected 2018-10
GACCAATTCGTTTACATTCTGCTCCAGTTCCAGCTTTACTATAAGTTTCTTCCAGTACATAATTTGCCAGGAATGAACTTGTAAACTTAGTATCTCCAATATGCTTTAAGACAAGTGCATTATATGAATCAACAGGTTTAATTTTTGCAGCAGAAGAAGTTGTATCTGTTGCAGAAACATTTATATAGGAACCGCTTGCAATATTTGTAAGACCGTTAAGCTGGGAATTTGTAATCGTTAAATTCTGGGCATTAACATTTAATATACCATTTTCATTTACAACAGCATTCTTTAATTCGACAGAACCGGTACCGGAAACCGTTAAAGTCTGAGTACCTGAAATTTGAAAGCCTGAAACTGCACTAAAGCGGCGGATAGAAAGCGGAACAGAAGAATCAATTGAAATAGAGGTTTCTTCAGCACCTGTATTACCGTCAACAACAATCTGCCACAAAGCTTCAGAACGAAGTGCAGCCTGAGCCTGAATCTCAGCAAAGGCAGCAGCAATTGTATCAAACGGCTGGAAAATAGAACCGCTGGCAGTTCCGGATGCAACCGGTAAATTACCGCCTGAACCTGAAACATAATAAATAGTCCTGTGGTAATCCTTTATATCATCTGCAGTAACTTTAAAACCTTTCTTTGTACCAGACGCAGCTACAGGCGAACCAGAATCATCAATTCCCTGAGTGTATGAAACATCATCATAGTAAGCAGAAGAGCCGACTAAAACACTTTCAAACTTTGACCATACAATCAAGGTATCATAGAGATGAAACTGTTCATTATCAGAGGAATCTGTATAGATTAAATCGACATCGTAATTACCGGAAGGAACAGCAGAAAGCTTAAATGCATGCTTTACATTTTCACCAGCAGTAACCGATTCTTCTACCTGAACATCATTAGAAAGTGCATTACCGGAAGTTCCTGTTAATTTTAAAATAACTTTTTCTACAGGATACTTTGCATACTCACCTGTAAGAGCCGGAACTTCAAACGGAATCAATACAGAGCCGCGTTCACTGGCATCAGAAATTGTTTGAGCCTGCACTTTTAAAACGCCGTTGTAATCTACTTCATCTGAACCAAGAGAAGGATTCTTATCGTAGTAAGTGTAAGCATCGCCCGTTGGTTCTACCCATAGAGGAAGACTTCCTGCAACAACAGCAGCAGTTTTTATTGCATCAATTTTTTGTTCATCAGTTGCACTTACAGCATATAAAGTTGAAGGCAACTCAGCAGTTCCTACAACAGAAATTGTATATTGTTTTTCAGCAGCAACAATCAGCTCAATTCCTGTCATAACATTTGTCGCTGAAGGAATTATAGGCGTAATACAATCGTATCCATTTACCGCTGCAGCCGTTGAACTGTAATCTGCTAAAGTAAAGCCTGCGACAGAGGTGTTTTCAGTTGCAGTTGAAGCAATCACTGTAAAATACAAAGCGGTATCGTCCGGGTCCGGCATAATTGTTCTTGGACCAATTACATTATTACCAATTCCCAGTTTAATTTTTACATAACCAGGCTTTAAGGTCTCTTCAGGTTTATTAGTATTTTCTATATTAGTAATGTCTTTAGAACTATTAACAATATCACTTGTTATTTTTGAACAACCAAACAAAACTAAACTCAATACAATCAAAAACGATAAAAATTTAGTTTTACTTTTCATAAAATAACTCCTATTCAGTCATTCCCCCAAAACACCACCATTACCTTCTATTTTAATCCATGTAAGGATTTTTTTAAATACATTTTTCACTTAATCGTCAGTCAACCGACAGTTCAAATATTCAGTCAACTGCCAGTTCAAAGGTTTGCGAATAAGTATTTTCCTTATATTTTACATTTACAATAACATTATATTTAGCAGCTTCTTCCACATCACTTAAGAATTGCGGAAGTCCAACTTCATACACAGGCTCGCCGCTATATAATTCGTATGTAGAGTTTTTATCCTGAAGAATATATTCAATATTTGTAATACCCGAATTTTCAGGCGCTAAAGTATTTCCTTTCTTGTCTACAACCTGAAGTGAAAGTCTCAGCGTATGAACATCCTCTAAGGTTGAACGGTTAAAAGTTAAAGGAGAAAGTGACATATACATTACATATCTGTCAGGCAGCAGAATTTCAAAGCCCTTCTCAAGCCTGTTTCCTACATAGAAAAGTCTTCTCTCGTAAGCTGAATCAATGTAATCATCTTTTGAAGCATATGTCTCAAGGTAATAAACTCCATCTTTAAGATTAAAGCTTTTAAGGTTTGGCGCGCTGCCGGTCTCAATCAAAGTATTATTCGAAAGCCCTGCATTTACTTCAAACAGATTATAATGAATCGTAACATCCTCAACTTCACTATAAGCGGTTCCTTCAGTCTGCGTTGGAGAAGTTAAAACTAAAGTAAAGTATCTTTCGCTTCCCTCTTCTTCTATAAAATTTAAAATCTGTTCATTATCAACATTAATTTTAACCGGCTTAAGCTGTCTTGAATTATTTAGAACAACCACAGAAGAAGAAAGTCCTTTTTCATCAATAAGAGTAATTTTATAAGTACATTCATCACCATAAGAAGCATTTTTAGAATCAGTAATATACACCGGATGATTTGATTCTGGGAAATCTACAGCAGGCAATCCGTTTCCCGTTAACTCATTGTTGTATTCATTTTTACTCAATAGATCAGGACGCACTGTATTTAACGCAGAGTTCATTGTCCATTTTTCAGTTGAATCATTGTACGAAAGATTTAAATCAATTCCCCTTTCAAGCTTTACACCCGGCGCACCGGAAAGCCCTTCAATTTTTATTTTTTTTACATCAGAGTGAACATCCTGCCCTTCCAGCTTGAACAGCGAATCAGGTAAATTAAAACACAAAACATAACGCCCCAGACTTTCCGAAAAGCCAGAGCCTGCATATCCTTTATCAATCATAATGACAGCACCCTGAACCTGAGGCGGAGGAGTATTTACCACAAGCGGATTTTTATATTCCTCAAAAGAAATGTCATACTCTTCAGGAAGCCCCAGCAAAAAAGAAGGAGTAATGTCAGCACCGGGTTCAATTTTTTCTACTGCAGTAAGAAACTCCTTTGTTAAAGTCAGTGTAAAAATGTTATCTTCAATTTTAGAAATTCCATAAGCCCCGTCCATACTTTCGCTAAGAAGTGAATCACCCGCGTTAGAATATGTTTCAATAAAAACAGGAAGCTTAAGCGGATTTTGAATCTTATAGGTAATCACTAAATTTTCATTAGAAGGAACGCACAGATTTTTTTTACTGTCTAAAGGATAATTTTTTTCATATATACATTCTGCAATTTTTACCTGTGAAGTTTGATTAGCATAAAAAGACTGAATTCCATTACCGGAAACAGACACATTATCAAAGGGATTTTCGCAGGAGAAAAACAAAACTAAACTAAGCAGAGGAATTATTCTTTTCATAATAAAACTCCTATACCTAATGAAGCCTGTATCATTGGGAAATATGGCTCAAGTATAAACGGCAAAGTTCCCCTCGCACTAAAAGTAATTCCCACATGTTTTGAAAAATAATAATCGAAACAAAAGCCTCCGCACACAGCCGGGTACAAATAATCCTTATCGTAAACCTGCAGCTGGCTGTCCAGATAAGTTATGCATGGCTGTATAACTAAAAAGCCTCCGCCGCCTGCAAACAAAGTGAATCCGCTTCGGGCAGTAAAATAAATTTTCGTACACAGAAACGCATTTATAAAAACCGCATTTGAAGTGATGCAGTAATTTTCATTTTCATATTTAAACAAATTATACCCAAGATTTAATCCGTAGCCCGCCTTAAACCCTTTTTTCCCAAGCGCAAAATTTCTGTACATAAAATCAAGCCCAAGTGGAACGAAAGAACTTTTAAAGCTCTCAAAAGAATCAATCGCTTTCATTCCATAGGACTCGCCTAAACTGTTTTCAAAAAGCACAAGCCCTTCTAAAGGCATATACGAAAACGAAAGAAAATGTTTTGCACTTTTCAAATATGTAAGCTCATCTGTTCCAGCCTTCATTTCATCCGTTGCCATTACCAGTCCGGAAGAGGCCTGATTAAACGGAACATATCCATCTTCTTCATCATCACCTTTTGGCTCAAGCATTTTTTCAGCAGTACCAGAAATTTTTCCAGGCCAGTTTTGTGAATTATAAAATGTCTCGACATCAGAAGGATTTGTATATTGAATTTCAATCTGCTCTTCTTCAGTTTCATTCATTTTATTTTTGTTTTTTTTCTTTTCTTCTTTTTTGTTCTCGTCTTTATCTTCTGTCTCTTCGCCTTCCTCTTTTTCTTCTTCTACAAAATACGGAGCTTCCCTCAGTTTAGTCAAAGGAATTCCGTTCTGAGCAAAAACAAATTCATTCGAAGCAAAAAGCAGCACAATGAGAAAGAAATATTTTTTTAGAAAACAAAAGAATTTCATCTACTTTAATTTTAGTTCATATCTGCTGTATTTTCAATTTTTTGATTTTTTCTAGAAACGCTGATTCCATCGCCGCAGTCAAAAAACTCTGTAGAAAATTCCGTGTTGTTTTTTAAGAATTCAATATACTTCCTGATTTTTTTCACAAGCTTTTTCGTGCTGTAATTATGAGTCAAACTTAAATCTTCAACCATTCCGTGAAACTTTAAATTGTCAGTTATAATCACGCCGTTTTCAGAAAGATTATTTTTAAACTGCTCAAAAAATTTTATGTACTGAGCCTTTGCAGCATCAATAAAAATCAAATCGAATTTTTCATCAAGCTCCAGAAAGTGTGCATCCTTATTAATCAAAGTAATCCGATCCTTCAACCCAAGATCGCTAAAGTTTTGAACCGCCTTAATGCATTTATCAATATCAATTTCAACAGTAGTAATTTTTACATCAGGAGAAGCAAGCGCAAACTCACTCGCAGAATATCCAATCGCCGTCCCCAGTTCCAGCACGGACTTCACCTTATGTTCTTTAATATAATTACAGATAAACTCTATCCCGCCGTCTTTCATTATAGGAATGTAGTTATCTTTCGCGTATTTTTTAATTTCATCAATCTGCTGCATGCAAGACATTGTAATGAAATTTTATTTGCTAGACGAGTACTTATTTTTTTTGGGGGAAAAGCCTTCCCCTCGCTCGCACTCCGTTGCTCGCTACCCCTTCTAACGGGGCAAAATTTTTCTCTTACGACAGCCCCGTAACGCCCCTATGATGTTTGCGAGTAACGCAGTGGTTGAGAAGAAGAAGCCGTATCGGGGCAAAGCCCCCCACCACGTGATGAAATATCAATGATTGAAGTACAGGGGTAGTTTCGATGAACTCAACCACCCCATAAACTCGACATCCAACCTGTTAAAACAGTCCAGCTAGTGATGAAACAAAATCATCAACTGCGGCAAGCTTTAACTTTTGTGTATAAAAATCAATTTTACCTGTCTGTGCATCTGTAACTGCTACAACCAAAACAGATGAAGAAATATTTTTTACTTTTTCTTCAGCAATTTGTACGGCACTCATAAAGTTTTTGCAGTCATCAGAATTAGAAACAGAATCTTTTGGAACATACTGCATAAAACACAGGAAACCATATTCATCGCTCACGCTTTCCATATAATCAATTGAAAACTCAGCCAATGAATCAAACGGTTTCTCTTTTGTTTCCGGTATATAAAAAAGCTTTTTCACAGGAGAATATTTTTTCTCATTGCCAAACACAAATTCAACATTCTCGTTATTATAAACAGAAGAAGCTTCCTCAAAAGTAGTCACAAGCTTTCCGCGCGATTTAAATACTTCGTTTAAGTATGCATCAGAAGAAGGGTCAAATAAATCTTCAAATTCGCCAAGCCCTGAAAACAACTGCGGGAACAAATAAAACTGCTGTTCATAAACATCCTGTAAATTCAAAGCATTTTCTGTATCACAATGAGTTGTTACCTGAACAAAATGTTTATTTGCACAGAAAGAATTTGTTACAAAGCCAATTGACTTCCATGCATCCTTAGCTTTTTCTGCAAGATTTCTTTCATCCTCTGCATTACAGAATTTTTCTGCCGTATAATGTTTTTTATAGGAAGAAAAATCCAAGCCCTGTCCGCTATAATTTTCTAAAACCAAAACCAACACATTCTTTGGTTTTCCCTCTTTGTTATTTAAAACAGAAACTGCTGCCTTTTTATTCTGATTTTTACAAGATGCAAAATTTAATGCAAAAGCAAAAATCAAAACTGAAAGCAGCAATTTACAAGAGGTCTCAATAATCCTCTTAATCATATTTTATTCTGCGTATCCATTAACATTTCCAAATGTACTGTCACCCAAAAGTCTGCCAATAAACTGGCCGGTCTTATCGTTTTCGTTTTCACCAGTAAAAATTTCTGTTCCTGGTCCAAAACCATAAGTGTTTACTTTTTGAGTTGAATGTCCACCTGAAGCACTCTTTACAGAATCAAAATTTGTTTCCCAGCCTTCTCTAGTCTGATAATCACCAGTTTCATGGTCAGCGGAAATTACAAGAATTGTATCCGGATTTTCAAGAACAAACTTTAATGCAACAGCAACACCTTCATCAAAACACTGAATCTCGTTAATTGTAGCAAGTGGAAGCTGAGAGTGTCCCCATCCGTCAGTACAAGTGTTTTCAATCATAACAACAAAGCCGTCAGAATTTGGATCCGCTTCAGCTTTTGCCTGTAATGTTGAAAGTGCATACTTAACCATTTCAGGGAAGTTTGGTTCTGTTTTACTGTGCAAATTATAACCGTCATTAGAAGGCTTTTTCTTTTTGTTAATCATCCATGCAGCTTCATGCTCCCACGAACCGATTAAATGTCCTTCTGTTCCAGCCTTTACAAGATCACCAAATGTAGTAAAGCGTCTGTAGTTAAAATCGTTTACATTTAATGTATTTGAACTCATATTTGAAAGAGTTGCTTTTTCCCACGCCTTTAATCCGTTAGGAGATTTACACCAGGTATCATAATCTGTCTTTGGAGCAAATCGATCGTGTAAATAATGTCTCAATGAATATTTATAGGCAACTTCTTTTTGTTCATTAGAAAGACCTGCATAGTAAGAATCTACAGCCTGTTCATAAGAATCTGTAGCAGCAGGAATTTTTGGAAGCGTCTTAGATTCCTGAACTGTTGCATCACTCATAATAGATTCGTATTCAGCTCTCATTATAGCATCGTGAAGCTGAACGCCGTCCTGGAAATATGCACCAAGTCCCCAGTCTGTTCCCATAATTAAATCAGGACCAAACAAAAGCTCCTGCATGTAAATCTGAGACTGATGATAGCGGCTTGTATTATGAACAATTGCACACGCTGGAGTTGCATCAGCAAAGTGATCATTTGTAACAACACCAACAATCTTATTCATTTCACGGCCAAGTTCACCAAAAGTCTTTACAGGATTTGCTTCTCTGTCAACACCAATGTATCCGTAACGGGTTTTATATCCGGAAAGAATTGCTGTTCCTCCGGCAGAACTGTCTGTTGTTGTAAAACCAGTTTTATCATCCTGGAACTGACTGTTCTTATAAGACTTTGTTTTTGACTGCATCTGGTTAGGAATAGAATCAAGAATGAGTTCACCCTTATACTGGCGTGAAATCTTTATGTGACTTGCACCCATTCCGTCACCAATCATAACGATTGCATTTTTTACAGGTCTATCCTTAAACAGATTATTCTTAGCAGCTTCTTCTACAGCCTTTTTTAATTCAGGAGTAACATTTGTTTTTACAGTAAATTCAGGGCCGTCGCCTAAAGCTAAATCTGTAATTACAGCAGGGAGCCCTTTTACCCCGTCTTCAGAAACTTTCCAGTCAGGAATAGAAACTCCTGTTCCTGCAGGAAGAATTGGATAAGGGAACTCTGCATCGTATGGAGTGTAACCTGCTTTTACAGCCTTCTTAATACTAGCCTGTACGGGATCTTTTTCCTGGCAGGCGGTGAATGTAAATAAAACAGCTCCCATTGTGAGAGCTGCAAAAAGTATTGTCTTTTTCATTTATTTAATTATTCTTCCCAAAAATCTTCAGAAACTTCGTATGTCTGACCTTGAACTGGTAATTCAGGATTCAAGTCTCTTACAATTACATTATCAAGATAGTAGTTCATACCGCCCTGATTTGGATATTCTCCGGCATAGATTGAAATGTTAAATACATAAAGTCCTGATTCATCAATTTTGTTTTCAATTTCTTCAGCAGGAATAACACCACAAACCTTTCTGAATTCTGTGTCATCAAATTCAACACCAGCATTGTTTGTTGCCAATCCATAAACTTCTTCAGCTTCATCATCAAACATAAACACTGTGTTGTAAATATCATCACAATCGTAATAAGCACCGTCTGTTTCTTCAAATACTGTACCGTTTGCTACAGAGAAAGAAATGTGACCAGTCATATCTGCACGGTTTCTGCTTCCGTTGTCCTTGAACCATGCTTCAACATAATAGCTCTTTCCTTTTCCGTACCATTCTGTTGCATTGATTACACAGCCACCCCAGGTTTCCATCTGTTCTACGCTTAAAGCACCAGTTCCATCAATACCAGCACCTTCAACAATTTCAACATCTGAACCGTCACCATAAATATCTGGAGAATCATCTTTGTTAAAATCTCCGTTATAGCAGAGGTTGCGGTTTGGATCTAAATTCTTTTCAACAGCAGCCTTTCCCTTAGAAGATTTTTTTGCATTCTTCTTCTTACAACCAGTTGAAACAAGTAAAACACATGCCATGAGCATTAAAGTAACTAATTTTGTTATTTTCATAAAAACTCCTCTTTTAAAATCAAAATGATTATATCTATTTTAAATCACCAAACCGAATTCTACAAGTGTAAAAATTCTCAGTTTGGGATTTTTTTGAAAGTTTATTCGAAGCGGATTATTTCTTATCTTTACGGATTACTGCTTATCTTTCTTAAACTTAGAAACTAAAGCTGCATCCTTTTTTATTTTAGATAAAGTCTCTGAAACAAAAGCAATGAAAATTGAAATGAAAGCAGCCAGGAATGTTACTACTATACATAACTTTCCGCGGCTTGGTTTTGACTTTTGATCAGGAACTTCTGCATATTCAAGAATCTGGAACGCAGGCTTTTCGCTGGCCATTGTTACTTTTAAAAGTTCATACTGAGTTTTTAACTGAGCATAAATATTCTGCTGTACCTCAAGCTCAAGTTTAATCTGATCAATATTCATTGCAATTCCGGGAGTTGCACTTGAAGAATAAACATTAGAAACTGAGCTTTCTATGTTTCGAATTTGCTTTTGAAAGTCTTCTATTGTTTTATATGTGTTGGAAATGTTTTCTTCCAGGTTAGTCTTTGCAAGCTGATTTTTATCTATACCGATTTCCTGAAATCTTCTGTCCAGAATGTTAACTACAGTATTTACTACATCGCGGGCAAATTCAGGATCTATATCTGTATAACTGATTGAAAAAACACCTGAAGTTTCATCATAGTTACAGCCAAGACAGGCACGAACCGCACTTCTTGTTTTTGATTTTTTATGACTCTTGATTTTATAGCGCTCTACTAAATTGTACTTTTCAATCAGCTCGTCAACAGTTGTATTGCTTGTAACTAAGTATACGGCAAGTGCATTGTAAGTCGGGCCTTTTGACAATGAAGTACCTGACATTTTTGCAAGTCCTGATAAACCTGAAGAACTTAACATTCCTGCAAGACCTGAATCATTACTGTTTTCATTTATTAACATCTGTGCGTATGGAGAATACTTATTTGGCATAGGTGATTTTTCAGGCGGAAGCTTTATAGTCAATATTGAAAAAGCAAGAACTAAAACCATTGCAATAACTACGGTCGAAATTATCATACCTTTTTTCTTCCATAAAACCGCAACAATATCGATTAAAGAAATTTCTTCACTTGCAGTCTTTGGATTCTCATTTACTTTTTCAGTTTCAATTACACTTTCACTTTTTCTTGCCATTTTTATTTCCTTAAAACAAATAAACTATAATTGCAATTATAAATAAATAATAAAAAAAATTGAATATTAGAATTAATAAAATACAGCTGCATTTTCTTCGCACTTTTCATCAGTTTCAAACTCTTTTGTAAACTCATTTATCAGTTGCTCTGAGCGGTTAAATAATTCCTGAATCGATTTATATTTTGGCATTTCGTTTTCTGCTTTTATATCTTCTGCTTCATCATTAAATTTTAACCTGTAATTTCCTAGAGAACATTTTTCCAAACTTACGCGATTAGAATAAACCTTCTCCAACACTTTTCTAATGTCATATACATAGGTATACAAATATTGCCGCACCTGAAAATCGTAGCGGTTCCAGAGAAACTCGCACACAGTTTTCTCGCTGATACTTTTTTCTTTATTTTTATACAGCAGTTCCAGCAGCTTTAAGCGAGAGGGAAGAAGTTTTCCTTTTTTTCTAATTAAATCAAAATCAAGAATCTGTTTTTCTTCGCGGGAAGATAATAATTTTTTCGGATGACTGATGAGCGACAAGTATGGATTTATATCATTCTTTTCCAGCTGATTCGAAATCAAATAGAATATTGAATAAAGATTACTTATGCACTCCAAATCAATTATATCTCTAAAGTAATCCCTGTTTTTTGCAATCCAATATGCGCTTCTGTCCTGCGGCAAAGGATACGGGTCATTATAGATACAGACAGGAACCGGATTCTGCGCCTGCTTCATTAATTCATAGGGATTACAGATATCAAGCTGAATAAATGAAAAATCAATCATTACAAAATCGAGCCTGCCCTTTTCAGCTAACCCAACATCAATATAAAAATCGTGAGTGTTTGTGTAGTAAGACACTTCATCAAATATAAACTCTAAATTGCTGATTATTTTTTTTAAAACATTTAACTGATTTTCTTTTACCAGAACGTAAATTTCCACTTGCGATTTACGGAATTGTTTTTGAACTTAAAAAGACAAAAAAAAGATATACAAAGAAATTTAATTAGTCAATCGGTATACGAAAAGAATGCCGGGTTATGACTATTTTATCTGGCTATAGAGGTCGGCCATTTTTTTTCGCCAGTCAGGAGTATTGTCTTTTGTTTCCCATTCAATAATTTTCTTTATGGTGAAATGCTTTACATCATGCACATTCGGAAAGTTTATGATTCCAAATCTGCCTTGTCCTATATAGGAAACTTTATCTCCGGCTTCAAGCCTTTCGCTTTCTGCAATTTTACTTAATACACAATCAAAATGAACCGGCTTGTTAGAATTTGTATCAATAAAAGAAGAGGCAATTTCATTTATAGGCTGCCCGCAATACTGGCACACTTCATTATATCCTGCTTTCAGTTCCTGGATTTCAGATTCAAGCTTTGAAAAGTTCTGCTCAAAATGATGATAGGAAGGCTTAAACTGCTGCTTTGTATTCTGACTGTCATTTCTCTGCTGTTTATTTCTGTTGCTCTGGAATGATTCTCTGTTTACTTTATATGTATTATTTCTTTCAGAATTTCGGTCTGTTTCACGTTCAGAATCACGTTCATTATTATATCTATTGCTTTCAAATCTTCTCTGATTAAAATTATTTCTATGTCTGTTTGATCTCATATTTTTCATTTTTTAATTATAAAATATTATTTTGTACTTTGCTAGACATAAGGACAGACTTATAATATTTCAATTTGAATCATCAAAAACAGAAGTCCTTGTGGCGTAAGTATGCATATCTACAATCCGTTTGCTCAAAACAACAGCAATGCGGTCTATAGCAAAATTAACATAGGACGGGTCTTGAATTTTTTGTTGAATTTCTTGTAATCGTGGAGGTAAATCACTATTAATTTCAATCTTAAATTCTTCTTCTTGCATCATTTACTCCGTAAAGGCATTTTCTATATGATGCACAGCCTCCATTTGTTTTACATTCAACGCTATAACATCATATCTAATATACTTACTATTATATTGTCGATGTTTTTCGAGGAAAATTTTAGAAGTTTTAATAATCTTCTTTTGTTTTTTTTCATTTAGTTCCTGGGCAAGAGTATCAATATCTCCGTCTAAAAATGACTTTACTTCTACAAAAACCAAGTACTCACCCTTTAAGGCAATTATATCGATTTCACCATTACGGACACGAAAGTTTCTTTCTATAATTTCATAGCCTTTCGAAAGCAAAAAAGAGCAGGCTTTATCTTCACCAAAGACACCTTTCTCATGAGTAGAAATTCTTGACTGATTGTCACTGTAGATATTTTCTTTTTTCAATGATGGCATACAAACGAAATTAAATTTCTTCTAATTCTTCAAGTTCGTCTAACTCTTCAAGCTCTTCCACATCAGAATCATTTTTTGCAGAAGCAGAAGCATTTTGATTAGCATTTGCAGAAACTTTTTGTTCGGAAGCCTTCATAGCATTTATTTCCTGTTCAGTAAGTTCTTTTCCGGCTGTAACTAAAAAAGGAATTTTCCATCGGCGCAGACAGTCAACATGATATTCTTTTGCAGGATGTTTTGCTGCCAGAAACATGCACTTACCGTCATCAAAAAATACAGGCTGAGAAAACATTATACCGGGTCTTATTTTATTACATTCAATTCTTGTACTCATTTTATAGCTTCTTCTTTCTTAGAAAGTTCTTTAATTACAGCAAAAATACTTGCAACTGCTTCCCATGTTTCATACGGAATACACTGCCCTATTTCAGAAAGCGTAAGGACATTAGATAAAACTTTATCTTCAACAACAGGAATTTTATTTTCCTTTGCTATTTCTATCATTTTCTTTGCAACATCGCCTTTAGCTTTTGCAGTAACCACAGGAGCTTCAACATTGTCAGGATACTTCAGCGAAATTGCTTCAAGATCTGCAAGTTTCATATAATTTCTTCAAACACAAAAGGCTGTTCATTTGATGAATATAAGCCTTCAGTTAAAGCCAGGGTGGAATAGCTAACTGTCACAGAATCGCTGTTCATGCCGGAACGAAACAATTCTCCAATCCGCTTTTCTTCGCTTTGAATTTCTGAAGTCAAAAGTGGAGGTAATGTACAGAAGCGTACTTCCTTTGCCTTGCTTGAATTTAAATATAACACAAAAAAATAATTTGTAAAGTCAGATTTACAGGACACACATATTTTTTCGGTACAGTGATTTTGTGTATTCAAAAGGAGGCGGATGATTCCGTTTAAATTTTTCTCTTCCAGCTTCCACTCAAAAGGCAAGACCAGCCAGTGATTTCCGTCTTCGCTTTTAACATGATTGCATAAAGTTAAAAGGCCTTCTTTGTTCTGTAAGAAATTCGGCAGCATTTTACTGAGGGCGGTTTCTATGCTTGAAGCTGGAGCTGGGACAGATTCTGAAACGAGCGATGTGCTGTGCTTGTCGAAGTATTCTGAATGACGGGAGTGCGGGGCGGTAAGGTGCAGCAGTTTCCTGATATTTTCTTCTGTGGGGTTTATGCCTTTTTCTAAAAGTGAATAGACGATTTCTGCAGCTTCCTTTTCTTTATCCGGAAATGATTTTGCCACAGATAAAGCACGCTCAAAATTCTTTCGGTCCAGTTTACTTTTACTTTGCTGAATAAACTGCATCAGTTTTACAGAAGCCTGTGTAAAAGGAAGGTTCAAATCGAAAAACTTCTGTGAAAGGAATTGATTAAAATTTTCATCCGCTTCTTTTACTGC
>JAEEGL011194258.1_pt1 | contig 13685 bp, 10 predicted proteins | sample 9134231 | NCBI WGS metagenome assembly JAEEGL01 (sample SAMN16246548, study PRJNA631951) | gut metagenome | biome: gut microbiome; feature: rumen; material: fiber-attached | host: Bos | place: Iran: Karaj | collected 2018-10
TCTTCGGTCGTCGGATCCGGGGTGAAGGACGCGTGATATTCATCGCAGTGGATCTCTTCCGGGGTTCTTCCGCCCTCGGAGACCGCGAACTCACGGTTCACATAATCGTGTTCCTTCAGGTTGCGGCGGAGGGAACGGCCGAAATGGGTGTGGCTGGACTTGGTGCCGGCAAAATCAAGCGCGGTTGCGTAGAAGTCTACCAGCTCCGCGATCGCATCGCTGACACCGGGCTCGAAATCGACTCCCTTCGGAGGCTTAACGAGGAGCGGGACGCGGGTGAGGCAATCCTCAAAGGTGTTTTGCGCTTTCTCCGGAAGGCCGTAGTCGCCGGCAAAGTCACCGTGGTCGCTCAGGAAGAAGATCGCGCAGTCATCGTAGATGCCCGCTTCCTTCAGCGCGTTGACAAGGCGTCCGAACTGATGGTCGATCTTCAGGCACATGCCCTCGTAGACAGCCCGAAGCTCGGTCCAGTCTTCTTCGGTGAACTCGTCCATCTGAACGTATTCGCGGATCTTGTCGAGGATCTTTGCTTTACCGCTGCACTCTTCCGGCTTGATGCGGGGCGCGAGCTTGCTGCGGTCAACGGCGGAATAGTACGGCTCTTCCACCGCGTACGGAACGTGCGGGTAGCTAAGGCCAAGGAACAGACACATCGGACGGTCATCGACCGGGTGCAGGATCCGCTCGATCGCCGCATCGACGACCGCATCGTCCCCGTTGTAGTTCACACCGTTTTCATCGAGTCCGAGTTCTCCCTTGAAGTGGGAATAGTAATATTTGTTTCCCTTTTCGCCGCGGAGATTTCCCTTCACCGGTCCCGGAGCGCTCAATCCTTTTTTACCATAGAAGATCTCGTGAGCGTGCGACTCCATCCAGCCGGGATACTGACCGGCAAGAAGGTCGTTGCGGGAGTTCATCCAAACGTAATATCCATCCGCCATCAGCTCGGAGAAGAGCGTCTCCTCTTCCGGATGAAGCAGGTACTGCATCGTGCGGTGTCCGCGAACGTGCGGATACAGGCCGGTAAAGAAGCTGCAGCGGCTCGGCACGCAGACCGGATTCTGGCAGTAGGCTCTGGAGAACGAAACCGCGTCATGCGCCGCGAATTCATCCAGATTTTTGGTTTCGATTGCCTGGTTTCCCAGGTGGCTCATCACGTCCGCCCGCATCTCATCCGGGTTGAAAATGATGATGTGTGGTCTCTTTGCCATGTTTACTCCTCTCTCATGCGAACCATGATCTCTGCGAAGCCTTTTCCTTCGTTAATCAAGGCTCTCAGCTTGTCATGTTTCTCCGGCGGGACCGCCTTCTTCATGCGGTGAAACAGCATTTCAGGCGTGAAGCGCTGGTCATATTCGTAAGGAACGATGTCCGAGGTGGCTTCGAGCCACTTGAGCATGTCAAACTGCATCTCACGGACAATGTCCTTGTAAGCGGGATCATCGATGAGGTTGTGCTTCTCCTGCGGGTCTTCCTGCAAGTCGTAAAGCTCATCCTGGTTCGAAACGCGGCTGATATATTTGTAGCGCTCCCCGCGGAACATGATTCCTTTCGAGTGAGCGATCGGATCCGCCTGCGCCATCATCTTGGGGTAGTATTCCATCGTCTCGGGAATGCCGGGCGTGAAGCTGTGATATTCATCACAGTGAACTTCTTCCGGAATGCGTCCGCCTTCGCTTGCCGCGTATTTGCGGTTCACATAGTCGTGCTCCTTCAGGTTTCGCCTCAGCGACCGTCCGAAATGAATGTGACTGGACTCAATCCCCGCAAAGTCGAGTGCGGTCGCGTAGAAATCGACCAGCTCCGTCAGCGCGTCGCTGACGCCGGGCTCAAAATCAACGTCTTTCGGCGGTTTAACGAGCAGCGGCACTCTTGTCAGGCAATCCTCGAAAGCGTTCTGCGCCTTCTCCGGAAGACCGTAGTCTCCGGCAAAGTCGCCATGGTCGCTCAGGAAGAAAATCGCGGTATCATCGTAGATCCCCGCCTCCTTCAGCGCCGCGACAAGACGTCCGAACTGATCATCGATCTTCAGGCACATGCCCTGATAGACCGCCCTCAGTTCGTCCCATTCTTCCTCGGTAAAATCATCCATACCCGCATACTCATGGATCTTTTCGATGATGCGGGACTTGCCGGTGCACTCTTCAAGCTTCACTCGCGGCGCAAGCTTTTTGCGGTCGACCGCGGAGAAATAAGGTTCTTCTACGCCGTAGGGAACGTGCGGGAAGCCAAGACCCAGAAACAGGCACATCGGCTTGTCGGTCGGAGGATTTTTAATGACGCTGATCGCCGCGTCGACGGTCTCGTCATCTCCGTTGTAGTTGCGTCCGTGCTCATCCAGCGCAAGTTCGCCCTTGAAATGAGAATAATAATATTTGGTGCCCTTTGCGCCGCGGTTTACTCCGCTGACAGGCCCGGGCGCTGCCGGAGCGTCACCGCCGTAGAAGATCTCGTCGGCATGGCTCTCTACCCATCCGGGGATCTGTCCGGCCAACAGATCGTTGCGTGCATTCATCCAGACATAGTAGCCGCCGCGTCTGAGCTCACTGAACAGCGACTCTTCTCCGGGACGAAGCAGGTATTCCATGGTTCTGTGCCCGCGCACATGCGGGTACAGTCCGGTGAAGAAGCTGCAGCGGCTTGGAACGCAGACCGGATTCTGGCAGTACGCGCGGGAGAAGGATACCCCTTCCTCCGCTGCGAGCTTATCAAGATTCGGAGTCACCATCGCCTGATTGCCAAGGTGACTCATCACGTCAGCTCTCATCTCATCGGGATTGAAGATCACAATGTGGGGCTGTTTCGGCATTTTACACCTCCGCTATGCGTTTGGGATCGGCCATTTAGGGCTGTCGGCCGTTCGGTCTGTCGAGCTTTTCTTTATGAAAACCTTTTATTTTTTTACAATTTGAAATATAATGAATAGATACAATAGTACATGTCCTCGGCCGCAGCACCTTCAGTGCCAAAATGTGTATGTCTGCGTCCGAATTGTGCTTATTATACAAGAGTCTCAAAAAAAATCAAATGCTCATTCTTTCGCATTTGGACGGTTTTGACCTCTAAATGCAATATGTTCAAATCTGAGGGCATGCGAAGAATTGCGGGGTGACCCGCTGATCTGCGCCCTTTTCTACGCTGTTTCAACCCCTTTTGGAGGCCAACGGGATGAAAAATATTTTCCAACCTTTGATTCGCGGAGCGCAAATCGCCCGCAAAGAGCTGAGGCGCTACTTTCTACTGCTTCTGATCCCCCTTCTGCTGGGAGGACTCCTGCTTCAGATCACCCGTTCCACGACCCTGTCACAGATTCGTGCAAACGCTAACCTGAAAGTCGACCTCCTGGAAGAAAGTGCGTCCGGTATTCTTTCTGAAGCGGAAAGGACCGCCTCCATGATCCTTGCCGATCCCGACATACAATCCAGACTCGTCTCCGATTCCATGTCGCTTAGCGAGTGCACGGATGTTGTCCGCTATCTTCACTTTTATGCTGAAAACAGCCGCTATATCAATGAGATCTACATTTTAAATCCTGCTGCCGACGTGATCCTCGATCAGTACGGTTATTATATGTTTAAATCTGCATACGCCCTGTTTTTCGCGGTCGACAATACGCTCTCGTCCTCTCCTGAAACCCTTTCGATCGGCTGGCATGCGGTCAATCAGGACTATGCCCCTCCCTACTATCTCGCCCGCTTCTCCACCGGTGATGCGTCTCAGGAAGATCTGACGCTTGTCATCACCCTGAAAAACCGTGATTTCATTGAAATCATGTATGCGGTCGATGCCGATCTTTGCTGTCTGTATAACGATCAATGTGAGATTTCGACCTTCGTCCTTTCCCACGAAAAGATCGACTGGGAATCGGACACATCGGTCTCCTCTCTGCTTGGCAAGTCTGTCGTCTGCGTGAGACGGCAAGGTGCCTATTTTACGTACCTCGCTGCCCTCGGAACCGCTGCCTACCTTCATCCGCTTCGCTATATCTTCACCGCCTTTTTTGGCTATTTTGCGGTTGTCAGTCTGTACTGTATCTGGGTCTTTACCCGCGAATACAAGCGCCGCTACCAGCGCATCTCCGCATTAGTCGAAAAGCTGCCTCAGGCTCAGCCTCAGGGTGAGTCCTACGATGAGCTTTGGCAATCCGTGCATTCGGCGGTTGTCAAATTCCGTGAAAATGAACAGAGCTCCAAGGAGCTGAAGCGAGCGCGTACAATGCGTTACCTGATCAACGGATATCAGAACGCCGACTACGACATCCTTCGTTCCTCCGGCATCGAGCCGGCCCGCGGGTATTACACAGCCACGCTGTTTATCCGAAATTACGGCAGCATCTGGTCCGAGCGCAACAATGATGAGACGGTTCAGGTTCTCGATGTCATCTTCCAAACCGCTTTTTCCCGGTATGAGAGCGCCGGTTTTTCGACCGCCTGTGTTGACACGTATCCGAACTATAGCGTTGTATTCAGCATTCGAGAGCCTGAAACAGCCAAGGAACAGATTCGTGAGACCCTCGAAAAAGTGATCGCCTTTCTGAAAGAAAGCTTCCAGCTCTCCGTCCGCTGCGTTGTCGGAAGCTGGCTCGAAAACGCCGAAGATATCGGCCGAAGCTTTGAAGAGACCCTCGATACGTATGACTTCATGCGCGCTGTCAACAGTGATTCGACCGTCATCTTTCAGGAGGAACTGGACACGCACGCCGGTGTCCTGATGGGCGCCAACTATATGAAGCAGCTCCAGGTACTGATCAATACGGCGCTGCTGGATAAGTTCGATCTGATTCCTTCCATGACCGACACGCTGATTCGGGAAAACATTCTTCCGTATTCCGATCATTTTGCTCTCGTACGCAGCCGAAGCAGAACGGTCTGCAACGTGTTGATCGAGACTGTTTATCGCTCCTCCCTCTCCGTGGAGGAAAAACGAGAGGCTTCGATCGAGCTTTCAAACAGCCGCACCTCACCCGTTGAACTGAATCAGACAGCTCAGCGGATCTTCCCCACTCTTTCGCCATCTTCCGTCGCCCCCAGCAGTAATCTTGTTGTCAAAGCCTGCGACTATATTGGTGAAAACCTCAGTGATTACAACCTGTCCCTGCCGCTCATCTGTGAGGCCGTCGGCTGCAGCGTGCAGCATCTGAGCCGTCTGTTCCGCGCTGAAATGGACACCACGATCAATGAATATGTTCATACCCAGCGAATCAACCGCTCCATTCAGCTTTTGGAAAACCCCTCGCTTTCGATCGCGCAAATCGCGTCTCAGGTGGGCTATTCCAGTCTCGATACCTTCTCGCGTAACTTCCGCCGTCAGACAGGAACCACGCCTTCCGAGTACCGAAACCGATTAAAGTCTTGATATTCTGCTGATTGAAAGCTTAAAAGATATCCCAGCATTACGGAGAATCCGATGGAAAGCATCCAAGAACAATTAGCTTTAAGCTACTCGATCAAAGACCTTCCTACATACATTTCCTCCCGCTGTCTTGACCGCAAGACCGGCGGCGGGGATTGTTCGGTCTGCGCGGAAGTTTGCCCGGTCATGGCCTATCCCGAAGGAAAGCGCAAACGCCCGGACTACAAGGACTGTATCAAGTGCGGCATCTGCAGTGCTCATTGCCCTGCCCGCTCCATCGCGCCTCCCGCCGTACGTGTCGACCGCTTTCTGATGGCGCTTGGCAAGGCCGGAGAGCTTGGCATCAGCTGTGATGAGGACGATTCCACGGTGCTTTCGCTTCATGTCAGCTGCCTTGCCGCAATCAGCTGGGAGCAGCTCGCGATGGCCGCGATCAACAAAGGGCTTGTCATTTCCCTTAACGCCTGTGGCAAATGCACCCGAGAAGGGTTTAAAGCGTTGATTAAGGAGAATCTCACCCGTCTTCGCGAATTTCTCGGAGACGATCTCTACGCTCAAAAAGTCAAGGTGCTCGAAAACGGCACCCCATACGTTCCCGAAAACACCGGCATGAGTCGGCGGGATCTCCTTCAGTTTTTCCGCCACATGCCGATCGACGAAGCCACGCAGACCCTGCCGGATCCCTTGGATCAGCGCGATTCCGGTCTGTTCTACCGTGCCATGCTGCGCGACGCGGTTAAGGATGCGGCTTTGAAAGTACCCGAAGGAGCAGCTAAGCCGCGCTACCGCATGACGCTGCCCGTGTTTACGGATAACTGCTACGGCTGCAACGCCTGCGCATTGACCTGTCCGCAGAAAGCCCTCAAATTTGTGACCAGCGGAGATACGCTCATTCCAACGGTTGAACCCTGGCGCTGCATCGATTGCCCCGTTTGCGCCAGCACCTGCAAAGTCGGAGGCATCACCAAGACTGCGCCGATGAAAGTATCTTCCCTTGACCGCGTGGCCCTGAAAAAGATCCCGCTGTATTACTGCGCAACCTGCGGCAAGCCGCGCACCAAGGACGCCGAGCGCGGGCTCTGCACCTCCTGCCTGCGCAAAGCGAAAGCACTTGAGCGCTCGGAGGCCCTCAAAGCCGAAAAAGCCGCCAAGGCTGCAGCTGAAGCTAAGGCTCTCAGCCCTAAGGATATAGACAATTAAGACCAAAAAAAGCCCTTCACGGACCTCTCATCCAAGGACCGTTGACAGGGCTTTTATTCGTAGAGTATGATTGATTTAATTCAGCCAGTTAACGTTTTTCGGCAGGGCTTCGCTCGCTTTCGCCTTGCCTTATTCTTTTGCAGGAGGTCATTTTTATTATGGCAAACGCAATCGTCGGTCAAAGCGGCGGCCCCACTTCCGTTATCAATTCCAGTCTCGCCGGTGTTTTCCAGGCATGCGAAATGCGCGGAGCGGAGCATGTTTACGGAATGCTGCACGGTATTCAGGGACTTCTCGATGAGAAGGTCTGCGATCTTGGGCAGCGCCTCAAAACCTTTATGGATATCGAGCTCTTAAAGCGCACGCCTTCCTCTTTCCTTGGCAGCTGCCGCTATAAGCTTCCCGATCCGAACGAGGACGAAGCCACGTACGAAAAGCTCTTCGCGATCCTGAAGAAGCTGGATATCGAGTGGTCCTTCTACATTGGCGGTAACGACAGCATGGATACCATCAACAAGCTGAGCCAGTATGGAGAGCGCATTGGTTCTCCGATCCGCTTCATGGGTGTTCCCAAGACCATCGACAACGACCTGATGCACACCGACCACACGCCCGGTTACGGTTCCGCGGCCAAGTACATCGGTGTCGTCATGAAAGAGATCATCCGCGACGCGACCGTTTACGGTACCAACTTTGTCACGATCGTCGAGATCATGGGCCGCAATGCCGGCTGGCTGACCGCCGCGGCTGCCCTTGCCAGAGGCGAGGACTGTGAAGGCGTCGACCTCATCTGCCTGCCCGAGATCCCGTTCCACACCGACCGCTTCCTGGCTAAGGTAGAGCGCATGCAGAAAGAGCGCGCTTCCGTTGTCATCGCGGTCTCCGAAGGCGTCAAGCTTCCCGACGGCCGCTTCGTCTGCGAACTCAGCGACGATCACCGCAGTGTCGACGCGTTCGGTCACATCAACCTGACCGGTACTGCCCGTTATCTTTCCAACCTCGTTGCAAAGAACCTGCCCACTCGTACCCGTGCGGTTGAGCTCTCCATCCTGCAGCGCTGCGCCGGTCATGTTACCAGCCGTACCGACATCACCGAGGCTTATCAGGTCGGCGGCGCGGCCGCTAAAGCCGCCTTCGAAGGTGTCACCGGCAAGATGGTTGCGCTGAAACGTCTCTCCAACGATCCGTATCAGTGCACGACCGAGCTCGTCGACATCAACGACGTCGCCAACTTTGAAAAGAAGATCCCGGTCGAGTGGATCAACGACACCCGCACCGACATGCTGCCGCCGTTCCTTCAGTACGCTCGCCCGCTGATCCAGGCCGAGCTGACCCCGATCTACATCAACGGTCTGACCCAGCATATCGTTGAAGAATAATCGCTCTTCAAAAGAATACAAAAAAACGTAGTCACTCACCGTGACTACGTTTTTTATTGTGAAAAATGATCCTCAAAAGTTATTCCGAAAGCTGTTTGAAGCTTCGACCGTTTGTGTGGGTTATAAAAACTCTACCGCGCCCGTTCGGATATCATAAACCGCTCCGAGAATCGTTACATTCTTGATTTCCGGATGATCCGAGAAATCACGCTTAAGACGTGCCACGCCATGAGCCACATTCAGCCGGTATGCCTTGTCGGGGTCCTTTTCGTCGCCGATCGCCTCGAGAATGTCATCGACAATATATTTGACGTAACCTTCCGCTCCCTCGCCAAGCGCGGCAGCCACCGCCCCGCAGTCGGTATGGCCAAGCAGTACGACAAGCTCGGTTCCAAGGTGGGCTGCTGCATATTCGATACTGCCGATCTGATGGTTATCCAACACATTTCCTGCCACACGGATGACGAACAGGTCGCCCAGTTCTGCGGAGAATATCTGCTCCGGGATCACGCGTGAGTCCGAGCAGCAGACAATGATCGCGTAAGGATGCTGCCCTTCCTCAGCCAGCTGCACGCGACGCTTCTCGATCCACTCGCCAGCCTCCTGATACCGCTCATTTCCGGCTTTCAGCCTTGAAACCGCCTCACTCATGTTAATTCCTCCCCATGATTTGTCACGCGACAAGTAAACACACCGCATTGACAGCCAATCCTGTCATCAGCGAAAACAGCATCACGAATGCCAGGTACAGTATAAACCGCTTGATCCCGAAAATGATCTTCAGCGCACCGAGGTTCGTGATCTTGGTGGCCGGGCCGGTAATCATGAAGGCCGCGGCGCTTCCGAGGCTCATTCCTTCCGCAAGCCATTCGCGGATCAGCGGAATCGTTCCGCCTCCGCACGCGTAAAGCGGCACGCCGATCGTGGCTGCCATCAAAACACCCCACGCTTCATTCCCGCCGAAGACCCGCACCATCAGATCCTGCGGGACGTAGCGCTGAAACACAGCTGATAAGGCCACCCCGAGGAAAACCATCGGTCCTGTCGCCCTGATGTTTCTTCCGATGTTCTTCAGCAGCCGCACCCACAGGTTTGAAGCCGTGTCGCGGTTTTTGGGTTCTTCAAACCCAACGAAATTGAAGAACGCTTTGCCTTTGTAAAACACGCGCAACAGCACCCCGGCCAGCACTCCGCAAACAAAGCAGGAGATGATTCGCACCGCAAGAGCCGCCGGGCCGAGCGCCGCGCTGTAGAGGATCAGCTGAGGATTGAGCAGGATCGACGTCATCATAAACGCCGCAAGCCAGTCATCCCGCATGCCGCTCTTGGAAACCGAAGCTGCCAGCGGGATCGTCCCGTACATGCAAAGCGGTGACGCGATGCCCAAAAGGCTCGCCGGAATCACCCCGAGGAGCCCGATTCGGGACGTACTCATGGAGCGGAACAGTCCGTGGATCCGGTCCTTCAGAAAGACGGAGATACACGAACCGACGGCCATGCCGATCACCCAATACCAGAAGATCTGCCTCAGCTGCAGCTCAAAGTAGTACCATAGATAGACAAACTCCCGCTGAATCACGCTCCACAGCTCACTCATCGATGTTTACCAAGCGGTAGGTGCGGCTTCCGAGACCGATCTCCTCCGCGTAAGCGAGTGTGTGAAGCCCATCCTGCCTCTCGATCCGGCGAATCAGCGAATCTCCGTCCGCCGCGCCGTAGATCAGATCGATGCAGGCCTGATCCAGCGCGACCGGATCCGTTGATGCCAGAATTCCGATATCATGCATATCCGGCTCAGCCGGGTTTCCGTCACAATCACAATCCACCGACAGCCGGTTCATCACATTGATATAGATAATGTGTTCCGACCCGACATGTTCACTGAACCCAAGCACCATCTCCGCGAGTGCTTCAAGCCACGCATCCTGATCGCTGTACCAGATGCTGCCGGTCGTTCTCGTACCGGCTGTATGAACATACACTTTTCCGCTCGGAGAGGAAAGCCCGATCCCGACGTTTTTGATTGCGCCTCCGAACCCGGCCATCGCGTGCCCCTTGAAGTGCGACAGAATGATCCAGTCGTCGTAGTTTTCCGTATGAGTTCCGACAATGATCTTATCCAATCGGCTTGTTCCCGTGATCGGCCATTCGACCTCACCGTCTTCATCAAGGAGGTCAAAGTCCGCGATCGCGGTAAATCCGTGATCCTCCGCGACCTGATAGTGCATCGCCGAGCTGGAGCGCGACCCGCCGTAGGCCGTGTTGCATTCCACGATCGTTCCGTCAACAAGCTGCACGAGATCCCCGATCAGCTCCGGCCGCAGATAATTGCTCGCAGGCGGTTCACCGGTCGAGATCTTAACAGCTACATTCCCGCCGGGCGTCCACCCGAGCGCTTGATACAGTCTGACAAGCCCTTCCGCAGAGATATCGGAGGTGAAATAGACGACCGGTGTGCCGTCCTCTTCGGTATTCTCAGAGGCATCGGCAGCCTCTGAACTATCGGAGGTCTCGCCCGCCTCTGCGCTATCTGCAGCGTCTGAATCCTCCGAGCTTTCCGGTTTCGAAGTCGGTTCTGAAGATTCGGAAGCTACACTCTCCAACGCTTCACTCCCGCTCTCCCCTCTGTTTTCGGTTCCGTTGCTGCAGGAAGTAAGCAGCAGCGCGATCATCACAATAACGCTCAATGCCGATAATCGTCTTCTCCTCTTAGCGCTGCATTTTCTCCTTGTCTTCGTCGTTTTCATGGTTGCCTCTCTTTCAAAACTGCACGTGGCAGGCTTCACTTTCGTTCAATCCCGTTCAGATCCAGCCAATCCGAAACGTCTCCGGGCAGCGTTGACCCTCCGGAATAGTGAACGGAAAGCCCCTCGCCCATCACTGCATTCGGTGCGAGCTTGGCGATCGCGGTCAGGCTCTGCCCAAAGCGTCCTCCGCCGTGGGAACAGAAGGGAATGATCGTTTTTCCTGAAAAATCAAAAGATTCCAGGAACGTCGCGATCGGCATCGGGATCGAAGCCCACCAGTTCGGATAGCCGAGCAGGATCGTATCGTATTCATCGATGCTTTCCGGCAGATTCGCGATTTCCGGCCTTGCCTGGCGGTGCTGATCCTCCTGCGCCTCCATCAACACCGTATTATAGCTTGTTGAATACGGATGAACCAGTTCGATTTCCAAAAGATCCGCACCGGTCTGTGCCTGAATCTCCTCCGCGATCCCGCGCGTATTGCCTCCCCATGAGAAGAACACGATCAGCACCTTGCCGCCTTCTTCCGCATGCTGCCCTGCTTCGGCCGCCGTCACCAAGCCTTCACGGCCCAGCTCCGCATTCCGAACCAATCTCACGCCGAGGTTCGCAGCGGCAAAATCAACAGGACCCGCTGCCCGGTAGGCGCTGCGCATGTTCTTTCCGAAATCATTCCAGCCTCCGCCTCGGTACACGTGGCGTGTGCCTTCCTCGGGACCGGTCGGATCAGAAGCGCTCGCCAGATCATAGGTATCATAGAAATCCCAGCACCATTCGTTGACGTTGCCGTGCATGTCATAAAGCCCCCATGCACTCTCATAAAAACTGCCAACCGAAAGGGTCGTCTGACGGTACACTCCGGGACGCGCCTCTAACACCCCATCGTTAAAATAGTTTTCTTCGATCTCGTATGGGTAATGCCCATAGAAGTTCGCATCGTCCGCATCCAGCGACCGCTCAAGGTTGAACGGTGTCTCCGTCCCTGCACGGCAGGCATATTCCCATTCCGCTTCGGTCGGAAGCCGGTATCCGTTCGCCGCCAGGTTCCAGATCACACCTTCGTCCGTAACCGTATAAGCCGGTGTCAGCCCCGCCTCCGCGCTCTTCGCATTCGCGAAAAGGATCGCATCAAGCCACGAAATATTTTCTACTGGGAGATCATCCCCCTCAAACGCGCTGGGATTCTCTCCCATGATGCGCTCGTACTCCGCCTGCGTTGTCTCATACGGATCGATATAGAACGGAGAAACCGCAACTTCGTGCAGTATCTCATCCTCGATCCGCCAGTTTTCTGTTTCAGGGCTGCCCATCCTAAACGTGCCTCCGGATAGCAGGATATACCCATCCTCTACCTCAGCCGGGTCGGTCTGCGGACCGATATCACTTGAAGTCTCGCTCTCTTTGCCACTCTCTTCGGAGTTCTCGCTCACGCCGCCGGTTTCGGAATCGCCATCGAAACGGTCCGAGGTCTGATCCTGCTCATTCTCCTTTGCCGTCTCCTGGCTATCCTTTTCAGACTCGGTGCTCTGCGTGAAATCCGCTGAAGACTCTCCCGAGCTCTTCCCACCGAAAACTCCCGATGTGGCAAGAAGCAGCAAGGCCGCGATCAGGACGGCCGAAACCATCAACACAACCGGGCGGAGCTTCTGGTTCTTCTTTCCCTTCAGCACGGAAGCGAGGCACGCGCCAAGATGCGCAAACCCAAGCAGAATGGTCAGGTTTTCCGCGAAAACCAGCACCGCGGGTTTGTCATAGTCAAGGAACGCAAACGGAACACGGAAGAAGATATAATCCGGGATTCCGCTCTTTACAAAAAGCCAGAGCCCGACACCGCTCACGAGCGCACACACCGCGCCGAGAATCGTCCTTGCTTTTTCGCTCAGCTTCAGTCCTGCCGTCATCGCCGGAATATGCAGTCCAAGGTGCATGCCCATCAGAATAAAGGACCAGAAGGACATTGCCAGATGAAACCTTCGGGCAAATGCAACCGGCAGCATCCCGTACAAAAACGGAACCGCGTGAGCGCTCATCGCCATGCCGCACAGTGCGGTCAGCGCGATTGCCGCGAGAAGCAAGGTATTGTTTGCAACCGTTACGATGCGAAACGCATTGTATTTTCCCTTAAACAGAGACGCGTACCACCGAATATTCAATATATGATGGACGATCAGCAGCACCGTCATTCCGATGCCGAACCACTCGTGCAGCGCCTCGCCTGTTACCTGATACGCCATCAGGCACAGCAGCACGATGGTCATGCAGATGTCCACGACTTTCTTCACAACGTTTTTCTTATTGGCTTTCACAGAAATTCTCCCAAAACATCAACAGGTCAAACGTTCTTACAGGACATTCTCCAGCCACTTGCGGATCTCGTTCTCCCTCGGGTGATTGATCTGAACACCCTTCACCCACTTCACGTCTCCGCGCACATCCTTGTGAAGTGCGACGTCGCTCTTTCCGACACCGCTTCCGCCCGAGGTGCAGAACGGAGCTACCGTCTTCCCGCTGAAATCATAGCTTTCCAGGAACGTATCAATAATGCGCGGCGCGACGCCCCACCAGATCGGGAATCCCACGATAACTGTATCATAAGCGGCCATGTCTGCCACCTGGTTCTTGATCCGCGGTCTTGCAGACGGATCAGCCATCTCGACACTGCTGCGGCTCTTCTTGTTCATCCAGTTCAGATCATCCGCTGTATAGATCTCTTCCGGGACGATCTCAAAAAAAGTCCGCTCCCGCTGCGCGTGCGATCGCCTCACCGACTTCCTTTGTCACACCACTCGCCGAAAAAACAGCTACCAAAACTTTCTTATCCATTTGATTGATCTCCTTTCCAGTAAACTGTAACAGTTTAAACGCTGACACGGTGTCAGCATGCATATTATATCCGCATTCTGACACCGTGTCAATATGTTTTCATTCACTCACTTTTGCCTGTCTTTATCGCAGTTCCCCATTGATCAGCTTGTTCAGGAGCGCTTGGCAGCCCTCCTCCACATCA
>JAEEGL013770136.1_pt1 | contig 13685 bp, 12 predicted proteins | sample 9134231 | NCBI WGS metagenome assembly JAEEGL01 (sample SAMN16246548, study PRJNA631951) | gut metagenome | biome: gut microbiome; feature: rumen; material: fiber-attached | host: Bos | place: Iran: Karaj | collected 2018-10
TTAAGACCAATACTATTTATTAATAAAATAGATAAAAAGGATGCAAGAGCTGAAGAAGTAGTTAATATGACTTTTGATTTATTTTGTGAATTAGGTGCTGATAATGATCAATTAGATTTTAAGATTATTTATGGTATCGCTAAAGAAGGAATAGCTAGATATGAAGAAACAGATACTAATAATGATATATTCCCTTTATTAGATACTATTATTGAAACTACTAAACCTTTTGAAGGAAATGAGAATGATCCTTTACAATTTCAAATTTCATCATTAGATTATGATGATTATATTGGTAGATTAGGTATTGGAAGAGTTAATAAAGGAAAAATATCTACTGGTCAAATGGTTACCATTTCTAAAAATGATGGTACTTTAGCTAAAGAAAGAATAACAAAATTATTTATAAATGAAGGTATCAAAAAGAAGGAAGTTCAAACTGCTTATTATGGAGATATTGTCACAGTTGCAGGTTGTCCTGAAATATCAATCGGAGATACAATTTGTGATGTAAACAATGTTAATCCTCTTCCTAGTATTGAAATAGAAAAACCAACACTATCTATGAATTTTATGATTAATACTTCTCCATTTGTTGGTAAATCAGGTAAATATGTTACATCAAGACATATTAGAGATAGATTAGCTAGTGAACTTGAACGTAATGTTGGTCTTGAAGTTGAAGAATTACCTACAGGTGATGGATTTAAAGTTTCTGGTAGAGGAGAACTACATTTATCAATTTTAATTGAAAATATGAGACGTGAAGGATATGAATTAAGTATTTCTAAACCAGAAGTTATTTATAAAGAAATTGATGGTGTTAAAAATGAACCATTTGAAAAAGTTATTATAAATGTTCCTAATGATTATTCTGGTACAATTATAAATGATTTAAATGAAAGAAAAGGTATCCTAGAATTAATGGAAAATGCTGAAGAAAATTATGTTAGACTTGAATTTTCTGTTCCAACTAGGGGACTTTTAGGATATAGAAGTGCATTTATTACCAATACAAAAGGTGAAGGAATAATGGTCAGAAGTTTTGATTGTTATAAACCTTATGTAGGAGATATAAGTGGAAGAAAAAATGGTGTTTTAGTTTCTGTAGAAACAGGCGTTACATTTGGATATGCATTATATAATTTATTAGATAGAGGTACTATGATTGTAGAACCTTCTGTAAATGTTTATGAAGGAATGATAGTTGGTATTCATAATAAAGAAAATGATTTAAATGTAAATCCATGTAAGAATAAGGAATTTTCTAATACAAGAAGTAAAAGTAGTGATGAAGCAATTGCTTTACCTAAAGCTAAAACATTCACATTAGAAGAAGCATTAGAATTTATTGAAAGTGATGAACTTGTTGAAGTAACTCCTGATGCGATTAGATTAAGAAAGAAAATTTTAGATCAAAAAGAAAGATTTAGAAGTAACAGGTAAAACTAGTAATAGATGGTTGTCATCTAATACTAGTTTTTTTAATTGATTTATTTAATTTTATTATGTTTTTTTGTATAATATATTTGGAGATAATATGAAGAATAGTACAGGTGAATTAAATTTAACTGTTATTGTATCAATTGCTATTGCAGTAATTGGTGGTATTTTGTATGTCTTAATTAATATTCAATCTAATTCAATTAAAAGATTCTTTGGAATTGAAGATAATAATATTAATAACACCAATATTGATGTTGTAAATATCGATAATATAGGTAATAAAGATATAGTCTATAAAAATGGACAAAAAGAAGAATTAAGAAAATTTTTAAGTAAAAATACTTATTCTGTTATAAAAAATGATGAAAATATTAATAATATTGATAGTAAAGTTGATAAAGCTATTAGTAAGATTGGTAGTTCAAGTATAACTTGTATTAATAGTTGCTCTAAAGTAGAAGGTATAACTAGTAAAGATTATTATAAAACTAGTAATGGTTATATAGTTGATATTCAAGATAGTAATGGAAATTTTTACACTATGAGTGTTACTAATGATAAAGATTTATTTGGTAATGAAAAAATGGAAGTTGGTAATGTTTATAATAATACTAAGTCTGTTACTGAAATGAAAAAAGTTTATAATAATCTTTCAAATCAAGAAAGTAAAAAAGATAAATTTTATGTTAATTATACATATGATGAAACTTATGTGTCACAAGCAAATATTAAATTAGATATAAGATTATCTAATAATAAGAATGCCGTAAATAAGATATATAATGATAATAAAGATAGTTTAATAATCTTAAATGCATATTCTTCAAATGGTACTATCGTTGAGAATTTTAATGCATTTTATATTACTAATGGTTTAGTAGTGACATCTTGGAGTTCAGTTTTGTCTGCTATTAAGAATAATTATGTAATAACAGGTGTAAATCAAAATAATAAAAGCAATAATGTTTTAGGAATTGTTTCTATGGAAGAAACAACTGATATTGCTATATTAAAGATGGAAAATCCAATTGGTACTCCAGTTAATTTAGGAAATATTAATGTTGGTGATGAAGTATTGTTATTAACTTCTAATTCGGGATTTGGTATATCTGGAAGTGTTGGAGTTAATATGTTGAATAATGATATTCAAACAAATAACTTATTTATAAATAAAGATAATAATGGTAGTCCTTTATTTAACAGTGATGGTAAAGTAGTTGGTATTATAACTAATGCAAGTGATAATAATCCAATTAGTAAATCAATTTCTAGTAATATATTAAAGAAATATGTTAAAGATTATTCAAATGTACCATATAAATCTATTTCTTATTACTCATTAAGTAATTTAACTAGTAATTTTTATAGTATAAGTGAAAAAGAAGAAACAAGAGTTAATATTCAAAATAATAAATTATATAATAAGTGTAAATATTTATTAGATATAGAATTAGAATTAGTTAAATTTTCTACTGATGAAAAAGAAAAAAAGATTAGTTTAAGATATAAAAATGATTCTAATATAGATAATGATTATGTTATAAAATCATTTATTAATAATCTAAAAACTAAAGGATATAATGAAAAATTAGATAGTAATAAAAAGAAAACATATAAAGGAAAATATAATATAACAGTTTATTATGAATTTGATTATATTATTATAATTATAGAGGATAAATAATGAAGAAAAAAAATATTGTTATAATTTTAATAATTATTATATTAATATTATTAAGTTTAATAATATATTTTTCGCATATAAATGAATATAGTGATAACTATTTTAAAATTAGTTATGATCCAGGATGGACAAAACAAGAAGGAGATAATTTTATATTAAATAATAAAAATGGTTCTTCTATAGAAATATATACTAAAATTGATATAAATAATAATGATAAAAATGATATTTATTTAGATTTAAATAATAGTTTTCTAGAAAAATATGATGAATATAAATTAATTAATTATTCTAAAACTAAAGTCGGTAAAAACTATTATGATGGTTATGAATTATTATATGAATCTAATAAGATGCAATTATTATATATGATTGTAATTAAGGGCAATAGAATTATTAATATTAAATATAGTTCTTCTATAGATAATTTTGATTTGGATTTAAATAGTTTCTATAATGTAATTAATTCAATGGAGGTAAGATAATGAAGATTAAGAAATTAATAATTATTCTTGTTATTTTAATTGTCGTTGGATTTGTTATATTTAATACATATAAGTATTTTAATTATGGTAATGATAGTTATTATGATTATTATAGTGCTGTTAAAGAGGATAACAGTAATAGATCAAATTCAAATGTTAAATATGAAACATCAATAAATCATAATAATAAATATAGTGGGGTTTCTATTAATAGTAAAGAAGATGGAATTAAATTAATTGAAGATGATTCAAGTAAACAAGAAGAAAAATGTAATAATCAATTATATGATTTAGAAAATGAATTAAAAAATAATACTAATATATATGGTATTAATTATTGTGAAATTGATTATGATACTGCTAAAAGTATATCTGAGACAATAAAAAGTGTTTTTGATAAGTATCCATTAATTAAAAATTATATTACTAATGTTACTATTGTTAATGATGGAGGTACTGATTCATATATAGCTGCTTTTAAACCTGCTTATACTTTTGCTACAAGTAATAAAAGCGATGGTTTTCCTTTTGTTATTAAAATTCAGGTGTTCTTAAATGCTAGTTATTATTTAAATATCAATTATTTAGATAATGTTATTGATAATGCTGTTAATACATCTTATTTTCCAAAAGATACTACTAAAGAAAGTTTAGTAGCACATGAATTAGGTCATGTAATTACATATGTATTAGATATAAAATATAGTAATAGTGTTAATACATTATTATTAAATAAGGAAGATTTTAAGTTATATTCTAATACATTAAAAGATTATACCTCTTCTACATTTGCTGGTAATATTGTAAAAGAGGCACATAAAAACTATGTAAATAAATATGGAAATCTTGATGAAGAAACATTTAGAAAGAATATTTCACTATATGCTAATAGTAAAGATACTTCTGAAAATGTTATATATAATGAAACAGTTGCTGAAGCATTTCATGATTATTATTTACATGGTAATAAAGCAAATAAAGAATCTCTTGAGATAATGAATGTAATTGAAAAATATTTAAAATAAAAAGACAAATTAATATTTGTCTTTTTTAAAACTTATTTAATAATTTACCAACAGTAAATATTACTTTATCATTATTTTTCATAGCATATTTTTTTCCAATAGCTTTTCCACCTACAGTTAGTGATGAAACTATTGAACTAACTATTAATATTGTTATTACTGATGATATATTTAACATATTTGATAATTGTAATCCAACCATAGCGGATACAGCACCACTTACAATGCCACATATATCACCAATTATATCATTGCATATAGATGATACTTTAGCACTATTTTTGATTAAATATACGCCTTCTTTTGCCCCTTTAATTTTTTTGGAACTTTTAGCATGAAAAGTTGATTCTTCAGCTGTTAATACAGAAGTTCCAATAATATCAAATATAATACCTATTAAAATAAAAATAATAGCTAATACTATTAAAACTATTATATTATCAAATTTATTTATAACGACATTTGATATTGAATTAAAAAATATGGCAATAAAGAAAGTTATTATGAATACTTTTATAATCCAATTATTTTCTTTCATTATTTTTCTCCTAAAAAAAAAGAATTGTATGGATTATCATAAATTAATTTTACGGCTTTGGTCGAGTTGAATTTCTCTAGTACATACTTTTGGTTACCCTTAAGCGATTTCTCTTTAAATGTACTAATCACTAGTTACCTTTGTGATCACTCGATCACCACTTAGTCCGCACTTCAATCTTTATAATAAATACACGCTAGAGATTTTCTCAGACAAACTGTCTATCACTTTTATTCGCTTTTGCAATTTATTTTTCAATTATATTAATACTGCATTCATTAATATTATCAATATCCCAATAAATCACTCACGACATGTACGTTTGTATAATAATGATGCGATAAAAGGAATAGTATATATGCCATTATATAGTATCCTTAAATCTAAAATTATAAGTTCACCCCAATCTGGGCGAAAGAAGCAAACATATAAAGTATCTATTGTACAATTAATGGATTTTTAGCCCCATCTTCTAGTGATGTGTTTGACTAGCATAATGCTCCACACACGTAAAATTATACCATAAACTGTAAAAAATGTCAAAAAATGGTTAAGTATCAAATAATTTAAATCTATATGTTTGAATTTGTGTTATAATCATGCTTGTAATGGGAGCGTGTTAGTATGAGCTATATTAAGAGTACTGAAATTTATTTAAAAGAACTATTAAATAATTTAGGTTATGAAGTAGATAATGTTTTGCTTGAGAGTTCTTCAAGACGTGATCTTGGTGAATTTCAAATTAATATTGCGATGGGATTAGCAAAAAAATATAGTGATAATCCACGTAATATTGCTCAAAAAATAGTGGATAACTTAGATGATAGATTTGAAAATGTTAATATAGCAGGGCCTGGTTTTATTAATGTTAGTTTTAATAAAAAATGTTTAATTGATGATATGAATAAATCAATTAACGATTTTGATAATTTGATAGATAAAAATTTACCTAAAAAAGTTATTATTGATTATGGTGGTGCGAATGCAGCTAAAGCTCTTCATGTTGGACATATGAGAAGTGCTAATATTGGAGAAGGATTAAAAAGATTAGCAAAGTTATTAGGTGATGATATTATTGGTGATGTTCATTTAGGCGATTTAGGTAGACAGTCAGGTATGGTTATATCAGAAATTAAAAAAAGAAAACCTGATTTATGTTTTTTTGATGAAAAGTATAAAGGAGAATACCCTAAATTAGAAATAACTGAAGAAGAACTATCAGAATATTATCCTGCTGCTAGTAAAGATGCTAAAGAAAATGAAGAAAGAATGGAAGAAGTTAGAAAGATAACTGCTTTAGTTGATGAAAAGAAGGAACCATATTTTTCTATGTGGAAAGATATTGTAGAAGTATCTTCTAATAGTATTAAAAAGACATATGATTATTTGAATTGTCATTTTGAATTATGGGAAGGTGAATTAAGTTCTTTAGAATATATAGAGCCATTATTAGAAATATTAAAACCTTATATGTATGAATCAAATGGTGCTATGGTAATTGATGTAGCAAGAGATGATGATAAAATAGAAATACCTCCTTTAATTGTTACTAAAAATGATGGTGCTACTATATATGCAACTCGTGATTTAGCGACAATATATAATAGAATGGATAAATATAAACCAGATGAAATATGGTATGTTGTTGATGAAAGACAAAGTTTATATTTTGAACAAGTATTTAGATCTTCTTATAAAACAGGTTTAGTTCCTGATAAAACAAAATTATCTCATTATTCATTTGGAACAATTAATGGTAGTGATGGTAAACCATTTAAAACAAGAGATGGTGGTTTATTAAGCTTAAATGATCTTATTAAAATGATAAGAGATGAATTATCAAATAAAATGGAAAATTATAGTGGAAACAATAAAGATAAACAATTGGATATTTTAACTTGTGCTACACTTAAATATGCGGATTTATTACCATTTAGAACAACAGATTATATATTTGATATAGAGAAGTTTTCTTCTTTTGAAGGAAAAACAGGACCATATATTTTATATACAATGGTTAGAATCAAATCTATATTAGATAAAGTTAATATGAATGATTGTAAGATTGTTGATATATATAGTGAAACAGAAAAGAATATTTATTTAAAATTGTTAGAATTATCAAAAATAGTTACTAAATCATATAATGAAAAATCACTTAGTTATATATGTGAATATTTATTTGATTTATGTAGTTTATTTAATAAATTTTATGGTGAATGTAATATAGTAAATGAAAAAGATAATGATAAAAAAGAAACATATATTGCATTACTTAATTTAATTTATAATAGTGGTTATAATTTATTAGATGTTTTAGCTATTAAAATACCTGATAAAATGTAATATTAATATATAAAATACTTATTTTTTGATTGTATTGATATAAATATTATGCTATAATACATGCGAACGAAAAAGTTCCTTGCTTCATTTAAATGAAGCCGAAAGACCAAAAGGAGGCGAATATAATGAACAAATATGAGATTATGTTTATCGTAAGAGCAGATGTTAGTGAAGATGTTCAAAAAAATACTGTTAAAACTTTCGAAAAAGTATTAACTGATATGAAAGCTAAAATTGTTAACAGTAAAGATATGGGACAAAAGAAACTTGCTTATGAAATTAATAAACAAGTTAGAGGTAACTATTATTTGTTAAATGTAGAAGCTAGCGCTGCTGCAGTAAAAGAATTTGATCGTAAAGCTAAAATTGATGAAAACATATTAAGACATATCATAATAAGAGAAGAGGAGTAATAATATGAATAAAATAGTTTTAGTTGGAAGACTAACAAAGGATCCTGAAGTTAGAAGTACAAGTTCTGGAGTTAATGTAGCAAATTTTACTGTTGCAGTTAATAGAAGATTTAAAAATAAAGATGGAAATTATGATGCAGACTTCTTACCTTGTGTAGCTTATAGAGCAACATCTGATTTTGTTTCTAAATTTTTTAAAAAGGGAAGTTTAATTGGTGTTGAAGGAAGTGTTCAAACAAGAAGTTATGATGCTCAAGATGGAACTAAGAGATATGTAACAGAAGTTATTGTTGATAATGTTGAATTTGTTGGTGGAAAGAATGAAGGTTCTTCATCATCTAGTTCAAGTAACAATGATTATGTTGACGCACCATCAGAAGCTCCTATTGATAATATTCCTGAATATGATGTTCCTTCTCAAGATCCTTATGAGAATTATGATAATGAAATATCACTAAGTGATAATGATTTACCATTTTAAGGAGGTATAATAATGGCAGAATTTTACAGAAGAAAAAAAGTATGTCAAATGTGTGCAGGAAAATCAGTTGACTATAAAGATGTAGTTATTGTTTCTAAATATATAAATGAAAAAGGTAAAATATTACCTAGAAGAATGACTGGTGCATGTGCTAAACATCAAAGACATATTGCAAATCAAATTAAAAGAGCAAGATATATGGCTTTATTACCATATGTAAAATAATTTAATTATAATAAAAAATGAGTTATTAAACTCATTTTTTTTATCTTCTTCTATTTATTAATACAAGTCTTAATACTTGAAGTGCAGTTGCTAAGAATGAAGCAACATATGTTAATGCAGCAGCTCCTAATACTTTATTAACTCCTTGTTTATCTTGTTTATTAATAAGTCCTAATTTTTGTAATTGTTTTTTTGCTCTATTTGATGCATCATATTCAACTGGTAGTGTTATTAGTTGAAATAATAAACCACATAGCATTAATAGTATTGCAACATATAATAAATTAGCTATTTCTAATATAAATGATAATAAAATTAATATTGAAGCTATTCTAGAAGTAAAATTTACTACTGGAACTAATGCACTTCTAAATCTTAAAAAACCGTATGCTTCTTTATCTTGAATAGCATGACCACATTCATGAGCAGCTACTGATATTGCGGATATTGAATTGCTTGAATAAATATGATCTGAAAGATTTACTGTCTTATTTTTAGGATTATAATGATCTGATAATTCTCCTCCAATTCTTTCAACTTTTACATATGGAATTCCATTCATTTCTAATATTTTTTTAGCAACTTCTTTACCTGTTAAACCAGAACTACTTAGTTCTTTAGAATATTTTTTGTATGTACTTTTTACATTTGCCTGTGCTATTAAAGGTATAACTATAATAACTAATATTAATAATAAGTCCATTTTTCATCACCACTTTTATTTTACTAAAATTTTGGATATTTGTCTATTTCATAAAAAAAGTAGGATTTTTTCATCCTACTTTTTTAACATTATTTATATGCAAGAGTACATATAATACATGCTATTAATACTAATGCTAATAAACATAATATTAATTTCCAAGATTTTTTCATCCAATCTTTGTATGTAATTCCAAGATAGCTAAGTCCTAATGCAAGTACTGCACTTGTTGGTGCAGCTAACATTGTAACACCATATACACCTTGTGTTAGAATTCCAACTACTTCTTTTGATTCAGTCATTGCAGCTATTTGTGGAATAGCATAGTTTGATACATAAAGCATATCAACATGTAATGCTGAAGCTATAGCCATAGTAATTGTAGCAAAGAATAGATTAAATTTTCCTGTGATATTTAAAATAAATTTAGCAATTGTTGGATAGAACATTGTATTACCAGCAAAGTAAATTACTGTATAAATAAACATTACTAGTAATGCAGGTCTTAACATTTTTTTAGCACCTTCACCCATTGATTCAAATACATTTTTTACTCTGTATCTTAATCCAAGAATTAAAGCTGCTAAGAAGCACATTACTGCCATTTCTGCATAATACCAATTACCGAATGCTGAGAATGTTCCAAGTAGTTTAGAAAATATTGCTATTTTTTTAGAACCATAATCAAATCCTGTTGCAGTAATATGGAAATATGGAAGTTTAACTTGAGTTTCTTCTAAATTTGTTTTGAAGTTATCAAATGCTTCTACTTTGAATGAAGCTTTCCAAGCAGTACATCCTAATACTAATAGAACAAATAGTATAATTAATACAACTACAATATGTTTATTAGAATATTTGTTAGATAATTTTTCTCCAGCAAACATATCATTTTTTGTATTTTGAACTATCATTAATTTATTTCTTTTTGCTTTAGCTAAGAAATATAATAATACTCCAATTGCTGCTGCTAATAAAGCTATTTTTGCAAAAATTGCATTATTTGATGCAGCTCCTATTAGACCATTTACTACTCCGGCAGTGTTATTTCCTAATGTGCTACCAATTGTACCAACAAGTTGTGCACCGAATGTAGCAAGTAATGCAGTAAATTTATCATATCCCATAGCAAGTATAACACTTATTATTAAAGGATAAAAAATAAATAGTGAATATCCATAATCGAATACTGATGATAATAGTGCAATTATTATAGCAGTAGCAGCTAAGAACATAAATTCATTTCCTCTTAGTGACTTTGCTATATTGTCTATCCAAGCTCTATATTTTCCAGTTTTAACTAGAACACCATAAAGAGCACCTACTGATAGAATTAGTATGAATATTTGAATGAAGTAACTAAATTCAAATGATCCAAATAATAATTGCCAAAAATCAAAGAATCCTATATTATACATTTCAATATCAGAAACAGCTCCGTTTGAAAAGTATGATGCTGAGAATATCCATGTAGCAACTACAATACCAAGTAGGATAAACATTACTATTTTAAATAATCCAGTTTTTTTCATTTCCCATTCCTCCTCAATTAATTATTATAAACAAAAAAAACTAACAATTCAAGAAAATTGCCAGTTTTTTATATATTAGAAATATGATTATATAGTAAATTAATGCAACTATTAAATTCTTCTTCTGTTTTACATAAAGCTATTTTATTTTTTAGTTCTTTTGATTTAGGTATATATTTTAAATATGCTAAAGCATGTGTTTTAATGTCTAGTATTGCTTTTCTATCTCCTTCATTTTTCTTTATTAAATTATAATGTTTAACAATCATATCAATTCTTTCTTTAAATGTTGGAGGTTCTATTTCCTTTCCATTTTCTAAGTATTCAATACATTCTTTAATAAACCATGGATTTCCAATTGAAGCTCTTCCTATCATTACTGCATCACATCCAGTTTCATCAATCATTCTTTTAGCATCATATATTGTTTTAATATCTCCATTTCCTATAACAGGAATATTTACTGATTCTTTTATCTTTTTTATATATGACCAATCTGCATCACCAGTGTATCCCATTTCTCTTGTTCTTGGATGTATAGCTATTGCACTAGCACCTGCTTTTTCTATTATTTTTGCTACTTCAACACAATTAATACTGTTTTTATCCCAACCTAGTCTTATTTTTACTGTAACAGGTATACTTACATTTTTAACTACTTCTGATACAATATCAAATATTTTTTGAGGATTTTTTAATAATGATGAACCAGCTTGAGAACGCATAGCAATTTTTGGAACAGGACAACCCATATTAATATCTATAATATCTGGATGGGCATATGTCTCTACAAATTTTGCAGCTTTTATAAAACTATCGACATCACTTCCAAAAATTTGTAAGCTTATAGGTCTTTCGTCATCATTTATTTTTAACATATCTATTGTTTTCTTACTATTATATATTATTCCCATATTGCTTACCATTTCAGAGTATATTAAACCACAACCCATTTCTTTAATAATGCTTCTATATGATTCATTTGATATTCCAGCCATGGGTGCAAAAACAATTCTATTTTTAATTTCTACATTTCCTATTTTCCACATATAAAATTCCTCTTTTGATAATTTAACATTTTAATATGTAAATTTCAATAAAAAAAGATCTATTTAATAATAGAATCTTTTTTATTCTTTTGCTAATGTACAAGAAATATTTTTAGAAACATTTAACCAAGTAAATGTATATTCTCCTTTAATAGGTCCTTTTCTTGTTGGAAGTTCTGTACATTTGACAAGTTTTGGTATATCATCACCAAGAGCAGCTATTTTTATTTCTCCTGTACTTCCTTCTTCAACATCTATTTCATCGCTACCTTTACTAATTTCAAATATATTATTAAATGATTCAGAATTAGTTATTTTAATTTTATATTTTACTACATTCATTTTAGTAAATTCTAATGTACATCTTGTATTATCAGTTAATTTTTCAATTATAAATTCATTATTCTTAAATGTAGCTTTTTGATTATTAGTACATGTTAGATGGTCAACAGTTACTTTTGTTTTAGATTTTTTCTTTTTAGTAGTAGTAGTTTTAACAAATTCATATCCTTGTGATGGTTTTACTATTTGAGTAACTTTATCTTCATAGAATGCATCAATCTTTGATACACCACTTGCATTAGCTCCTTCACTTGTTCCATTTTTAACAGTTAATTCAACTTTTAATTTCTTTTGAGTAAATGTTATTTTACATGATATATCATTGTTAATAGAACTAATTTTAAATATATTTTTTGAACTATCATAAGAAGCTATTTTATCATTAGAACATTTAGATTCTAAATATTCAAAACCAGGATTTGGTTTTACTATAAATTCTCCATCTCTAAATCTATCTATTGTTTTAGGATTATCTTTTCCTTCAACACCCTGTATAACAGTTAAGTCTACATTATATTTTGATTTATAGAATCTTAGTTCACATTCTCCTCGTGTACCCGAAGTTACTGTGAATTTCCACTCTACATCATCAAATTCACCTTTAATATTATTTGTACATTTATAACTATCAAATTTATATAATATATTTATTTCATCTTGCTTTGTTTTTTTATTAAATACTTTTTCATTTTGTGGTATTTCATTTACTTCAACATCTTCTAAAAAATATTTAAATGTAATACCTTCTTTTGTATTATCATCATCATTTATGGTAGTATTATTTTCTGTAGTTACATTATTTTTATTTTTTGTATGTTTACTAAAGCCAACCACCGTTAATGAACAAGATAAAACTAATAAAATACCAACAATAATAGATAACAATTTTAATGTTTTATAGTTCATATCTATTTTCTCCCTATTTTCTATAATAATTTTATTATGTATTATTTTTTATGTCAAGATTATAAGGTTCATTATATATGTAAATTTGCCTTAAAATCGTAAAAAATGTTTGACTTTTATAAAAGTGTTTTATATAATAGTTGCGGTACATTTTGGAAGGGATGCAGTTTCTGTGGGAAGGAAATATCATAGTTGCAAATATGATGCGTATCTTAGTACAAAGAAGGGATAAAAAAGAATATGAAAACATTTATGTTAAAAAAAGAAGAAGTAGAACATAAGTGGTATGTAATTGATGCAGAAGGAAAACCATTAGGAAAAGTTGCTGCTACTGCTGCTTATGTATTAAGAGGTAAACATAAACCTACTTATACACCACATGTTGCTTGTGGAGACAATGTAATTATTATTAATGCTGAAAAAGTAAAATTAACTGGAAATAAATTAAATGATAAGATGTATTATAATCATAGTGGATATCCAGGTGGATTAAGAGAAAGAAATGCTAAA
>JAEEGL014384740.1_pt1 | contig 13685 bp, 8 predicted proteins | sample 9134231 | NCBI WGS metagenome assembly JAEEGL01 (sample SAMN16246548, study PRJNA631951) | gut metagenome | biome: gut microbiome; feature: rumen; material: fiber-attached | host: Bos | place: Iran: Karaj | collected 2018-10
GTCCGGAACGTATCTCGGAGTTGACTTGAGACTCGGAGGCAGCGTTACGGTACAGTGCGACAGATGCCTGGAAGACCTTGAGATAGAAGTCGATGAGCTTGTGCCGCTTACGGTGAAGTTCGGAGATGAGCCGGACGGGGCTGAGTCCTCGGAGAACGGCCGCGAGATAGTCTATCTTCAGGGAGAGCCGGAAAGCATGGACCTTAGTCAGACAGTATATGACTATGCTTGTCTCTCCGTCCCTATGCATCATGTCCATGAGGACGGAAACTGTAATCCCGAGGCGATGAAGTATTTGTCGCAGAAGTCTGGAGAGTCACAGGATCAGGGGACTGACAACAACCCTTTCGCGGCACTTAAGGGGTTGTTTAATAAGTAGATAATAATTTAAAATATATTAATAATGGCACATCCGAAACATAAACTTTCAAAGCAGAGAAGGGATAAGAGGAGAACTCACGATCACGCTGCAGTTCCTACCCTCGCTACCTGCCCTAACTGTGGTGCAACTGTAATCTACCACAGAGTTTGCCCTGAGTGCGGTTATTACCGTGGTCGTCAGATCGTTGTCAAGGGCGAGGAATAGTCCCCAAGAGGATTACCGGGCGTAAAGTCCGGAGGACGGCCCGATAGTTCAACGGATAGAACGGAGGTTTCCTAAACCTTAAATCGTGGTTCGATTCCACGTCGGGCTACAAAAAGCGTCAGCAGTCATGCTGGCGCTTTTTTGTGTTTGCGAAAGTTTTTCTATTTTTGTGTAAAGTGTGTCGGTATCATGAAATTGCTCCGTCTTGATTTGCTTGTGGTTACAGCAGCGGTTTGCTTCTTTTCCTGTTCCAGGGAAGAGATGCCGCGCACTGACAAGACGCGGGGACTTATAAGGGAACTGCTTGTCAAGCTGGACAGCACGGATGTCTATGCGGCAAAGAAAGAGAAGGTGGTGGAGGCTCTGAAGCAGAGTCTTCCCGGTGAATCAGATCAGGAGCGTTCTACCCTATATTATGATATTGCCATGGCATTCTCCAACAACACGGCGGACTCATCCCTCTTCTATCTGGAAAAAGCCGCTGACGTGGCGCATCGCTCCGGCATTGATTCCCTTTGGTTAAAAGCCAGGATAGCGCTGGCTGCCCAGTTGTCCGATTATGGCTATTATACGGAGTCTCATGAAACCATCTCGTCAGTGCCGAGAAATAAGCTGGAAGGGGATCTTTTGGTCAGATATTACCGCACCATGGGACTGCTCTATCGCGGTCTGTATTTAGATTACAACGAACCACGCACGTTCAGGAAAAAGTATCGCGAGCAATTCAACATCTACAGGGATTCTCTCATGATGGTGGCTGACACCATGAGCATAGAGTATCTCAGGAGCATCGAGAGGAAGGAGGCGAGAGACGGGAACATCGCAGAGGCAAAAAGATATAATGACATCCGTCTGTCTATTATTAAGGATCACCATTCGGCAGCCTATGCCACTTGTCTTTATGACCGTTTTGCAACGGCTTATATATATGAGCGAAGGCTCACGGGAGAGGCTGTCGACGATCTTCTGGCATCGGCAATAATCGAGGTGGAAAACAGTAACCAGGACATCGCATCCCTGCTCAGGGTGGAGTCGCTTCTTTACGGCTACGGTGAAGTAAAGGCGGCCAAAAAGATTTCGGACTACTATTTCTCCTCGCTAAGGAAGCTAGGCTCTAAAGCGAGAGTGGTCGGAGTGGTTGAGCAGACTATCAAGATCAACGATGCCAACACACGGCTCATCCAGAGGAAGAATAAGGAACTCTGGATTGCCATAGCACTTATATCCCTTCTTCTTGTCGCCTTGTTTGAGACACTGCTAAAGATCAGTCGGTCCCGCAGGAAGATCATTGCCCTCAAGGATAATCTTGAACGTTCGGACAGGATCTCGAAAAGTTATATAGGAGTTGCTTATCAACTCTACTCCTCTTATATCAAACGGCTTGAATTATTCCGTACCAAGATTAACTCCAGCCTTAGAAAAGGGCATATCGAGCAGGCAATCGAGCTGACAAATCCGTCAGGTGATGTTGCTTCTGAAGAAAGGAGAGAATTGTTTTATAATTTTGACCGTGCATTTGTGGATATTTTCCCTGATTATGTAGAGGTAGTTAACTCATGTCTAAAGCCAGCGGAGAAGATTGTCCCGAAGCGTACGGAGATACTGAGCAATGAGTTGCGCATACTTGCGCTTATAAAACTTGGCATAGAAGACAATGCTGAAATTGCCAGCGTGCTCCATTGCTCCGTCAAGACCGTCCAGAACCTGAGATCCATACTTAAAGCTCGTCTTGCAATCTCGGAAAAAGAGTTCAATACCATTATTTCTAACTTATAAGGTTGAATCATTTTTTCCCGAAATAATAATTGCATAATTATCTAATATGCTGGTTATAAAACGTTTATATAATCCCGAAAATTAAATACTTTCCCGTTTTTTTTGGCGCTGTGGACACTCCGTCTTTTTTTTTTAGCTTTGCCTAAAACAGATAAGCTATGCGAGTGTCAACAAACAGCTATATGCACTTGGTTCTAACCTCCCTCTTGATTTTTCAGGTGGCCTTTTGCATGGTTGCATCAGACTTTCCGAAGCCTCGGCACGAGAAAGGAACTCTCCGTGTGCTTTACTGGAATATCCAGAATGGAATGTGGGCAGGACAACAGGATCACTATGAGTCTTTTGTGGAGTGGATTAAATCCTGGGACCCGGACATTTGCATATTTGCCGAGGGGGCCCAGATTTACTATGACGGGACTGATGACCATATGCAGAACGAGGAGCGTTATCTCCCGGCCCACTGGGGCGAACTCTGCGCCCGCTGGGGGCATCAGAACCACTTCGTCGTTCCCCGGCGTCCGTCAACGTCGACTCCTTACGGGCTGACCAATTACCCCGGCGTGGTTACGTCCAGATATCCTATAGACAGTATACTCATTGTCAAGGGACACAAGCCTGATTCGGTCATAGTCAATTACAGCGGTTGGTACCAAGTCCGGGTCGAGGGGGTTGAAAAGCCCGTCAATATCGTGACAGTCCACCTAAAACATGGCAAATATGGCTATGCGGTACCAAAAGAAAGGCAGAAAGAGAGCGCTGACAATTATGAGGGCGAACAGCACCGCATCAAAGAACTGACTTGTATCCTTGACCATACCGTCCGCAAATCGGATAATCCGGATGAGGAGCTCTGGATAATGGCCGGTGACTATAACTCTTATAGCCGTAAAGATAATTATGTATATAAGTGGAACCCGTCATCGCCTGCATTCCAGACTCAGGACTACATGATTCTCCATTCTCCGTTCATCGACCTGTTCGATGCCCGTTATCCGGATGATTTCCAGCCTACTTGCGGTAATCTGAGAATCGATTATATGTATGTTTCCAAGCCAATGCTTGATGCATGCATCGATATCTATCAGCAACCGGACAGCTATACGAAGCGGGAGCGCTCCGGGGTAAACAAGTTCTATGTCCCGTCTGACCACTATCCTATAATAGCAGATTTTGATTTTTCTAAAATGAAGTAAGCGCCATATGAAAGATTTAATGACAAAACAGATCATTTGTTTGACAGTAATCTTGCTTGCGCTCGTGTGCGCGTGTAAGAAAGAAGGTAACTCCGGAAACGGGAATGATCCCCAGGACGGGGATGTTACCATTACTGTTGCCACCTGTAATGTGCTTAAGCCGTCAACCCGGTGCGCGGAGATGTCCATGGACAACCAGAAAGTGCGTGGCGCCCTTGCCGGTGTGATAGCGTCGGCCAAGGCGGACATCATCGGTTTCAACGAACTGGAGGAAACCAATCTCAAAGGAGGCAAGAATTCTCTGCAGGCCTTGTGTGCTTCCATCAAGGACTACAAATGGGAGCTCCAATGGCCTAACAGAATGAACTCATCGGGAGTCCTTTCGTACTACTTTGCGGAAGGCTTTGCCTACAACAGCGCAAAGTTGAGACTGGAGGAAAGTGGATATGTCTGGCTTTCGAAAGAAGAAGACACTTGGTACACAAATCCTTCTGATGCATATAAGAAGTGCGGTAATCCGGAACGTACATGCATCTGGATAAGGTTCACGCACATTGCTTCAGGAAAGGAATTCTGGGTGTTCCCGACCCATCTCCCGCATCCCGACCATGGCGGGGCCCTCAACATGGCAAAAGTCTTAAACCGCTTTGCGGAACAAAAGGCCGGAGCGGCTCCAGCGATCATGATGGGAGACATGAACAGTTCGCCATCATCGGAGCCGGAAGTGTATAAGGCACTTACCGAATACTGGAAAGATGGCAACGTCAATGCTAACTGGGGAACTATGAGCGGAAGTTCGGCCAAGTATTACTATTCGTGGGATATTTTCTCAGGAGGGCATCCGGAACGACGGATCGACCATATAATGACAAGAGGCTGCACGGCCTCCGATTATCGCCGCATAATCGTTACATACCCTGTTGACGGCAATCAGTGGTATCCGTCAGATCATCTGACTATTTCCGCTACAGTCAAGTTTTGAGACTCAACTAGAATCATATAATTAATAATACTAAAACAACCGCATAATGAAGAATTGTTACTTTTTGTTGGCACTGTCAATGCTTTTGATGGTCGCCCCGTCCTGCAAGAAAGAGCAGGATCCTGGTGGTGTGGGGAAAGCTGGCAAAACTGTCTTTACTGCCACTGCCGAAAATTATGGGTCGGCTGATGATGTCGATTTTTTCTGGATGCCGGGTGAGCAGATCAAGATTGTGTTGAATGACGGTAATTCAGTAATCGCAACTTTGGTCGACGGCGCAGGAGCCTCTGTCGGCAGTTTTGTGGGTACAGTCCCTGGCGGCAAGACTGCCTTGTATGCCGTACGCCCTGTCTCTGCATTTGATTCTGCAGGGGGGGATGCCGTAAATGTCAGCATTTCTGATTCTCAGCCTGGCTATTCTGCTCCGGAAATGATCTCTGTAGGCAAGGTCGAATCCGGTAACAAAATAGACTTCAAAAATATGAATGCCGTCCTTGCTCTTCAGCTCAAGGGCGGTACGGAAACGAGTAAGATAGAGGTTACAAGCGTTGACGGGAATGCCCTTGCGGGAACGATGAGCATTGACTGTGTCGGTTCCGTTCCAGTGGCTGGCGCCGTCAAGGCTCCGGCTTCCACAGTCTCGATGACAACCTTCGGGGCCGGGACTTATTATCTGACTGTATTCCCCGGCACTCACGCCAATGGGCTGAAGATAAAGACTTATTCCGGCATTGATACTTATACCGAGTCCGGCGAGTATTACTGGGATATTAAAGATCTGGCTGCCAATAATTTGTATGTGCGTGAAATCAAGGAGGTGGTCCCTGGCAAGACCCTCTACGTGTCGGTCGACGGCGCCGGTACCAAGGATGGCCAGAGCTGGGAGAATGCCATGGACGCCGCCCAGATGTTAAGTCTGCTCAAACTGGAAGGAAAGACGGCGTCTGAACTCAGCGGTACTGTCTTCAACCTCGCGGGCGGCACTTATGATTGGGGTACTGATGCGACTTTGTCTTTCGATGAGAGTGTCCGTTTCAGCATCATAGGCCAGAAGGGCGAAACCATTTTCTCTGGTAACGGCAGTCATCGCATTCTTAGGGTGGATGGCGATGTGGAAGTTGAAATTGAGGGAATCAGTTTCAACGATGGATGCGTTACAATCGCTCCGGAAGGTGGAGAAGATGGCGGTGCGCTCTTGTTCTCATCAGGTACCTGGGCGTTCAAGGACTGCTCTTTCTCCGGAAACAAGGCCACAAACGGTGGTGCAATAGAGATGAGGGGTGGATTTGTGACATTTACAGACTGTGTTTTCAACGATAATGAAGCATTGAATGACGATCCGGAAAGGAAGAGTGGCACCGGTTATGGCGGAGCCATCGACTGCGACACCGAATCAGGGTCCATCTCCATTTCCGGATGTTCGTTCTCCGGCAACGTGGCCTGGAGTGGTGGTGCTCTGAGCATCTATAGGAATGGTAGCGTCGAAGCAGTGATCATGGACTCATCATTTACAGATAACGGCGATGACAAGACACGTAACGGTGGTGCTATCTATATTGGAGCCAGCACTTCTATGCGGAATTGCACTCTTACTGGCAACCATGCGAAATTTGGAGGAGCCCTGAAAGTCAAGGATCATCATATTTCTATTGATGGATGCAGCTTCAATGACAATGTGGCTTCCGGAAACGCCGGCGCCATCAGCGTGGGCGAGAAGGGAAGGCTTGAGATAGGCAACGAAGAACCTGTTATCTTCCAGGGCAACTCCGCAGGTGCATATGGAGGAGCGTTGGAGGTAGAAAGCCTCAAGTCCAGTGCCGGCAATAACATCCATAATACCGTTTTCAAGGAGAATAATGCCCGCTGGGGCGGTGCCGTGGCTGTATATGGCAAGAGCGGTAAATCCACGAATATGTATTTCAAGGACTGCAAGGTGGAAGGAAACCATGCTGTCGAAGATGGCGGAGCCGTCTATGTGGAGGACGAATCACTTGTCGACCTGACAAGGACATCCCTTGCTGGAAACTACGCCGATAAGAGGGGCGGTGCTGTTTGTATCCACGGATGGAAAGGCGTTCAGGCATTCCAGAGCTCATTTACCGGCAATTATGCAGGTACCGGCGGCGCAATCTATGCCGAAGGCTCCGGGACGCAGTATTCATATCTTTTCATTGATGAGTGCGTTTTCGATGCCAACTACATAACAAATCGGTTTGGCTGCACGTTCAACATCAACGGACTGGACAAGTTCTGCATGAACAACAGTTCCGTGAGGGGATCTTATACTACGTCCAGCAAGTCGTCCTATAAGAAGGGTCTGAATGCATGCTGGATAGCCATCGACGTAATACAGACATGCTCCAGCATCAGCAATTGCTCGATCATCGGCGATACTCGCAGCGGTGCGGAAGGCAGCGCTCTGACCGACAATACAGCCTTGGTCGGCGTTATGGGGGCGGCAACGCATTATTTCACCAACAACATCATTGCCCCTGAGTCTGAGGGCGTCGCTTCCATCGGCGGCGAGACCGAGAGCGAACTCGTCGATCTCAGCTATACCCATTACAATAAGCTTATCCTGATTGGAACGAACACCGACAGTGGCGGTAATGCAAGCGGTGTCATGGCTTCTGCGATCGGTGCTCTCGGCTGGAACAGCGATACAAACTGCTGGCAGTGGAATGGTCAGATTGACGGTTCTGCGCCTTCTATGATCACGCAGACCGCTTTTTATGACCGGCTTAACTTGATTTGCCCTGAGTTCGTGAGCTGGTGTGGCAATGATATCTATACAGATCAGCGGAATGTGGCACGTGGCGACTCTTGGTGGCCGGGTGCATATCAGAACTAAATCGGAACCTATTTAAAACCTGCATTATATGAAAAGAACTCTTTATAAAGCTCTTTTGGCAAGCTTCTGTTTCGCGGCTTCGATATTTGCTTCGGCGCAGAATGTGCCTCTTGGCGGCGTGATTAAGGACGCCGAGACAGGTGAGAGTGTAATCGGCGCTTCGGTGATGGTGAAAGGGACCAACACCGGCTCGATTACCGACCTTGAAGGTATCTTTTCCCTCAATGCGCCATCCGGGGCTGAAATCCTCGTCAGTGCAATGGGATATGAGGATTATTCTTTTGTGGCGGGTACAGGAATGACGTCACTTGACATACAGTTGAAACCGTCCTCCCAGTTTCTTGAAGAGGTGGTGGTAGTAGGATATGGAACGCAGAAGAAAGTCAATCTGACAGGCGCTGTCTCTACAGTGAATTTTGAGGACATGGCCGAATCCCGTCCTGTGACCTCGGTGGCCTCTGCCCTTGCCGGTACGAGCGCCGGTCTTTCCGTACGCACGACTTCTTCCGATCCTGGCAATGAGTCCAACACTATCCGAATCAGGGGTACCGGCACACTCAACTCGGCATCGCCGCTTTATATCGTGGATGGAGTTGAAAACAACATGAGCTATGTCAACCCGCACGATATCGCGACTATAACTATTCTCAAGGATGCTGCTTCCTGCGCTATCTACGGTAACAGGGGAGCGAACGGAGTAGTCCTTATCACGACCAAGCAGGGCAAGGAAGGCGCCGTCAATGTGACCTATTCGGGAAGCGTCTCCTTCAACAGCCCAATGCACAGGCTCTCGTATCTGAAGGATTATGCCGATTATATGCAGATCATCAATGAATCTCTCCATAACATCGGCCAGGCTGAAAACTTCCTGCCATCGACCATAGAGACCTGGCGCAATGCCCGGAAGGATCCCAATGGTATCGCTGAATCCGGTTATCCAAACTATGTGGCATATCCGAACATTGACTGGCAGGATTATATGTACCGCAATGTCGCATCTCAGGACCATAATATTTCCGTGACCGGAAGGAGCAAGAAGACGAGTTACCTGATTTCTGCAAACTATCAGGATAATCCGGGACTTATCTCCAATACTGCCGCCAAGAAATATCAGATCAGGGCCAATATTGACGTGAAGCCTGCACAGTGGCTCACTGTCGGCATGCAGACTTACGGCTCGGTGATGGACAAGCAGGCCGGAGATTATTCCACCGCGGTCAAATACATCAACCAGTCGACTCCTGGCTTATATCCTTATTATGGCGGGTACTATGGCTTTCCTGCAGCGAATGAGGAAAGTGCTACGGCTTGCAATCCTCTGTATACTGTCAACGAGGAAGACGCTATAAGGACTTATTCGCGTATCAAGGTGTCAGGCTATGCGAAGGTGGATTTCCTCAAGGATTTCTCCTTCAAGACTCTTGTCAATTACGGTCGTTTCTGGTATGACTATCAGTACAAGCCAGTAGTTCCGCAGCCTGTCAAGATGAACTTCGCGACGGGCGTGCAGATGACTACTCCGGAGCTTCCGGAGAACATGGAAACCTGGTTCAGGGCCAACGGTGACTGGGATTATACTGTCCAGTCGACTCTCAACTGGGGCCACAAGTTCGGCAAGCATGAGCTCAGCGCCCTGGCAGGATATGAGGAGTACTACAGCTTTGAGTATAATCACAACGGCACGAAGAAGGGGCTCATAGATCCGAACTTCTGGACAGCTGATACGGCGGTCGAGCCTTTGAATGTGGGCGGCTCTGCCTCGGATTATTCTTCACGTTCTTTCTTCGGAAGAATGAATTATGTATTTGCGGACAGGTACCTCTTCGAGGCCAACCTCAGGTGCGACGGTTCATCCAGATTTGCTTCGGATGTGCGTTGGGGATACTTCCCGTCCTTCTCCGCAGGATGGCGCATAGAGCAGGAAAGCTTCATGAAGAACTCTGGCTTCGACCTGCTCAAGCTGAGGGCTTCCTGGGGAAGGCTTGGCAATAACAGTATCGGAAACTACGAATACCAGTCAACCTATAAGGCCCACAACTACAGCTTCAACAATTCTCTTACAAATGGTCTCGCCGTGAGTGTACATGCCAATGACGCTCTCAGATGGGAGACCACCACATCGACGGACCTTGGTCTGGACATCGGTGTGCTGGACAACAGGCTCACTGCGGAGATAGACCTTTACGAGAAGGTGACTGACGGTATCCTCTACAGGCCGACCATTTATCAGACGGCAGGATTGGCAACTGCTCCGATGGAGAACATCGCCGAGGTTACTAACAAGGGTGTCGAGCTGACACTTGGCTGGCGCAGCCATGTCAAGGATTTCAATTACAGCGTGCATGGTAATTTCTCATATAACCATAACCGCGTATCCAAGTACAAGGGCGCTCTGAAAGAAGGCTGGCAGGAGGATTCTGACGGAATCCGTACCTATGTGTCCAATATCGGAGACGTGTCGACCGGTTCGTCAACCCGTATCCTCGAAGGTCATACCATCAATGAGTATTATATGCTCACTCCTTATTCCGGCAACGAGACGTACTTCGATGATGACGGCATCGTCATTGTCAATGGCGGTCCTAGGGACGGTATGATAAGGACGGATCTGGATCTGTTGTGGCTCAAGGCCATGATTAATTCCGGATACAGTTTCCGGCCGCAGCAGGGAATCGGCAAGGATAAGATCTGGTATGGCGACTATATCTATGCGGATGTCGATGGCGACGGAATATACGGAAATACTTATGACAGCATCTTCACTGGCAAGTCATCTGCTCCGAAATATACCTTCGGCTTCCAGGCCAGCGCGTCATGGAAGGGATTCGACGTCCAGATGAGCTTTGCGGGTGCCGCAGGCTTCTGGCTCTATTGGAATACGACAGGAGCCTACAGTACCGGAACCCGTATCGGCTACAATGTGCTTTCAAGCATCGCTAAAGATCACTATTTCTATGATCCCGACAATCCTGCGGACCCGAGGACAAATATCTCCAGCAAGAACGCCCGTCTGACTGCTAATGAAGGAAACAACCAGCAGGGAGCGACGAGCACGTTGCACCTCTTCAAAGGAGATTACCTGAAACTGAAGAACCTTACGATTGGCTATACGTTCCCAGAGAACATTGCCGACAAGGTCTTCATGAAGGGTCTTAGAATATACCTGTCGGGAGAAAACCTGTTCAACATTACCTCTTATCCAGGACAGGACCCTGAGATGGGCGCCGGCCTCGGATATGTGACGATGCGTCAGATCTCTCTCGGAGCGAACCTGACATTCTGACAATCTTCAGTAAACGGTTTTTATCATGAAAGCAATCAATTATCTTGCATTCGCATCAATGCTTATATTGGGAGTCGCAGGCTGTCGTAAAGACTTGCTGGAAACCACTCCATACAATGCGGTCAGCTCAAACAGTATCTGGACCTCATCCAACCTTGCCACTTTAGCCGTCAACGGCATCTACAATACGTTGCTGGAAAATTCCGGGGAAGACTACCAGAACTCTGTCTCCCAGGGCAACTATCTTGGCCTTGATGCCCATACGCTTTCGGCTCTTGACCCTACGGTCAGTCCTAGAAGCAACTGGTCCAGCACCCACAAGCTGCTGCTTGGAAACGCATCGTCCGCAGACAATATTTTCAGTGTCGCATGGAGGCAGCTCTATGAAGGGATTTCCAGGGCGAACGACGTCATTGACAACATAGAAAGTGTCCCGGACATGGCTCCTGAGCTTTGTGCACAGTACAAGGCTGAGGCTAAGTTCCTCAGGGCATACTTCTATTACAGGCTGAACTGCTATTTCCGTGGCGTGCCGCTTTATCTGGAAAGCACTCCTGTGAAAGAATATACGAAACCCCGTAACAGCGAGGCTGAGGTATGGGAGGCTGTCATAGACGACCTTACGGATGTGATCAATGAGCCTGCAATTCCGGGCAAATACGAAGCTGGCGACCCTAATTACGGCCGTGCAACCAAGGGTGCCGCCTATGCTCTCCGCGGGAAGGCATACCTCTGGACCAAGGAGTATGCAAATGCCGAGGCTGACTTCAAGAAAGTAGGGGAACTGGGCTTCAGCCTGTTTCAGGGAGAGTACAAGCAGTTGTTCAAGGAGAAGAACGAGCAGTGTCCAGAGATGGTCTTCTCCATACAGTGCTATGAGAAAAATACCTATGGCAACCAGATGAGTTTCAAGTATGGCTCCCGAGTGACCAGCGGCAGTTGCTGGAATGATTTCTATGGTGATGCTGATTTCATCGACACTTATGAAACAGTAGAAGGAAAACCATTCAGCTGGGATGACTTTATTCCCGGATATTCAAGCATGACTCCCGTAGCCCGTTCGGTCTACTTCCTGCGTGACGGGCTGAACTCCGGCGAAGGCAATTTTGGAAGTGCTAACTATAAGAGCCTTAAAAGCAAGATGTCTGATTATGGTTCCGACTTCTCGAAGTATCTGGATCAGGGCAACGAAGCCCGCATCAGGGCCGTGTACGAGAACCGTGACCCAAGGCTTATGCAGACTTACATTACTCCTTATTCGGAGTATCTGGGCTCTCCGAAGGGTATTGAGTATACCTATACTTTACGCTGGCCATTTGTCCAGAATGATATCAGCGAGCCGTTCGACCTCCGTTCTGATTCCTCGAAGTATCTGTATTACCTGGTCCGCAAGTTCGTTTCGGAAGGTAACGAACTCCTCTATCGGGAATATTCGCCTATTGATGTTCCTGTAATCCGTTATGCCGATGTGCTGCTGTCTCTCGCCGAGGCCCTCAATGAACAGGGAAAGACAAACGATGCCATCCCATATGTAAATATGGTGCGTGCGCGTGCCGGTGTGGCTTTGTTGAACAGCAATTCTTACACTACGGTCGCAGGGCAGGATGATCTCAGGAACCGCATCCGTCGTGAGAAGAGATGGGAGCTTGCTTGTGAGGGAAGCCTCTATTTCGAGGAACTCCGCTGGGGCACATGGTACGACTCGAAACTTTATGAAGGAGCCGGCCTGAAACAGTGCTGGGGCGAGACTAGCGTCTCATGGACAAGGAATGGAGACTATTACACCAAATGGCCTGTCCCTGCAACTGAGCGTCAGCTCAACACTGCGCTGACTCAGAATGAAGGTTGGATTGACTAACAATTGATGACCATTATGGATAAGAACTACATTCCTCCACAGGTGGAGGTGATCCGGATGGATAGCTATATGGCTCCGTTATGTACCTCCGGAGGGAACTATCATATAGAGTCCGGAGTGTTTGATTTTGATTCTGATACATCCGATTGAGATATGGCGAGGAACCTTGTAAAAACCGGTCTTCTGACCGCCATTGCGCTTGGACTGACACTCAGTTGCGCAAAGACCAGCCTTTATGAGGCAGACCATGATGAGGATGCGATGATTCTCAGCGCCTCCGGCTCCAATCTGGGGACTAAGACCATGCTCGGCGCTCCGAACGCGGGAGTATGCGAAGTGCTCTGGAAAACCGGGGACAGGATATCTGTGAATGGGACCATGTCTGACAATGCCGTGACTGCAGCGCAGAATGGCACCAAGAACGTGGACTTTACCTTCAGCTCTTCTCTGTCGGGACCATATAAAGTGCTCTATCCCGGCACTGCGTCGGCAAATGTGATAAGCCTGCCGTCTGTCCAGAACTATTTCGAAAACAGTTTTGACGGATCTGCGGCCGCTTCTTATGGCAATGCCAGGAGGAACGGTGACAAATACTCCGTCAGTCTCAGCAGTTTCTGCGGGCTCCTTGGATTTGCCATCAAGGGAAGCGCGACGCTGGACCGCATGGAGCTTAGAAGCCTGGGGAGCGAGAAACTCTTCGGAAGTTTCACCCTTGCTGCTGACGCGAATGGATTTACCGGCGCATTCTCCGGGGGAACTGCGGGCGTACTGACATATGACTGTGACGTTACGCTCAGCAATGCATATACATATTTCTACATAGCTATCCCTGCACAGACCTATGCCGCTGGAATCGAGGCCCTTGTCTATCAGACTGACGGCGCTTTCATGCGCCTCAAGTTCTGGGGGGATGGCTATGCTCTCGCTTCGGACAAACTGGTACAGTTCACCAGCTTTACCTATGCCGCAGGACGTACGGAGAACCTTCTTTCAATCAGTGACCTTGCTGCCGAAGATGGAGGCGAGCCTACCGCGGCGTCTCCAGGGATTACCGTGGCGCTGTACAATGTTTATCAGGAAGGATCTCGTGAAGATAGCGGCAAAACCTATTTATACCTTTCCAATGCGAATGTGCGTGAAGCTTTGGGCACCGCCA
>JAEEGL016283411.1_pt1 | contig 13685 bp, 7 predicted proteins | sample 9134231 | NCBI WGS metagenome assembly JAEEGL01 (sample SAMN16246548, study PRJNA631951) | gut metagenome | biome: gut microbiome; feature: rumen; material: fiber-attached | host: Bos | place: Iran: Karaj | collected 2018-10
CATGCGCAAAAACGCCACAGGAAAGGCCTACTTCTCAAAGCCATTCGTCTATGAGGCTCCTCCTGCCTTCTACGCTGACATCATCTCCCCAAGATGCAAATTCGCCATGGCGCCAGGCAAGACGGACCTTGTGTTCGGCGTATTCACGGAAGGCGTCAAGCCCGACGGCATAGACTTCACCATCAATGTCACAAAGGACGAACGCGCTTTCGCCACGCAGATTTGCCGTCTGGAAAACAGCCGCCTGGTCCTAAAGGACCTTGACCTCACGCCTGGCGACTATTCTTTCACGCTGAAATGCAATGACATGCAGATGGACGACGAGTCGAACTGCTTCCGCGTGCTTCCCGCTGGCGCGAAGCCTGAAAGGGGCAATCACGTCACTGTCGATGAGGCGGGCCGTGTTATCCTCAACGGCAAGCCCTTCATGCCAATCGGCATGTACACGAACCAGACGGATAGCATCGAAGACTTCAAGATCTGGAAGGACGCTGGCTTCAACTGCATGATGCCATACAATGTCATCTGGTGGAAGCGATGCGAAAAGGCCCCAGACGATCCGCAGGCCCGCGCCGCGCAGGTGCTCAAGGCGCTTGACGATCTTGACGCGCAGGGCATCAAAATCCTCTTCTCCGTAAAGGACATCCAACCAGGCGTCTGGAATACATACGGCAGCCTAAAAGGGCATGTCGAGATGGTCGAACTGCTGGTGAACACCGTCAAGCACCATCCCACCATCCTTGGATGGTACATGAACGACGAAAAGGAGGACAATGCATTCTACAGGGACTTCCGCTACCGCGTCTCGACTCTTGATCCGTACCATCCGACTTTTCAGGTCCAATGCAGCCTCCTTACGATGGGCCGCACCCTCGGATACGGCGATGTTAACATGGTCGATCCATACCCATTCCAAGACAAGCCGGAGGACGGCTGCGACTCATGCCGCAGATTCATGGAAAAGGCGACGCAGATCTTCGGCAATGCCGTCATTGCCGTTCCGCAGACGTTCGGCTGGTACCAGTACAGGAACTATCAGGCGGACACCTTCTTTCCGACTATGGAGCAGATGCGTGGACATGTTCTCCTTGAGGCCGCCATGGGCGCCAAAGGCTTCTTCTGCTACACATACTTCAGCTGCAAGCGACACAAGGAGAAGACGGGCATCGACCGCTGGCCAGACATCCTCGCGCTGACAAAGATGCTCAACAGCCTCGAGCCGTTCATAATGTCGCTCGAAGAAGCACCGAGGCTGTCCATCGCCAAACGCGAAGGCAATGCCATGGCGACGGCGTTCTCCGCCAAAGGCAAAGTCACGGCGATCATCGCGAGCATCGAAGGAAAGACATCGGCGGAGATTCTGATTCCCGCTCAGCCGAACCTCAAGTCACGCTATGGCCTTACCAAGAATCTCGGCAATGGCCGCTACCTCTACGAGGCAAAAGGCTGCGACGGCGACATCCTCGAATAAGATACCTTCTGCCGCCCTATTGATTTTTCTGAATAGTTAGTATAATTATATATTATTGTTTACAGAGACAATGGATTTGTTTTTAGGAAATGATGATATTGATTTTTGCAATTACTTCCAAATAAAGAAACAACAAACTCAAGGAGCAAAAAACTCACAAAGAAGCACTTCACACTGATTGAACTGTTGGTGGTCATCGCACTTCTGGCCGCCAGGCCATGTCGAAACCAAGACTCTCCCTGGCACATGCCAGTACGAGGACTTTCGCTTCGCCGCCAAATAATCTGACAATAGCCATTTGAACAATACTATAATAGGCAAGGTTCATTGAAATCCTGCCACTTTTTTGCGCCTACTTCACAATGAATCAAGCAAACACACTTCCTGCCGAAAAGCGGATTCCGCTCGCCGATCCATTTATTCTCCTTCATGACGGCATCTACTATGCATATGGAACGCACTCCAAGGAGGGCATAGAGGTTTATCAATCCGATGACCTTTGTCATTGGCGTGCGTATGGTCTCGCGCTCCACAAAGAAGACTCATTCGGCGAAACAGGCTTCTGGGCACCAGAAGTATATAATGTCAATGGAAAGTTCTTAATGTTCTACACGGCATCCAAACGAGCCTGCGTGGCGGTTGCCGACAGTCCACTCGGGCCGTTCAGACAATCAGTCAAGGAAGCACTAATTCCAGACGAATATTCCATTGACTCATCGCTATTCATTGATGACAACGGAAAGCCATATCTTTTCTTTGCCCGTAGTCCGAACCATAACGGCTCCGAAATATGGTCCATAGAGATGGAGGCTGATTTGATGCATGTCTGCCCTGAGACCTACCGTTATCTTGCTCGCCCATGCCAATCGTGGGAGTTGAAGGAGAGTATCATCAACGAGGGGCCGTTCGTGCTGAAGCATCAAGGGCACTACTACCTTACATATTCAGGCAACGCGCAGACATGCCCAGAATACGGCATTGGCTGCGCCTTAGCCGACGATATTGACGGCATCTGGCGCAAATACAACGACAATCCAATCCTTCAGTGCTGTGGAGGCCTCTGGTGTGTCGGCCACCACTCATTCTTCCACGATAAGGATGGCAACCTTAGAATCGTCTTCCATGCCCGCATGGAGCCTATCCCGACTCTTCAACGCCACACCTACATCGGGACAGCCTACTTCCGCGACTGCGGCTGCCAACCGCCACGCCTTGTCATTGACGATGATTTCATCGTCCCTGAACTCTGCGAATAATGCATGACCAGCCGTCATGAATGCACGGTCTGGCCATGTGCATAAGCCAGTGTCATTCTACCACTTCAACAAGTGAAACAGCGTCAATCCAGACATCGGATGGCGCCAAATTCACGAAATTGACTGGAGTCTGCATAGCATTGAATAGTTTGTCTGCCGTAGTGAACTCCAGCGAATGCTTTTGCCATTCCCTATCGCCTTTCGCTGGCTTGAATGACTGTGCCTTAAACATGAACGAGACTTGTCCTGTGCGTTCTGTGTATGGGAATGCCTGAAGGCGAAGCTCTCCGTCGTCGGAAGCGAAACGGCATGCGAACTCCAAGCGATATTTAGTCCCTGGCTTGACGATAGCGTTCTGCTGAGAATTGAAGAACCATGGGAGCATCGCAACCTGTTTCGGATAACCAAAGCGTCCGTAAGGTCCTGCAAGACACCCATTCGGGAATGGCAAAGGAGCGGTGTGCCCTAGCAGACGAAGGGAGTATTTGCCGTCGAAAGGCTTGTCGTCATCGATAATGCCCGCGATTTTCTTGATGTCAGGCGCGACATCAGGGAACTGTCTGAACGCATGTGTATAGTAGAAAGAGTTCGTGCCCCAGAAATCGGCAGAAATTCCGTCAGAAGGATGGTTCTCAAACGAGCGGTTGCTGATGATTGGCGCAATATCTATCGTGTGCATTGAATCGCCGCAGACGAGAGTCGCTTCTGAGATGGCTTCAAGCCTCTCGCGCCCCGTGAACTTAATCTCCATCGAAAGGAACTGCCAAGGCGCAAGCGAGATGTTCGCGGGGCAATCAATGGCTGTGACACCAGCGGGAAGTTTGAGTGACAGCGGACATTCAATAGCGTTCCCGCTGAAATTCATCGCCGTAATTCTAAATCTGTCAGCGCCCTTGCACTGCGGCCATATAAAATCAACTCGCAACGTCTCCGCCTCAGGCATTTTGAAAGGAATAAGGACTGATGATGCCTTAGCTGTCGGCGACGCAAAACTGATGCAACCATTGCCTTTCTCAATCGCGACGACCTCAATGCGCTCATCTTCCATGAGATAGCAAAGCGCGACTGGCGGGATGGATGTTACCGAAGGAATGACCGACTTGCTGATTGAAATGCGTACTCCACCAAACTCCTGCTCATTTCGAAGGTTCATGAGAATGCCTGAATGTGAGTCGTCATTGCGCAGGAAGTATTTGCCTATCACGCCTGGACGGCTAATCTGCAATCCAACGTCATCCCTGAAGACGCCGTTGTACATCCAGTCTTGTATTCTGCGCCTATGCATCGCGAAATGTCTGGCGTTGCCAGCAAAGTCTGGAACGTCCGACCTTGCATAAAGGTGGTAGTCCCTAACCGCCTCGCTCCAATCTGGAATGCCGTCAATTGGATGGTTCGCCTGACCGCGCATGAATTTGACCTCTGGGAACGCGAAAAGCAGCGGAGCACCATCAAGCGCATCATGTCCGCTACGAAGCCCAAACTCCTCAAACTGTAGAAGATAATCAGGAGATCCTTCGCCTGCGATGATATACGGACGGTTCTCCGCTTTGGCGGCGTTGATGGCTTTTTTGAATATCTCGCCCTGCCCCACCATCTTCATGCCATACTGCTTTCCGTGGGAGTGAGCCTCATTGTAGCATTCAGTATAGACGCAGACTTCATCCGAATAAACTCCAGAAGTGCCATATCTCTCGAAAAAGTGCTTTGTCATGACGAAATTGGAATGATCCTGCCAAGATTTGTCCGAAGAGCACATCGTGTTGGATTCTGGCTCGTATCCCCATGTCCGAATGCTTCCAGATTCAGTGCGCATCGCCATCTTTTCAGCAGATCCCTTGCCTGGCAGTGTTTCGACGAATGGAATGATATTTTTTGGATATTCCCTCAATTTTGTTGAGGTCTCCCAAAGGTGCGACCAGCCATAGTGATCCCAATACTGTACAAGCGGCTGTCCCGCTGCCTCCAACGCTCTGTTCTGGGCGGAAATCTGCTCGGTAGTTCCGTAGCACGGGCAATAGAGATGCGTGAATCCGATGGTGACGATGTGCCAATGCATGTCATATCCAAGCCATCTTGAGATTGGAATCATCTGGTTGAGCGTCCTGTCCGTCGGGAAATAGGAGCGTTCGTTGATGGATGAGATGTTCTTTGCGATTGGCGAATTCACCATTGAGAAGTCCATCCATGTGTGCGCCCACTTGCCATAGAGTTCACAGGCATCGTGTTCATCGCCGTCTAGGAATCCGCCTGCGTATTTCACAGTGGCGGTCTTGCCTGCTTCAATAAGATAACGGCGGCAGGTTGCGAGCTTAATTGAACTCCGTCCGCTGTCAGCCTGTCGGATGAACGCCACGCCGATGCCATCTGGATTCCTATTCTGTAGCGTGAATGAGCCGACGCCCTCCGCAAAGAGTTCAGAGTATCCCATGGAGTAACTGCCTGGCCATGTTCCTCCGCTGATGCATGGACCACCGAATGGCGCGCCTGGATATCCAAAGGCGCAAAGGTTTCTTATGGCGGTTGAATACGCCTCCTCTGGATTCTTGCTGATTCGGACGTCTGGGAAAATTGGGAACATGATGTTCTTGACATCTTCAGAAGATTTGTTGTTCACCGTCAACTCCCACTCAGGCACCTGCCCTTCGGCAAGACTCACCTTAACTAAAGCGTCAATGCCGTCGGCTACAACGAAACGCAAACTCATCTCTTGTCCATGCTCAAGCTTACGGCAACTACGTTCAATGAGACTTCCCGCGTCGGGAGTGACATTTCGGAAACCATTCCGCGAATTTCCGACCTCCATTGTGAAAAGTTGCTGTGAAACTGATACGGGAATCAATCCAGTGCCGTCCGCAAGTTCATATCCCATGAGATTGCCTGTTGTTGCGTCAAACAGTACGCGCTGATTTTTGTCTGAAAGCGCAATACATTTGGATTCACCAAGAACGGCCTTGACCTCTGGAATCGCATCTGTACCTTCGAATTTACCACGCAAGATGAACTCCATCGATTTCTTCATCGGCGATACAGGCATCTCATTGAAGGTCTTGCCATCATCATACGAAATCTCGAATTTGGTCTTGCACTGTGAAGGGGCGACATCAATGCGAATCAGACGTCCGTTGATTTTCGAGTATTCCACAATTGCTGATGTAAGCGGGCGTCTTTGCGAAGTCGCTGGATATTTGAGCTCAGGCGGAACAGGAGTATCTCCTTCTGGAATCAGAGCAACCGCTGCGATGTTCATGTAATACATGCCCCAAAGAATCCTAAATGAGTGCGCCCCTGATGTGAGTTCGGCAACATTGCCGCCCCACCATTGATACTTTCCTGTGGAATAAGCGCCGTAAGGGAACTTTAGGCCCTGCCCCACGCCTGAAATATCAGACAATTTGCCGTCAAAAGCATAACCGTATTTCATACCAGTAGTCTCAGGCCTGTTAAATGACATGACAATTGACGATGGACGCGTCATCCGCATCAGGAAATACGGACGGTACTTTCCGCCCTTTTCAAGATTGAAGTCAAATGCGAGCAGGTTGCGGTTGAGACGTCCCTGATAAAGGATTGTCGCACCATCAAGTCGTTCATCCTGTTCAAGCCATGAGCGTGAAGGCGGAGAGATGAGCATATTGTCAGCATCGGTTATTCTTGCGAAGATATTCCCTTTTGCATCAGGTTGAAGGAAATTATTGAAGACCAGTTGTCCATTCTTCCATCGAAGGCCATTCCACTTAGAGGGCTGGAGGGAAACTGTGCCGACAGTCGCTAGCATAGATTCGTCAAGATGACTCTTCTCGGCAGGAATCTCTGTCGAAATCCAACAACCTATGCGAAGTTTGCGGATTATTCCGCCCTTGCCAGAGTCCGTCACCTTGATTTTGATGGGAGTCTCCTTGTCAGTGTCTGGAAGCATATGTCCATCCGCCACTGGAAACCATGTGCGTCCATTGTCAATTGAGGCGTTAACAGCCAATGACCCAACGCTTGTAAATGAGACTTCAGCCTGCTTGAACCTTGGCCCCGCCGTGAATCCTCCTAAAACCACGGTTCTCTCATTCGGAACCGAAACTGCAAGAGTCTCCAATGTCGCTGTAGGGGCATCGCTGCCTGCAGGAAGAATCACAATCTGGTCTAGCATCGCGCCACCTTGGTAGTTCATTGACATTTCATGCGTTCCAGCGGAGAGTTCAGCAGAATGTCCTTTGTTCCAGCCCCATTTGCCGACGTATGTCTCATCGCCCGTCTTGCTGTCCTGAACGGGACTGGACTGACCGTCCAGCGTCACAGAATGATTCCAGTTTCCAGAGAATGGCATCCGCTGACGATAGTAGAAGTCGTACTTGCCACCCTTTTCTACAGTGAACTTGTATGCCACATTGCGCACATGATGAATAAAGGCCCCTGCTCCGCAACCAGCCTCGCTGACAACGCAAGGCGTGTCGCCTTTTGCCTCCGTGAGTTTCAATGGCTGTTCCGCTTCAATGACAATCATCCCGTCGCCTTTCTGCCTCTGCTCATATTGCGGCAAAATCTCGTTCGATGTAACTATAAGCGTCGCCCCCTCCTCGGGAACTAGATTTCTAACGGCATGCACCATCCCGTCATGCTCATCATCCTGTTTTATGAACAAAAGTTTATCCAACTGCAACGGTACATTCCCACCGTTGTACATAATGGCGACTTTGACATATTTCGTCCCTTTCCAGAACTGATTCACCGGAACGCCGCGCATCGACATGCCGCCAACCGTCCCACTGTATGCCTTCCATGCTGCAGTGGCTTTGCCGTTTTCCATGACCGCCCACTGATAGCCACCGTCGCGGTGAAGCCTGCACTTCGTGCCTGCTTTATATGACTTTTGGATTGGATGGTTAAGCTTCACGCGACTGCGGTCACCGTCTTGTTTAATCTCGGTGATATAGTAACATAGTTCCCTGTTGGGCAAATCGGAATAGTCGTCCTTCGCGTTCATCGCGATGATTCGGAAGTAGCGTTTTCTCAGTCCCTCCCAGTCCTTGACACCACCAAACACAAGCGTCGTCGCTCCCTTATCGGCATCCTCCGCCAGCACCGCCTCGCTTCCTTCTGCGTATGCAAGCGATGAGAAGCTAATCAACTGTTTTGCAGCATCATACGGAACTAATCCCACGCTTATTTTGCCATCGTTGCTCCCGCATTTCATTTCCACCGACAAATCGTATTTGCTCTCCGTATCCACTTCTATGAGTTCAGGACTGAACAGCACCTTTGTGGAAGGCTTAATCTCAAAGCAGCTCCTGCCGTCAGCCCCTGTCACTATCTCCATGCCCTGCATCGGCGTTTTTCCGCCAGACGCAATGCTATCCTTCAGCAGATTATCACCTGCCCAGACACCAACAATTGCCGCCAACAAAACCAAGCAAACTTTCTTCATCATCTTCTCCTTATTAATTTCTCACCTGAGCTAATTTCAAATTCGGGAAATTGTCATTAATGCCCTCGCGCTTAATATGCCAATTCTGTGATATCAAAATCAGGCATTTTTAAGACCTTCCCGTACAAAAAAAGTGTTTCCAAACTTTTTTGGGAAAGAAAATAATGCTTCAAAACATTTTTCCAAGCTGTCATGGCCATTTTCATGCAAAATGTCAACTTTCTCGAATATACAATCGGAAAACCGTGCGGTGAATGGTTGTTTTTCCACGATAATTAGCTATAATTGAGATTATTGACCTGCGGCTCGGACGCTTTATAATTCCACGATTGTCAAGGAGAGAAATGAATACTTCCACCACTTTGGAAAAAACTGTAAAACTGTATACTGTGCGGCTTGCCGCACTGCTTACGCTTGTGTTTGCAGGAGCTTGCGTAATGGCATTGGAGCCTCCTCTGTTCCAACTTGGCGGCACACTTCCGCCTGAGCCATCGGTGGTTCTGAACAAAGCGGCAGAATGGGTTCAGACGCCTGGCTTCGGACATGGACTTGAATTTCACGGGAAGGGTGACTGTGCGCGCATCACAAACTTTCCCGTGGAATCTCTCGGGAGCAACGCCACCATTTCACTGTTTCTTAAGGTCGCGGCGTTCCCGCCGCCCCGCCCGAATGGCGACCAATGGGCGGGGGCATTCTTCTCCAGCGAATACAAGTGGCTCGGGCGCGTCTATTCCCGCCAGACAATCTATGGTGGGCTCTCCAACAAGACGGGAGCACTCAAAGGCATCTTTTCTACGCAGAAACTTGAGGCAGGACAATGGTATCACTTTGCGGCTGTATATGACTCCGACGCCAAACTGTTTGTCACCTATCTGAACGGCGAACGCTGCGGTGTCCGCTCCGACGAAATCACGCCGTTGGGAAAGCCAGCACCCACAAAATTTGTCCTTGGTGGTGATCCAGACGGATGCTGGTTCCAAGGCACTGTCGCAGATTTTCGTGTTTACGGGAGGGCATTCTCCCCAAAGGAAGTCCAGACGCTCGCGAAGCGTACTGAAAAGCCTTTCACAGCCGCGCCAAACTGCGCGGGCGGCTTCTCATTTGTGCCAGATGTATTCAGCGGTGTGCCCATTCTTCCTGACAGCCGCATTGACGATGAGCTTCTGGGAAATCAGCTCAACTTCACCGCGACACCTGGAGAATACGAGCCTGCAACATTCGTCCTGCGCACACTCAAAGATGAGTCAGAAGTCACATTTGAGATCAGCGTCCTGAAAAATGAAAACGGAGCACAAATTCCCGCCACCGCGTTGGATCTGCGGATTGTGAAATGCTGGTTTCAGGGACCAGCCGCCTGGCGCAATGAGGCGGCTGGGAAGCGTCCGCCTATACTTGTTCCCGAACTGCTGCTAAAGGATGATGCGTTGGTGCGGGTTGATTTCGAGAAGGAAGAGAATTGGCTTCGTCACGGAACAGGAAAGGACGCAACATACGAGAACATCTCCACGCTGGAGGACAATAACAACTTATATCAAAAGACGATGCCTATCAAAGAATACCCAATCTATGATGCAAAAGTGCTTCAACCGATTGACCTCAAGGCGGGATGGAACCAGCAGTTCCATGTTCTGCTCCATGTTCCGAAGGACGCCACTTCTGGGGAATACACAGGAACGATTGTCGCGAAAAGCGGTGGCAAGACGCTGGCCGAATTTCATCTCCACGCACATGTGCTTCCTTTCTCGCTCCCAGAGGCGCGTACCTGCTATGACATCGACAAGCCTTACTATACTAGCATATATTATAACTCGGCCCTTGTCGATGATGAGCGGGCAGGAATCACCAGCTATTATCGGAATGCAGAGCAAATCCAAGCCGAACTTGCCAATCTTGTCGCGCATGGTGTTATGTATCCGACGAATTTCCAATTGAACTGCCCTGAGAAGCGCCCTGAAATCGCGAATGTGGCATTCCGCAGAATGCTCCGCCTGCGCAAGGCGGCTGGAATGCCAAATCGTCCGATTCATCTGATTTCCAATCCCAAAATCAATATGACTGGTCTCACGACAAGCGAAGAGGATTTGACCAAGCTGACCGCAAAGGCAACAGAATACCTTAATGTCGTCGAGCAGGAACTCGGCCATCGCGATGCATATTTCTATGGTCTTGACGAGGCGAAGGGCGAAGCTCTTCGCGAGGGAATCCCGTTCTTCCGCGCCATCCAGAAATCAGGCGCAAAGACATTCAACTCTGGATATATGGCAAAGACCTTGCCGCCTGGAAATTTCGCCGTCGTCGGAGATGTGCTTGACCTACTGATTTGCTGCGCGGAGTCAGATTCTGCCGAGGCTGAACGATGGCATTCCAAAAAACACGAAATCTGGAGCTACGGCTATCCGCAGAGCAGCAACGAGAACCCGCTCCCCTTCCGACGGAATTTCGGCTATGTCATATACAAATGCAACTATGATGGTGTATGCACCTTCTGCTATTATCTAGGCTTCGGACATCCATGGAATGATTTCGACAGCACCATGCAGAGGGACATGAATTTCGTCTATCCCACCGCCGATGGCGTGGTGGACACAGTCGCATTCGAAGGGGTTCGGGAGGGTTTCGACGATGTCCGCTATGTCACGCGGATGCGTCTGGAGGCGAGGGAGGCGATGAACTCAGGCAATCTGCAGAGAATTAATGCCGCAAAGGAGGCTGAAGCGGATTTTCTGTCCCGCAATGTCTATTTGGACAGTCCACAAAAGACACGCGAAGCGGTCATACAACATATCCTACGACTGATGAAATTGGCGGGAAAACTTCCGAATTGACACATGTTTTTTTAATAATTGACTATCAGCCCCTTGTTTTTCAACGAGAATTATGTATAATATGCAAAATTGTCATAAGTGACATACCCATAATGCGGGAGGGGAGTGTTCCCGCGAAAGACAAAAGGAAAAATCGAAAGGAAAAGGAAATGAAAAGGATTCTGGAATTCACACTGATTGAGCTGCTTGTCGTCATCGCCATCATAGCGATTCTTGCGGCAATGCTGTTGCCTGCTCTAAGCAAGGCGCGCGAGAAGGCCCGTCAGATATCATGCACGAACAACATGAAGCAGTGCACACTCGCAATGGCGATGTACACAGCCGACAACGACGGCAGCTACCTGGCCAGCGTTGGCGACAACGCCAGTTACTGGTGGGGCGAAATGGTCTGCGGTAAAGACATGCTGAATCTTGGCAGAGAACAGAAGGCTGGTTTGGTTACCAGTTATCCTGCCTGCTATTACGTTAAGAGCATGCTCTGCCCGTCCGCCCCGATGCACCTTGGCATCTTCCATCATGGTGACACCATCTCGGCATGGGACTTCGCGTACAATGGCTTCACGCACAATCACGTCGGACTTCCGAGTGGTTGCACGAGAATCAACAAGGAGACCTCCATCACCCGCAACGTCTCGCGTACTATGATGTTCATGGACAACTGGAAGTTCAGAGTCTCACAAGGCAAAGCCTCGCACGGTGACGGAACAAACGGCGTCGGCAATGCTGGACTGACAATTGGCTTCAACAAGATGGGCAATGAGTTCGACACCACGACATGCGTCGGCAAGACCTGGGGCGCACATGCTGGCTGCATGACCACTGGTTTCATGGATGGCCACGCGGAGCAACTCAAGGCCGTCGAGGTCAACACAAGCGGCATTTACTACAACGTCTGGGATACTGGCACAATAGTTTCAAAGTCCAACAACTAATCCCTATTACATTATATAATATATGGATTACGGAACCGCGCAGGCTCGCCTGCGCGGTTCCATGTTTTTTCTTTGAGGGAAATTCCCTCTTTTCCGATTAGTATTTTATCCATACGCAATTACATTATTCACGTTTCATGCCATGCCCATATTCATCTGTGCGGCAAACGTCTGGATTTGATTTTACAACTAAGGAAAGGACAATGGAAAAAGACATTCTTATTGGCACTTTAGTGCGTGCTGACAACACAGTGGAGAACTATCTGAAGCAGATAATCCCCTATGGTTTCGAGAGTTTTGCCTTCACGTTCGGGCACAATGCAGCGTCAATCCGTGACCCAAAGGAAATCGCGGACAAAATAATGCCGTTGCTTGAGGAAAACAACATCAAGGTCGGAGCAATCGGTCTCTACGGCAATCCACTAGGTGAGACAGAGACAGACCTCAGCATAAGGGCCAACCTCATGAAACTGGTTGAATGCGCACATCTTTTCAAGACGGACTGCGTGACTGGCTTTACAGGACGTGTTCCAGATTCGTCCATTCCAGATTCCATCGCCAAGTTCAAGGAGGTCTGGACGCCGATAGTCGAGAAGGCTGGAGAACTCGGCGTCAAGGTCGGCTTCGAGAACTGCCCTATGGGCGGCAACTGGATCAAAGGTAGCTGGAACATCGCCATCAATCCATCGGCATGGGAGCTGATGTTCGAGGCGATTCCGCTCCCGAACATTGGTCTTGAGTGGGAACCGTGCCATCAGATGACACAACTGATTGATCCGATTCCGCAGATTCGCGAATGGGGCAAACGCTTCGTCCACATTCATGGCAAGGATGCCACCATGAGGCGCGACGTCATCGCCAAATACGGTATATTCTCACCGCAACCTTTCGTGTTCCACCGCACGCCTGGCTTCGGCGACTGCAACTGGACGCTCATCATCTCAGAGCTCCGCATGATAAAGTTCAAGGGTTCCATCGACATCGAAGGATGGCATGATCCTGTTTACTCAAAGGAACTGGAAATGACAGGCCAAGTCGCAGGACTCAACTACCTCAAACAGTGCCGCACGCAGTATGTGCCCAATCCAGTGTAATGGTTAAAAAGAAAAGACCAAAAAGCGCACTCACCATCCCCGAATCCGAACTGCAATTAACTTTCTGCAGGGCTTCGGGGCCTGGCGGACAATATGTCAACACAACGGATAGCGCAGTGCAGCTTCGCTTCAACATCGCAGGCAACACCACCATCCCTGACGATGTGAAGGCGAGGCTGCGCACTATCGCTGGCAACAGAATCAATACGGACGGAATTCTCACCATTGATGCCACACAGAATCGTAGCCAAGCATTGAACAAAATCGCCGCAATCGCCAAACTTCAGGAACTGCTGGATGAGGCCTCCGTCAAACCTAAAGTGAGAAAACGTACAAAACCATCGCTGGCAGCGCGTGAACTCAGGCTAAAACTCAAAAAGTTCCGCTCTGAAATCAAGTCAAGAAGGCGCAAGCCCAATTTGGATTGCTAATTCGTTAATATTTTTGATTACCAATAACTTACAAGGGAAAAACAATGAAAAGACTTTTGACATTTGCAATGTTGCTCTTCGTTTCGGTGCTCTTCGCGGCTGAAAAGCGTCCCAAATACATATTCCCGTTCATTGGCGATGGCATGTCCGTGCCACAAAGAATGATTGCCGACGAGTATGCATCGCATACGGACCATGGTCCTCTCACCATCAACAACCTCAAATACCAGGCCATGACAACGACCAAATGCGCCGACAAG
>JAEEGL016534704.1_pt1 | contig 13685 bp, 5 predicted proteins | sample 9134231 | NCBI WGS metagenome assembly JAEEGL01 (sample SAMN16246548, study PRJNA631951) | gut metagenome | biome: gut microbiome; feature: rumen; material: fiber-attached | host: Bos | place: Iran: Karaj | collected 2018-10
ACGGAGTTTTCCCTTGATCCGTCTTACACGCTGACGATCACGGAGCCTTCCAACGGCTCGTTCACCGTCAACGATGGCACAAGCGACCTCGCGACGGGAGCTTCCGTAGCTTATGGAACCACACTTACATTAACTGCTACACCTGCTACAGACTACAGTTTCTCGAAGTGGACCGTGAATGGGACAGACTATACCGACAACCCGCAGTCTATCACCATGACGGAGGCTACTACAGTTGCTGCTACATTCACTGCCAATCCTGTTGTTACTCCTGTCTTCGATGAGAACGGCAAGGCTAATCTCTCGAGGTTCGTATCTGACGGTACGGCTGGTTATAACTATGCAGATGGCAAGGGTACGATAACCACTGGTGAGGGTGAGACTTATAAAGGTGTTATTCTGAATTTAGGTGAGGATGACTATGTACAGGGAACGAAGCTGATCTTCAAGTTCCAGTCTGAAACCTCTGCCCAGATTCATGCCAACTATGTTGGTGCAGAGTGGGCTGATGGTGCTCAGGTTTCTACAAAAGGGACAGAAATTATCGTTCCTTTGGATGCCACTAAGCAGGTAAATCGTATCGACATCCAGCTTTGGAATGAGAATGCCACCGCCGTTCTGACGGAGGTGTCCGTCAGCAACAAGTGTACGCTGACCATATCAGCTACGAACGGCGCTGTGACCGTGAAGACGGATGATGCTGTTACGACGGATACAGAGTTCGACTATGGTACAATTCTCACGCTGACGGCAACACCTGCAAGTGCTGACTACAGCTTCAAGCAGTGGGTGATAGGCGAGGCATCCATGACAAACAATCCCTACACCTTCACAATTACTGGCGATACAGAAATTACTGCAGAGTTTAGGTCTACTGACCCAGATGTGATCTGGCTTGGCTCTCAGGCTATCAACTGGAACAATGGCATATCTCAAGCGATTACCGTTACAGAAGAAGACAATCTGCAGGTAGCCGACTATCTGATATTCACCATAACGCCAACAGTTGAGGGTATCGACTGGCCACAGGTTCAGCTGAGCAGCAAGTCAGATGGTACACCTGTTCTGACAGGAACGTCAAACACCGCTATTACGGAGAGCACGACGGAGGTGAAGTACTGTGTCACCAAGGCTATGCTCAACGATATCACAACCAATGGCGGCCTCGTCGTTTCCGGTGTCGGCTTCACCCTGACGAAGGTGAAGATAGAGCGAGGCAATGGCGGCAGTGGCTATGAGGATGCCATTTGGATTGGCGAAAAAGCATTCCCAAGCGACTGGAGTGTTTACCAGACGATAGGAAAAGACCTCTTTGCCGATGCTGCAGTTGGAGATGTCATCCGCCTCAAGTATAAGGATGTGAAGGCTGGTTCTTCTATTAATTTCAGTTATGAAAATGATGGTTGGAAGACCTTGCCAGATGCTGCAGCCACTACTGCCGACGGAACAGCCACAAAGCTCATTATCACAAACGATATGCTGACAGCACTCAAAGCTGGTGGTCTGATCATCTCTGGTATCAACTTCACATTGACAAGCGTAGATCTTGTTGATGGTTCACGTATCAAGGAGTTGACATGCACAGTGCCTGTAACAGGTGATGACTGGGTATGGACCTCTTCAGAGACGCCTACCTTCACTGTAAACATCACTAACGACAATAATGAGGTAGTAACGGCTGAAGCTCAGATGATTATCACGACAGATAAACTCCTGGCCTATAAAACGCTGACGCAGAGCAAAGAGATTGCAGCCAATAGCAACGGAACAATAACATTTACTGATAAACCCAGTGCTCCTGGTATCTATCGTGCTACTATCATTGTGAACGATGAAACCGTGCGTGCCTTCAACTTCGGCTATGCACCTACAGAAATTGTTTCTGCCCCAGATAAGCAGAGCGACTTCGATAGTTATTGGGCTACAGCGAAGCAACAACTGGATGCTGTAATTGCTAGCGACTCTCCCATACTGACAGAAGTAACTGACAAGTCAACCTCCAAGCGTAAGGTTTACCTTGTAGAACTGAAGTCTATCCCTGATGGCACCAATGGTGATCCTGTAACCATCCGAGGTTACTATTGTGAACCGACTGATGGCGAGAAGCATCCCGTCCTGATGCATTATCAGGGTTACGACTCGTTCACCTATGGTCCTGGAGGTACGGCCCCTGCAGTCTATTGCCCAAGTGGCGACGATAACCCAAATTATGCCGAGTTCGTGATCTCTACCCGTGGTCAGGCATTGAACAATCGCGAACCATTTAATGATAATTCTTATGGACAGGATGGTTGGTTCAGTGCAAACTTCGGTGATAAGGACAGCTATTATTATCGTGGTGCCTATATGGATGTGGTACGTGCCATCGAGTTTATGGCAAGCCGCGAGACCAGCGACATGGACAACCTCTTTGCCGAGGGTCAGAGTCAGGGTGGTGCATTTACTTATGCAGCAGCAGCTTTGAGCGGACGTACGTTCAAAGCGATTGCACCTGCAATCACCTTTATGGGCGACTTCCCAGATTATTTCGACATCGCTAGCTGGCCTGGCAATGAGGCAAGGGCTAAGCAGGCTGAGCTCGGTTGGACGGACGAACAGCTCTTTGCCTTCTTAAGTTACTACGATACAAAGAACCTGGCAACGAAGGTATCTTGTCCTGTGATTACCAGTATTGGTGTGCAGGATAATGTATGTCCGCCTCATACGAATATTGCTCCTTACAACAACCTGCCCACCAGTGTGGATAAGGAGGTTATCTTTAACGCAGAGCTCTATCATGCCACTAACGATCAGTGGAATGATACTTACATGACCTTCTTCGATCAGTATAGTACTTGGGTGAACCCTCATCAGCCTGGTGAGATTTCACTCTACGACCTCGATGATGGTTGGAGCTCTAGCTATGATATGTCGACGCATACCATCACTACCACTGGTGATTGGGCTGCTCGTGGTTGGAAGGTAGGCGATGGCCGTTATAACGATAAGGGTTCTATCACCGTGAAGTTCCAGGCTGTTGACTTCCCCGTTACTTTAAAGATGGTATACATCAATACCAATAACGAAGAAAAGGCTGTTCAAGCAGGTGCTGCCGTTGGAGAAACAGAGGTTGAGCTTGATATCCCAACGGATGTGAAGACCATCAACACTGTGCATATCACCTACGAAAAAGCTGGTACACTTGTATTGACTGAAGTCTGTGTAAATGATAAGGTTGCCGATAACCGCACGGAGAAGACGCTTGTTGAGAAGACACAGGCTATCGCCGATGGTGACATTGAGATTAACCGTGGACTTTTCAGCAATGCTGTTGCTGGTGATATCTTGAGAATATATGCTACAGGTTTGAGCAGCGATTCAAAAATAGCTCTTGAATCTGCTGATTACAGTGGAGCATTCGATGGTGCTAACTGGACAGGATTTACAGAGTCGCCATTCGCACTGAAACTTACAGCATCGCTTCTCTCAAAGGTTCAGGAAAAGAATCTCTTGATTCGTGGTGAGAACTACACCTTTACAAAGGCAGTGCTCTATACAGAACAAGAACTTGGTAAGGCTATTGACGGTGGTGAAGAAGAACCTGAAATCTCCAATACCGATGCCAGTGAGGAGACGAAGAAGCTTTTCAACGTACTGAAAGATCTCTATGGTAAGAAGATTGTCTCGGGTGTGGTGGCTAACGTGGATTGGAACACCAAGGAGGCAGAGAACGTTTACAATTGGACGGGCAAATGGCCTGCTTTGAATGTCTACGATTTTATCAACCTCCATGCATCAAAGGATGTGAATAGTGAGGGTTGGCTCGACTATAGCGATATCACTACAGCTAAGAATTGGTGGAAGGAAGGTGGTGTCGTGGGTGCCATGTGGCACTGGCAAGTAAAGGCCAACAATGGTACTGACTATACCTGTACACCAGGAACCGCAGCTAATGAGACTTCTTTCGATGCCTCAAAGGTCTACGTTGATGGCACAGATGAGAATACACTTGCCAAGCAACAGTTGGATCAGCTTTGTGGTTATCTGAAGAAGATGCAGGATGCAGGAATCCCAGTCGTTTGGCGACCACTCCATGAAGGTTCTGGTAATGTCGAACAATATACTGGTGGAACTGTTTGGTTTTGGTGGGGTGCCAAGGGCGCTGATGTTTACAAGCAGCTCTGGCAGTGGATGTATAACTACATGGTAAAGACCAAGGGTCTGAATAACCTTATTTGGGTATGGACTTCGCAGACAAAAGACAATAACTGGTATCCTGGCGATGCTTATGTCGACATCATCGGACGTGATAACTACGGCGCAACAGCTGCCAAGCTCACTACAGAATACGAAGCGCTGAAGGATACTTATCCCAATAAGATAATTACCCTCTCTGAGTGCGGCAATAGTGAAACTGCAGAGATGGCCTCCTTGGGTAGCATCTGGGATGCCGGTAGCCGTTGGAGTTGGTTCATGACCTGGTATGATGGTGACTATAACGATGGTAAGACAACCACTCACAAGCATACAAGTGAGACTTGGTGGAAGGATGCCGTAGGAAAAGACTATGTGGTGACCCGCGATCAGATGAAGGAGCTGCTTGGGCAGGAGTCTTCCGATGATTCGCAGACAGGTGTCAACATCTCACTTGACGACCTGAACGAGGGTTGGAGTTCTACTTACGATGCCACGACGAAGACCATTACAACCACTGGTGAGTGGGCTGCACGTGGCTGGTATGTCGGCGATGACCGTTACAATAACAAAGGCTCCATCACCGTGAAGTTCGAAGCAGTAGATTTCCCTGTTACCATGAAGATGGTATACATCAATACCGATAACGAAGAGAAGAGCGTACAGGCCGGTGCTGCCGGTGGTGAGACAGAGATAGTACTTGACATACCGACGGATGTAAAGATAATCAATACTGTTTATATCACCTACGAAAAGGCAGGCAAGCTCGTGCTGACGGAGGTTACAGTCAATGAAAAGGTATCCGATAACCGTACTGAGAAGACGCTTGTTGAGAAGACACAGGCTATCGCCGATGGTGACATTGAGATTAACCGTGGACTTTTCAGCAATGCTGTTGCTGGTGATATCCTGAGAATATATGCTACAGGTTTGAGCAGCGATTCAAAAATAGCTCTTGAATCTGCTGATTACAGTGGAGCTTTCGATGGTGCTAACTGGACTGAATTTACAGAGTCGCCATTCGCACTGAAACTTACAGCATCGCTTCTCTCAAAAGTTCAGGAAAAGAATCTCTTAATTCGAGGTGAAAACTTCACCTTCAAGAAAGCTGTACTCTACACTGAAAGTGAACTTGGTAACGAGATTATTGACATCAAGAGTTACACGCTGACCATCCAGACTCCTCAGAACGGAACCATCACCGTGAAACGCGGCAACGAACAAGTAGGTGGTGGCAGCTACGATGAGGGTACTGTCCTGACACTGACCGCCATTCCTAACGATGGTTATCAATTCGTAAAATGGACAAAGAATGGGGCTGATGCAGGAACAGAATCTACGCTCACCATCACCATGGATTCCGATGTAGATATTGCTGCGTTCTTCGAGGAGATTCCTAAACCTGTCATCGACGAGGAAACGGGAGAAATTGACCTGTCAACCATGACAGCTCAGGACGAAACAACTACCGTCACTTACGACGAGGATACGGAGATTGTCACGATGACAACCACTGAACCAGATAAGGGTGTTCAGATTTGGTTCAATACACCTGAGGAGGTGAGGGGTAACGTATTGTTGGTTTACATTACAGAAGCTAATGTTAGCGTCAGCGTCACCGTGAGATATACCGATGGCACAGAGTCGTCTATGACTTCTGCTACTGCTGCTTCCCAACGCACCGTTGCTCGTCGAGCTGCTGCAAGTGGTACAACCATTGCCGTTCCTGTCGAGACAGGAAAACAAGTACAATGCATCGAGGTGAAGAATGCCAAGGCAGGCGTTATTCACATTACGAAGATGGTTGTAATTAATAAGAATGTATTTGATGAAAACGGTAAGGCTGATCTCTCGATGGGTAAGGCTCAGAGCAATGCTACCTATGATATAAGTACTTATACACTAGCTACCACAAAGGGTTGGACAGGACTATCAATCACTCCATTGGAAACAGAGGAAGTGAAAGGTGTTGAACTGATGGTGAAATTTGCCAGCAAGTCACAGGTGAAGGTTGCTGTTACCTATAGCGATGATGAAGGAACTGAAATGATTATGGATGAAGTTGCTCCTTACGTGAAGATGACACTGGATAGCAACAAATGTGTCAAGGACATTATTATCCAGGCTACCACTGCCGCTATTATCCGGTTGACTGAGGTGGCTGTCAATCAGACGGCAACACCTGACGAGCTCCCCGAGCCCGTGTTTAGCAATGGCAAGGCAGACCTCTCGCGCTTTGAAGTACAGGATGCCACCAAGGTTATGTACAATGCCGAAACTTATAAGATGGCAACAACAGATGGATGGATAGGTGTCCAGATGAACACCTCAGAGGCAGAGTCGGTGAGTGGCGCCGAACTGGCAGTCAGCTTTACGGAGGCTGTCAAGGTCAAGTTGTCTGTCACATATAAGGACGGCACACAAGCTGATACCATTTCCGCTCAGGCACAACAGGAAACTCGCCTTCTACTTGATGCTACCAAGAGTATTCAGCAGATTCAGGTGCAGCCCACCGAGGCTGGTGCTATGCAGTTCGTGGAGCTTGTTGTACGCCAGACGGTAACGCCTAACGAGCTTCCTGAGCCCGTGTTCAGTAATGGCAAGGCAGACCTCTCGCGGTTTGAGGTGCAGGATGCCAACAAAGTCATGTACAATGCCAAAACCTATAAGATGGCAACTACAGACGGATGGATAGGCGTCCAGATGAACACCTCAGAGGCAGAGTCGGTGAGTGGCGCCGAACTGGCTGTCAGCTTTACGGAGGCTGTCAAGGTCAAGTTGTCTGTTATCTATAAAGATGGAACACAAGCTGATACCATTTCCGCTCAGGCACAACAGGAGACTCGCCTGCTGCTTGATGCTACCAAGAGTATTCAGCAGATTCAGGTGCAGCCCACCGAGGCTGGTGCCCTGCAGTTCGTAGAGCTGGTTGTACGCCAGACACCAACACCTGACCCAGAACCTGTTTATCTGTTCAACGAGCAAGGTGAGGCAGATCTTACGATGTTCCAGGCGATGGACGATAATGCCAGCTACAACACGACAACCCACCAGATTACAGCCACTCAAAACTGGGCTGGTATTCAGGCATGGTTGGAAAATCCACAGTCTGTCAGCGGTAATATGCTGAGTGTGAAACTGGTTGAGGAAGGTGCGAATATCCGCGTCACTATCGGCTATACTGACGGTACGGAATCTGCAGCTGATGGCAGCAAAGCCATCGCCACGGAAACGGGAACGGATATTTTGGTACCCAACGATGCTACGAAGGAGATTCAAAAGATAATGATACAAGTTGTCGAGAAGGGCAGTGTAACACTGCAGTCTATCTCAGGCATCGACTATAGTGTCACCGAACTGGAGGAAGGCGAGACCCGTCTGTTGTGGAAGAACAGCCAAGGTGTTGAACTCCATTGGAACAATATTTGCGAACAAGACGCTGTATATGGCGCTCTCCTGAAGGAAGACCAACAACTGTGCATCACCATTGTCTCCCGAGACGAGGACAACGAATGGCCGAAGGTATTTATCCGTGATATCAACAATCAGGAAGTAGGCGAAACAGCAGAATTGAACAGACTGAAACAGTTCCCCAATGTCATACGTTTCACCCTGACAGCAGAAATGGTCAGCCAGATGGCAGATGGCTTCAGTATCTGTGGTGACGGTATCACTGTCAACCGTGTCGAGCTCTATCAGCCTTATGCTCCTCAGACAGGCGACATTAATCTGAAAGAACTGAATGGTGGATGGAATGCTACTTACGATGCTACATCGCACACCATTACAACCACCGCTCGCTGGGCTGCCCGTGGCTGGGATATTGGCGACAGCCGCTATAACAGCTATGACCTCATTCAGGTGAAATTCCTGGCTGTAGACTTCCCTGTTACCCTGAAGATGGAATATACGGATGCTAATGGCGACAAGCAGGCTACTTCAACAGGTGTAAGTGCAGGCAATACGACACTTCAGATGCCTATTCCTGAGAATATTCAGCAGATTGATAAGGTCTACCTTATCTGGCAACAGCCTGCCAGTCTGACGCTGACTGCAGCTGAGGTGCTGAGCGAGAGCGATTGGAACTATCCTGAGTTGATGTACGTATCTACTGATATTCGCTACATCACTCACGAAGGTGAGTCAGAAAAGTGGTATGACCTGAATGGCCGACGTATTGAGCAGCCAAGTAAGGGTGTGTTTATCAAGAATGGTAAGAAAACAGTTATTTCCAAGTAATAATGTATATGAACAGATTATTATTAACTATCGGGACATTGTTCCTAACCGTCCCCCAACTATTCGCCTGGAGCGGAGATGTTGTTGTTGCTACTCCCAACACAGCTATGGTGCTTCATGCCGATGAAGGTAAAGACCTTCGCATGGACTATTATGGTGCCAAGGGTTTCACATTGCAACAGTTGCGCGATGCTGGTGATGCTTTCGATTTCCCTGTACTTCCAGCCTTTGGTACAGTGGACATGATTCACCTGCCAGCCCTGCAGATACAGCATGCCAATGGTGACCAAAACCTGGAGCTCCAAGTGACAGGTTACAGTTCGGTAAACGACGGCTCTGCCATCGTCCATACCTTTACCATGCAGGACAAGTTGTTGCCCGTTACGGTGAAGGTCTGCTACAAGGCCTATCAGAAGGTCGATATCATTGAGATGTGGACGGAGATTTCCCATCAGGAGAAGAAAGCCGTGACGCTAAAGCGCTATGACTCCGGTCATCTTGTGGTGCGTCGTGGCGATGTGTGGCTCACCCATCTGCACGGTGACTGGTGTGCTGAGGCCGCTATGACACAGGAACCATTGACGGCAGGATTGCAAGTGATTCGTAATACCGATGGTGCACGCAATGCCCATTGTGATGCTCCTGAATTGATGCTTTCGCTCGACGGTCAACCCCAAGAGAATCATGGGCGTACCATTGGTGCCGCCCTTTGTTGGAGTGGCAACTATGAGTTGCGCATCAATACGAACAACAAGAAAGAACACCATCTTTACTGTGGCATTGATCCACAGTCCTCAGAGTATGTGCTGGAACCTAAGGAGCTTTTTGCCACGCCTCATTTGGCATTGACCTACAGTACAGAAGGAATGGGTGGCGTCAGTCGCACTTTCCATCGTTGGGCACGTACCGAGGGTATGCTGCATCGTGCTGATGGAGTGGGAGATATCCTGCTCAATTCTTGGGAAGGTCTCTATTTTGACATCAACGAGGAGCGCATGGTTCAGATGATGGATGACATCAAGGCTTTAGGCGGTGAATTGTTCGTCATGGACGATGGTTGGTTTGGTGACAAGTACCAGCGCAATGACGACTCTTCAACTTTAGGTGACTGGGTAGTGGATAAGAAAAAACTGCCTGGAGGCATCAAGGCGTTGACCGATGCAGCCCGTCAGCGTGGTATCAAGTTCGGCATCTGGATAGAACCCGAGGCTGTTAATACCAAGAGTGAACTCTTTGAGCGTCATCCTGAATGGGCGCTTCAAACCAAGGGTCGTGAACTGAAGTTGGGGCGTGGCGGTACTCAGCTGGTGCTTGACATGACCAATCCGCAAGTACAGGACTTTGCCTTCAAGATTGTTGACGACCTGCTGACGCTGTATCCTGAGATAGCCTACATCAAGTGGGATGCCAACGCTTCTATCCAGAATGTTGGATCGTTGTATCTGCCCATGCAGAAGCAGACCAACCTCTATGTGGACTATCACCGCGGACTCATCAAAGTACTGGAGCGCATCCGTCAGAAATATCCTCATGTGATCATCAAGGATTGTGCCTCGGGAGGTGGTCGTGCCAACTATGGTCTGCTGCCTTACTTCGACGAGTTCTGGGTCTCTGACAATACCGATGCCTTGCAGCGTGTCTTTATCCAGTACGGCACGTCGCTCTTCTTTCCAGCCAATGCTATGGCCCAGCACATTGGCGGAGCCCCCTATTGGAATACGGGCGGTCGTGTCATTCCTTTGAAGTTCCGTTGTGATGTGGCCATGAGCGGACGTCTGGGAATTGAGTTACAACCCAAGCACATGAACGACGAAGAGCGCCAGCAGGTGATGACATGCTTTAAGGACTACAAGGAACTGCGCAACGTGGTGCAGACAGGAAATCTCTATCGTCTGGTTTCACCCTATAATAAAAAAGGTATGTCAAGTATCATGTTTGTGGACGATGCTCAGCAGCAGGCTGCGTTCTTTGTCTATAAGACCGCTAACTACTACAACCAACAGCTGCCACGTATCCGACTGGCTGGATTGAACCCTGACAAGACCTACACCCTCAGCGAAAAGAATGTCCGTGTGGGACAAAAGCCTTGCGACCTTAGCGGCAAACAGTTCACGGGACGTTTCCTCATGGAAGTAGGTTTGGAGATACCATTGGATTTGGATTATGCCAGTCGTGTGTTTGAATTAAGGAAATAAAATTGTAAATAAGAATAACTCTTCATAAATTAGCAACCGATATGAAGAAACAAATGATCATGTGCATCGACACAGTTGCGATGATGAGTTGTACGACACAGCAGAAGACTGAGCAGGAGAAACCTCTGGCCTTCAAGGAGACAGAAAACGTGATGTTCCTAAATGATATGCGAAGTATATGACAACGATTGAAACATTGAAACAGGAGATGCGCGAGATGTTGGAAGACAACATCTTGCGGTATTGGATGGAAAAGATGGTGGATGCTGAAAACGGTGGCTTTTATGCACGCCGTGATGGCAACGATCATTTGGACATTGAAGCCCCCAAGTCGGCAGTACTGAATGCCAGAATACTCTGGGCATTCTCTGCTGCTTATCGGGTTCTGGGGAAAGAGGAGTATCTCGATATGGCCACAAGAGCCTACCTTTTTATTAAGGATCATCTTATAGACAAAGAGTATGGTGGAGTCTATTGGAGTGTAGATAGTCATGGCGAACCCCTTGAAACCAAAAAGCATGTCTATGCGATGGCAGTTACCCTATTTGCCTTGTCTGAGTATTTACGAGCCACCAATAGTAGCGAAGCCTTAGAGTTGGCAAGAGGATTGTTATATAATATTGAAGGAAGAATGGCAGATTATATCAATTCTGGCTATACAGAGGCCCTCAGTCGCCTTTGGCTTCCCATAAAAGACAGTCGTCTGAGCGACAAAGACGAATCAATGGAAAGGTCTCTGAATACGCACCTCCACCTGTTGGAAGCCTTTACCAACCTGTATCGTGTATGGCCCAATACCGTATTGGCTGAACGTATCAGGATACTATTAGGTGTATTGATTGAGAAGATGATCAATCCCGACACCGCTCATATCGGTATGTTCTTCACTGAAGAGTGGCAAGGAGGCAAGGAGATACGCAGTTATGGTCACTCAATAATTACAGCATGGATATTACTTGATGCTGCCCGGGTATTGGGAAACTCTTTCATGATCCGACAAGTAGCAGAGAAAGCAGTACGTATGGTGAATGCTGCAGATGAGGGACTGCGACCTAATGGCGGCATGATATATATGTCTATACGCGAAGGCGACCAGCTAAGGCACATAGAGGAGTACCACTGGTGGGTAGAAGCAGAAAACATATTTGGACATTGGTATTTCTATGGCTTTACAGGCGATGATAAATATCTGTCGCCAGTTATCCAAGGACTCCAGTTTATAAAAGATCATCTGATAGACCGTGAGAATGGTGAGTGGTTCTGGAGTTGGAATGAAGAAAATGGCGTTAACCATACCGATGACAAAGCTGGTATATGGAAGGATCCTTATCACAATACCCGCATGTGTTTGAAAATTATCGAGGACCTTAAATAATATACAGTAGATGAGCAAAATAATGCTCCTATTTGTTCGCAAATATCTGTACTTTTGCAATATAAAAATCTGAAACCAAAGCATTTAAGAAACAACTAATAATAAATACTAACGCTTTAAAATTTAAGTTTATGATTAAAAAATTTACTTTATTACTCTTGGCAATGCTATGCATTGCTGGTACTAATGCAAAAAACAAAGTAACAACACTTTGGGAAGATACATACTCTTCAGCCATTGAATTGAACTCAGCAACAGTAGCTACGTTTGTTGAAGGAGATGTTTTGCGTATATCATTAACTCTTACCCAAGCTAGTAATTTCGGCATCTCTTATAAAAGTGCTGGCAATGGGTGGACCGATACAGCAATTCCATCAGTTGGCACCATGTGGCCCTGGGTTTCCACAACAGGCGATACAAATTATGATGTTACGTTTACTACTGCAGATATTACAGCTCTATCAGGACAAAACATTTATATACAGAAAGGTACGAATAGTACAATTACAAAAATAGAGCTGATACATCCATTAACTCCTGCCAGCACCTCAAATATTAGCACTGACTCTTATACTGCAGACTGGACAGGCAAACAATATACGGGTGTTAGTGAAGCAAAGGTCGGCGATGTTATTCAATTTACATTCACAGCAACAAGTACATGGGTTCAGATTTATGTTATGAATTATGCTAAGGGTGAAGATTTCGCTACTGCTGCATACAGCGTAAACAAAGATGAAACCTATACATACGAGTACGTCATTCCTGACTATGCTACGCTGAAGGAGATCCGTGAAAAAGGGTTCAGCATTAAAGGTGCTGATTTCATTATCTCATCTGTTGATCTTTTAACCTATAGTGACAGCTATGGTTATATTACCATTAACATTCCTGAGGTAGGTTATGCAACATGGAGCAGTGATAAAAAGTACGACTTTAAATCAGCAGGTCTTCAGGCATATTATGCTTCTGCAGTAGCAACAGGAAGTGTGACTCTCACTCCTATGGATATCACATGGGACTGGCAGGGTTATATTATCAAAGGCTCAGAAGGAGAGTATGATGTGCTAGAGTCGTTGACAGAAGATGGTGATTCATATTATCCTAGCACAAACTATCTCAAATGTAACATTTATGAAAGTGACGTCTATGATTCAGGAAAAAATCGTTATATCTTCGCAATGAAAAAAAATGGAGATGCAAGTTCTGTTGGTTTCTACAAATTAGCAGGAAGCCACACTCTCGCTGCCAATAAGGCATATCTGGAGACAGATTCCGATTTAACTCCTTCTAGTTCAGATCCAGGTCCAAGTACACCCGCCCCTGCTCTTAACCTCATATTCGGAGGCGAAGGTGAAGGAACAACAGCTATCAACACTGTTTCGAAGAATCCAGTAGTTGAGGATGGAATATATTATAGCCTACAAGGTGTTGCCGTAAAGAATCCATCAAAAGGTCTCTATATTCTGAACGGAAAGAAAGTGATAGTTAAGTAATTGTTGAAACTGTTAAATAGCAAATGATTATGAAAAAAGAATATATGAAGCCCGATATGCGGGTTGTTGAACTTCGCGGACGAAATAATTTGTTGGCAGGAAGTAACACCGATATTGACATAAAAAAAGAAAAGTATGATGAAGATATGATAGACCTCTAAACTTCATTAGACATCCATAACGCAATAAAATGCTAGCGAGGCACCC
>JAEEGL011239002.1_pt1 | contig 13684 bp, 12 predicted proteins | sample 9134231 | NCBI WGS metagenome assembly JAEEGL01 (sample SAMN16246548, study PRJNA631951) | gut metagenome | biome: gut microbiome; feature: rumen; material: fiber-attached | host: Bos | place: Iran: Karaj | collected 2018-10
AAGGAGCACAAGGTCAACGTCACATTGAGAAATACACAGGGCACCACGAAGGTGATGGAAGAGGTTGACCTCGACCAGATGGGTGTCTCCCTGAAGCCGCTCAGCGAAGAAGAGCAGAAGTCGCTCGGCGTTAACTACGGCTTGACTATCAGCGCAATACGCAATGGCAAGATGAAGACAGCCGGAGCAGGCAAGGGTACCGTCATCCTGCAAGTCAACGACCAGAAAATGCAGACAGTAGAGGATTGGGAGGAAGCCGTCAAGGGCGCCAACCAAAGCACCGACCGCACGCTCTGGATAAAGGCCATCACGCCAAGCGGCCGCAAGGTCAGCTACGTGATTGAGCTGGACGAGTAAGAGAATAAGAAAATAAGATATTTAGAAAATAAGAGAATAAGATTTCCCCGAATCCTTTGCGGGTTCGGGGATTTTTCGTAACTTTGCGCCCGCAAAAGCTATATATAATGAATAAGCCCTTGAAGTTAATCTGCTTGGCGATGCTTTCCGTATTTGCCTTGCAGCCTATCGAAGCAAAGCTGAAGAAGGTCAGCCAGAAGCCTGTCTATATGATTGGCGTGGGCATCTCGCTTGTCGATTCAGCCGTCTTCCTCACCGATATGCATCTAGTTGACAGCGTTACGATTGAGAAGAAAACGAAGTTCCTGGCCGACCGCCAGCTCTATTCCTTCCAGCTGCAACGATACCTCGAGGCTAACTACAAGGGTGGTCCATACGTGCCCAGCGTCTTCTTCAGTACAAACAGGAAGAAGATGGAGCGCAAGTATCTTTCGCTGCACAAACGCTACGTCAATGCCAAAGGGCTGCGAATGATGCTCGTCGACCAAGGACAGTTCCGCTTCAAGCCCGAGGAATACGTCGAGCAGGAAGTCGTCGAGGTAGTGAAACCCAAGAAGAAAGATAAGAAGAAGTGAAAGAGACAACGGACAATAGACAACGGACAACAGTCAATAGTCAGTTGTCAAAAAAAGACAAATCGTGAAAACATTATATTATAAGGTAGGCGGCCATGCACTCGCCATCAATTTCGTCGATGAGGGAAACGACGAGACGCTCATCCCTTCGTTTGCACCGTTTCGATTGGAAGAGAAGCCCGACGAGCTGCTCTTTACGTTAACCGTGGACGACCATCTCGACTGGCAGGAAGATGGCGAAGAGATAGGCGTCTTCGATTGCGGCGGTTGCAATCATGGTGTCTTTCGTATGCCTGATGGCGGCTATCAGTATGCCGTCCACGACGTTCAGGATATCCTTTGCAGCCGTATGCGCAGCAATGCCGACTTCAGCATCTGCCAGGTGTCGCTCTTTGCAGACACTTGGTCAAGACGCAACTATGGCCTCAACAATGCCATCATGATGGCTTATGCTTTCTCGGCAGCCTGCATGGGAACGATGCTGATGCACGCTTCCGTGATTCGCCATGACGGCAAGGGTTATCTGATGACGGCTCCCAGCGGTACGGGCAAAAGCACGCATACACGCCTTTGGTACGACAACATCCCGGGTTGCGACCTCATGAACGACGACAATCCCGTGGTTCGCGTCATCGACGGAAAAGCCATCGTTTACGGAAGTCCTTGGAGCGGAAAGACGAAATGCTACCGCAACATACAAGCACCGATAGGAGGCCTCGTACGCATTCAGCAACGTCCCGAAAACACTATCCGCAAGTACAGCACCATCGAGGCCTTCTGCAACTTGCTTCCCGCCATGAGCAACATGAAGTGGGACGAGCGCGTCTATAAGGGCGTATGCGATGGCATCAGCGAACTCATCCGAATTGTCGGAATGTACGAGCTAGGGTGTCTGCCCAATGCCGAAGCAGCTATTCTCTGCTATTCAACTATCGCTAAATGAAGGAACTCATCAAACGACTGACACATGCCTTGCTGACACCTCTGCGGAGGCGCTATCAGAAGCGAAACGGAATCACCTCTAATCAGCCTCGGCATGAACTTCCCAACGATGCTTGGCTGGGCGAAGTGACGAAGATGTTGTGCGAAGGGAAACCTTATGCCATCTACGTCAAGGGCTACAGCATGCGCCCCTTCATCGAGCATACCCGCGACCGCGTTTTCCTTGAGAAGCGCGACAGCTACGACGTCGGCGATGCTGTCCTTGCGCAAATAGCTCCGGGGCATTATGTCTTGCACCGCATCATCGAGAAGCAGGGCGAGAACCTGACCCTACAAGGCGACGGCAACCTGAAAGGCGTGGAGCTTTGCAAAATAGGTGACGTGAGCGGCGTCGTGACGCAATACATCCGCCCCAATCGCATCATTCCAGCCGACGACCCGAAGCTCGTCCGCCGCATCAAATTGTGGCGAAAGCTTCGACCGATAAGAAGAATATTATTATTATTTTACAACGCAATAAGATGAAGATTAAGCAAGGATTTGAACTTCGCGAAGTGTGCGGTGAGCACATCATCGTGGCTTACGGCAAAGCAAATATCGACTTCAACAAAGTCATCAGCCTCAACGAGTCGGCAACTTTCCTTTGGAAGAACATCGTCGATAAGGATTTCGATGCCGAGACCATGTCTTCCCTCTTGCAACAAGAGTATGAGGTAGATGCCGAAACCGCTTCGAAGGATGCCAAGGCATTGCTCGACGAGTGGATTAAGGTGGGGCTGGTGGAATAGTCCTTAGTTCATAGTTCATAGTTAAGAGTCTGTACATGCTGCTCGAGTTCCTTCAGGACATGGGCGATACGTTGAGGTTGCCCGTCACGTTCGTCATCATCGAGTTCATCGGTACCTTTGCCTTTGCCATTTCAGGCGTCCGATTGTCCTCGACGAAGCAATTCGACATCTTCGGAGCCTGGATAGTAGGCATGGCAACCGCGATAGGTGGCGGAACGATTCGCGACCTGATGCTTGGCGTCAATCCCTTTTGGATGACCAACGGCAGCTACTTTGTCTGCTGCGCCCTCGCGGTGCTGGCTGTCGGCATGTTCGGCAAGTACATCATCCACCACAACTATACCTGGTTCATCTTCGACACCATCGGCCTTGCGCTCTTCAACGTCGTTGGTCTCGAGAAGGCACTCACCTTCGGACATCCTTATTGGGTGGCCATCACGATGGGAGCTGTGACAGGTGCCGGCGGCGGCATCATCCGTGATGTCCTGATGAACGACGTGCCCCTCATCTTCCGTAGCGAGATTTATGCCCTTGCCTGCGTGGCAGGAGGATTGGCTTACGTCGCTTGCATCGAATTGGGATTAAGCGTGGAAATCAGCGCCTTGCTGAGTGCCTTTAGTGTTATCCTCATTCGCATCCTTGCCGTCAAGTTCCATTGGCAATTGCCTGTGCTGAAGGGCGAAAGTGACTCCTCCAAGAGCGAGGGGAGCATCCTTCGAGTACTTGTCCTTCTGTTGTCCGTTTTCAGTTGTCCGTTGTCTTCAAAAGCTCAAGTTCAGCAAATCTTCAACCGAAACATCAAGACCTTGACCTTGACTGTTGACGGCGACCCCACCTTGCCGCCTTATCTCGCATTCGGTGGGCGTCAGTATATCGATATCGAGTGGGACGAGATGAGCCACGACTACAAGCGTTACCGCTACCACATCGACCATTGCGATTGGGATTGGCAGCCGACGGATGGCATCTTCGAGAGCGACTATTTGATAGGCATGAACGACCAGCTCATCGAGGATTACGAGAAGAGTTTCAACACCACGCAAATCTATACGCACTATCGGCTTCGCGTCCCTTCGAAGGAGATAAAGCTTCGCCTGAGCGGCAACTATCGCGTCCGCATCTATGAGGAGGATGCAGAAGAGGAGCCTGTACTGGAAGCGCGTTTCAGTTTCTACGAAAAGGAGGCAGGTATCGTTGCTCAGTTAAGCAGCAACACCGATGTTGACTTCAACGACAGCCATCAGCAAATGACGCTCTCCATTGGCTACGGCGCCTTGTCAATCTTCGACCCGGAACGCGACCTGAAGGTCATCGTCATGCAGAATCGTCGTTGGGACAGTAGGGTAGAGGGTCTTGTGCCGAACATCCGTCAAGCTAACGGCATCGAGTTCACGCACAATCGCAACCTTATCTTCCCTGCTGGCAACGAATACCATCGCTTCGAGATTCTCGATGTGCATCGCACGGCAACAGGAGTGGACCGCATCGAATGGTTCGAGCCTTACTATCATGCCACGCTTTTCCCTGCCGTGATAGACCATGCCTACAGTTATTCGGAGGACCAGAATGGCGTTTATGTAGTTAGAAGTTCAGACAATTATGATGATTGGACGACAGCTGAATATGTCATCGTGCACTTCTTCCTTGAGACGCCTCGCTTGCAGGGTGGCGATGTGTATGTGAGCGGGTGGTGGACAGGGCAGACGTTCAATCCCGACTGCAAGATGGAGTACGATGCTGTGCATCAGTATTATCATGCCGCCATCCTGTTGAAGCAAGGCTACTACAGCTACGAGTTCGTCCAGAAAGATGGCCTGATGCAGCGAACGATGGGCAGTTTCTTTGAGACCGAGAACGAATACGAAGTCCTCGTTTATTACCGCCAGCAAGGTTCCCGCTATGACCGCCTCGTCGGCTTCAGCATGATGCACAACGCAAGGTAAATCCCGAATTTGAATTGGTTATTAGCATTAACCATTTGAATGATTACAGCGATGACAGTTTTATTGGTCTCCTGCCATTATAAAGTTGTCTAAACGCAGCTTAATTGCATCAAAGTCTGTGTTCAAGTTCAATGTCCGAATAAATAGAGTGTAACCATCTTTATGAGCTATCTGAGCATCTTCGAGTTCATCCTCTTTGGCTTTGGCATAAAGCAACATACCATCCACATTGTGCAGATGTTCCTTGTCATACTCGTTTACATAAGTGTTTATCTGATACAGATGGCTACTTCTGAGTGTCTTTTTATCGTATTGTTCTTGTAATATTTTGGAATAGTATTTGGTGTCGATAATTAGAGTCCTCTTTCCAAGCGACAAAAGCACATCAGACTGCATTATCGGCAAAACAGAGGTGTCTGTCGTTTCTTCTATAATATTCCAATCGATTCTGGCAGCGTTGGCTTTCGTCTTCGGATGGTGTTTCTTGTAATATTCCAGGACAAACTTTTCGAATAATCTGCACATATGATCGTCAGAGAACTCGCGCAACTTATACTTGCCTTCATCTGTTGTCATCAGCCATTCGCTTATAATAAAATAGCAGATATAAAGCAGCATCCGATAGTTTCTATTATTCCTATCAAAGCGAAGAGAGTTCCAACGAATTTCATGAATGTCTATTGGCTGCACATTATGGAAGAATAGCATCAGTTTCTTCAGTTGCGCTTTCTTCTCCTTCCTTATATTCGAATGTCTTAATAGGACAGATGCTGTGGTGGCAAGGATTTGATTATATACATTATTCTCAGAAAGTTCATCGTAGTTGCAGACTATTTGCTGACTATTGCGTATCCTTTTGGCAATGGTACCATTCAGGTCAATCTTACCTTTGATAGTTTGCATTGACTCGTTGCGGGATACATATTCACGATAAAGACCTTGCTTTAGCTGATACGATATGCCCTTTGCAAGTATTTCAGTAAATAGGTCGTAGATTTCGTCAAATGATTCGCCTTGTATCTCGGCATAGTTATTTTGTCTAAGCTCTTGAAAAGCGTAGGCCAACATATAATAGATATTTCGAATTAATATGCCTTTATCCTCAGTCATTTCAGAGCATTCCTTAGTTTTTGAGCCTCTTGGTAGAATCGCTCATCATTGTCAAACCAATATTCTCTGAGCATTGGAATGATGTCATATTCTACGATATTATCCAAGTTGTAGTGATTATCAAGGTCGCAGAGGTAACTATGTCCGATACAGAATCCAGAACCAAGGGAATCGTCATTCTCAATCACCTTGTTTAACTCAATTATAGCTTTAACCAAGTTGGCTAGATATATGTCATTCTTTTCTCGAAGTTCTTTCTGAAACACAGGATTGTCAAAACTAGGCTTTATTTCAAAGAACGAAAATCTTCTGCGTAGAGCATAGTCAATCATTGCAAGAGAGCGGTCAGCTGTATTCATCATTCCTATAATGTAAAGGTTGGCAGGGACGGAAAACTCTTCGTCCCTATATGCCAATTGAATTGTTTTGTCGCGATAGTCGTTTTCTATAAGCATCAGTAATTCGCCAAATATCTTGCTCAAGTTGCCACGATTTATCTCGTCGATGATGAAAAAATACTTCTTATCGCTATCGTTTGCAGCCCGTTTGCAGAAACGATAGAAGATACCATTCTTTAGTTCAAAGCCACCTTCCTCGTTGGGTTTATATCCCATAACGAAATCCTCGTAGCTGTAGTTTTGATGGAACTGGACTTGCATAATTCTGCGATCATCTTTTTCGCCCATCATCGCATATGCAAGTCTTTTTGCAGCAAAAGTCTTGCCCACACCTGGAGCGCCTTGGAGAATGAGGTTCTTTTTCCTTTGGAGCAGATGAACAAGGTTGTCGTAATCGTTGTAACCGATAAATACTTCATTAAGAAAATCTTTCTTTGTGTATATGTTTTTCTTCTCTCCATGCACCATCTCTATAATTGCTTCATATTCTGCCTTAGTCAAGTGATACAATGAACCTGTAGCGGCTTTGTATGGTTCGCTCCCTTTGAATACCTCATCTAAGATTAACTCCTTCCACGGAACTTCATAGACTACTTTTTCCTGTATGATAAAATTAATTACTTCAAATCCATTGTCTTCGTGTAAACCCTTTGTAATTTCACATAGAGCTTTCACTCTTTTTGTTGGATGAGTCTCATAGCAAACTAGTTTGTCACCTGTTTTTACTGCTTTAAAGTATTTAAATACCTGACGTTTATTCCCTTTTTCATTATACGCAGTATATTCTTGAATTTCGCCAACGTCGAAGGTATCTATCTCCCAATATTTAGGATTGGCATAAAGCCACCAATAATTAACATCACGAGAACCAAATGCCTCTTCCGCCTCTGATACTCCTTCGCTTGTGCCGTCAATGAGTTGGCTCAATGACTCAACATAATCTTTATAGCGGGTTATGTCGGTTAATGTTTTCATTGCCGTTGTGTCATCAATGAACCATTCTCCGATGTTTGTCCAATTAACTTTCCTAATATGTTTGTAGTCATCACGACTATCATCAAACTCGTAATCTGACTCAACGACACCTCGTCCGATTATTGTGCTTCTTCCTTTCTTTGCAAAAACAATATCGCCTGGTTTCATTTCATTAGAGAACTGCCATACAGCCAACGAGTCATTCTTTGCAGACCCTTTTGATGGATAGTAGAGCTTTATTTGTTTCTGCATTTCCTCGCGAGACGAATAATCAGACAAATTGCCAATATCATCCCATCCAATGCACATTATCTTTTCATTGACACAAAGCTCCCATTTTGAAGCTTTTTCTCCTGGTGAATAAGTCCAGTATCTAACAGATTCACTTTTGGGAGTATCTCTTTTGCTAACCCCATCGTTTTGTTTATAGGCTAATTGAGAAAACTCTGGATAATTGGTACACTTCAGTTCTTCAGAATTAATCTTAGCATCAAGCCGATTCATAATTTTCTTATACTCTTCGTATGGTACAAAGCCAGAACTGACTTTGGCAATACCATACGACTTTAACAAGGCGGCGCTATTGCCGTCTAAAGCAAGATACTTATCTGGGCGAATCCAAAACAATCCTATTGTAAGGTTCTTACTGATGAGATACTGATTACTAAGGGCATTATAAGATTTTTCTATATCTCTATCGAGTACTGCGTCTTCAAATACATTCCACAAACGTTCGATGTCTCCCTCTTTCCTCTCATCTTCAAAAGCAATAAAGTTAGACTTCATGTTATTCATTTCGGGAACACTTGCGAAATCCTCCGGAACAGGAACAGAGATATTCAAAAATTCTTTAAACTTAGTACAAATATCTATCTTCTTGCTATAGGTAATACCACGATTAATGATAGCGAAAATAGTGAAGGGGTCTGTGTCAGGAACCCTTCTGCCATCAGGACCATCTTTGAAATGCTTGATGTGACCTTCTAGATTGTCGTAAATCCAGTTTACCAATGGTTTTCTGTCATCTTTGAACTGTAAGAGTTTCTGTGAAAATTCTTTGAAAAAAGGAATCCAAGTGAATACCATATCATTTTGCTTTATAGTTTGCTCTGCAAATATACGCTTTTTTCTTCAAGTACAAAAGGGATTATCTTTTTTATTTTGGAAATGGCGGCAACAAGGCTAACGATGCAATCTCTTAGGGTGATGACTAAGGTTTGACAGGTGAGATGAGTGGCTTTACACTTGAAATAGGACAATTAGGAACATTTCGTGAGGCAATTAGGAACGTGTCGTTGCTAAACGACACACTAGTAAACTTCAGTCCATACACTAGTGGACTTCAGTCCCCTCACTAGTAAACTGCAGTCCATACACTAGTAAACTGCGAACGACACGTTAGTAAATTGCGAACGACACATTAGTAAATCGCCAACGATGCTGGATGTGCTTGAAAACCCTTCGGGCGACGCCTTTGCTTCTGACTATGTTACTCTCGCTCAGAAAAACTCGAATAAATTTGTTTTTTCGTTTGTTTATTCGTAACTTTGTGCCATAAATATATAAATAATGTGTAATTGTCAAATTGTGAAAACGACAAATGAATAAGCCTCTTTCGTGGATTCCGACGCTCTATCTTGGTGAGTCGTTGCCCTTTGCAGCAGTTATGCTGATGTCGCTCGTCCTTTATCAGGAGATGGGTCTGACTGATACGCAGATCACGCTTTATACGGGTTGGCTCGGGCTGCCTTGGGTGATAAAGCCCCTTTGGAGCCCTATCGTGGACGGCATCAAGACGAAGCGATGGTGGATTCTCGCCATGCAGCTGCTCATCGGAGCTTCACTCGCTTTGCTTGCCTTCACGCTGCCCACCGCCTTTTGGCTGCAATGTTCGCTCGCCCTCTTCATGTTGATTGCCTTCAGCAGCGCCACTCACGACATCTGTGCCGATGGCTTCTACATCCTCGGCCTCACGAATAAAGACCAGGAACTCTATGTGGGCCTTCGCAACACCTTCTATCGCATCGGAATGGTGTTGGGGCAAGGCGGACTGGTGATGCTGGCTGGCTTGTTGCAGAAGAGCGAGATGAGTATTCCTCTGTCGTGGAGCATCACTTTCCTCGCCGTTGCCGGCCTGATGCTGATGCTCGCGGCGTATCATTGGAAAGCGTTGCCGAACCCCGAGGGGGAAGTGAAAAGTGAACAGTTAAAAGCGAAAAGTGATAGTATCTTGGCGAGCGATAGTAGCTCAGAGTCTTCATCCTGCAGTCTTCATTCTTCAGTTATAGAAGACTTCAAGGCAACTTTCAGAGTCTTCTTCACTAAGCCACACCTCATCACGGCTCTGCTCTTCATCCTGCTTTTCCGCTTGCCAGAGGGACTGCTGACGAAGATTGTGCCGCTCTTCCTGAAACGCACTATCGGGGAGGGAGGCTTGGCGCTGACGGATGTTCAGTACGGCTTTGTCTATGGCACTTTGGGTGTCATCGGACTGCTTGGCGGCGGCATCGTAGGCGGCTGGCTCGTCTCGAAGTTCGGGCTGAAGAAGATGCTTTGGCCGCTCGTGCTTTGCATCACTTTGCCCGACATTGTTTATGTCTATCTGAGCCTTGTCCAGTCGCAAAGCCTGCCGCTCATCGCCACTTGTGTCTTCATCGAACAAGTAGGCTACGGACTTGGATTTACGGCCTATACACTCTATCTCGTCAGCTTCTCGCATGGCGAGCGAAGCACCTCTGTCTTCTCGTTCTGCACAGCCTTTCAGTACCTCGGCGGCGTGATGTTGCCAGGCATGGTGAGCGGCTGGATGTCCGACCAGATGGGCTATCAGCAGTTCTTCATCGCCGTAATGGGCTTCTGCCTCGTCACTTTCGCAGTGACGGCCTTAGTCCGCCTTCCTAAAGAAGATAATTAAAATAAGAAAAAATATAGAAATGAAGACAATAATCTCTGTTATCCTTTCCCTTATCCCCGTACTGCCAGTCTTTGCTGAAGAGCAAGTTTCTTACACCAAAGACGACAGCCTTCGTGTTGTCGAGCTATTAGAGAAAGGTGCAAAAGCTCCTGCAAACGAAGTGCTTACGCTCTTCTATGCAAAGCAATTGATGAACCTGCCTTATGTGGCTCACACGCTCGAAATCAAGGATATGGAAGAGCATCTTGCCATCAACCTGCAGAGCCTTGATTGTACGACTTTGGTAGAGAATTGCTGTGCGCTTGCTCTCACGACAAGTCACGGCAGCAAGAGCTGGAAGGACTACCTCGCCTGGCTGCAAAAGTTGCGTTACGATGCAGGCAAGATAGACGGCTACAAGAGTCGAAATCACTACTTTAGCCAGTGGATTCAGTCGGGCACGAAGCTCGGTCTGGTAAAGGAAATCGTGCCTCCCACCAGCATCTCTGTGCCGATGAAGCTCAGCCTGACCTACATGAGCGAACACCCCGACTCTTATCCTTTGCTCAAAGTTAATATGGAAGAGCGCAAGCTCATTGCCGAGATGGAGAAACGCGTGACGGGAGCAACTGTCCGCTATATTCCAAAGGAACGGGTGGGGGACAGCAAGAAGGTGCTCAGCTGCGTTAAGGACGGCGACATCATTGCCATCACCACAAACAAGAAAGGCCTGGATGTCAGTCACGTAGGCTTTGCCGTTTGGGGAAAAGACGGCAAGTTGCACCTGCTCAATGCCAGCAGCATCCACAAGAAAGTCGTGCTCGAACCCATGACGCTCTACCAGTACATGCAGAAGCATTCCGTCCAGACAGGCATCCGCGTCATTCGGCTTCAACAATGAAGATTTGTGTCATCGGTGCAGGAGCGGCTGGTTGCTTTTGTTCTATCCTGCTGAAACGCAAGTTGCCCGAAGCTGTAGTTGAGGTTTTCGAGGCAAGCAAACGTCCTTTGGCAAAGGTTTCTGTGACAGGCGGAGGACGATGCAACCTCACCAATTCCTTTCGACAAATCACGCAACTCAAGCAGGCTTATCCTCGAGGCGAACAGCTCATGAAGCGTGCTTTGCGGCATTGGAGCCAAGAGGATACGATGGATTGGTTTGAGGAAGAAGGTGTCCGGCTCCTGACGCAAGAAGATGAGTGCGTCTTCCCCGTCTCGCAAGATGCCATGCAGATTGTAGGGACGCTCTTGCTACGCATGAAGGAAGAAAATATCATTCTGCATACCTCTCACAAAGTCAACGACATCACGCCTGAGCAGGAAGGCTATACTTTAACTTTTAAAGATGAGAATCAGAAGCCTCGGCACTTCGACAAAGTAGTCTGTACTTTGGGTGGTTTGCCCTCAATCGAGCGCTTTGCCATCTTTCGCAAGTTGACGGGGTTGAGCATCGCAAAGCCCGTGCCCTCGCTCTTCACTTTCTGCATCAAGGACAGCAGCCTGACGAGTTTGATGGGATGTGTGGTGGAACCCGTTGCGGTAAGTATTGCGGGCACAAAGATGCGTGCCGAAGGTGCTTTGCTTGTGACGCATTGGGGTGTGAGCGGACCTGCCATCCTTCGCCTCTCAAGCTATGCTGCCAGGTATCTTGCAGAGCATGATTATCAGGCGCATCTCTGCATTAATTGGCTCAATGCTCAAGGCGAGCAGGATGCTTTGAAGCTGCTCCAAGACTTGCAGCAGGAAAGTTCTCGCAAGCAGGTTGCCAACGAATATCCTCGCCACTTTACGGCAAAGCTTTGGCAACACTTGCTCTCTCGTGCCCATGTTGACTTGCAGAAGCGATGGAACGAGCTTTCCCAGCGCGACTTGAACAGACTTTGTGCCGTGCTCACATCCGATGTCTATCAGATTGAAGGCAAGGGGCAGTACAAGGAAGAGTTCGTCACCTGTGGCGGCATTGACCTGACTTGTATCAACATCAGCACGCTCGAAGCAAGACAGCATGCTGGCCTTTATTTCGCAGGCGAACTGCTTGACGTGGATGGCATTACGGGAGGCTTCAATCTGCAGGCAGCATGGAGCATGGCAGCAGTCGTGGCAGACAGCATAGCAAAGAATTATGGCTAAATATTTGGCAGTTATAACATTTCTTCGTAACTTCGCCTCCGAAATAGACATTAAGGCACAACGAACCAACAATGCTTTGCATCAACGACCATATTGCTGAGATGAGCGAGGAGCAGACTGAGCAGGTCATCGCTTTTCTGCCTGACTGGCGACGCGAACAAGCTCTGCGATTTAAGCATCTGCAGGGCAGGCGGGAGTGTGCCGTCGGATACATCGAACTGCTACGAGGCCTTCGTGAGTGCTTTGGCATAAGTGGCTTTCCTTCTTTTTCTTATAATGAACACGAGAAACCTTTCCTAAAAGACTATCCCGACGTGCATTTCAGCATCAGCCATTGCAAGGAAGCTGTGGGATGCTTCGTTAGCAAGCGTCCTTGTGGACTGGACATTGAGAGCATCCGAAAGGCAAAAGAAGACCTCGTGCGCCACACAATGAGCCCTAAAGAGGCAGAGGAAATCTACACCTCAAAGTGGCCCGACATTGCTTTTACCCGCCTTTGGACACAAAAGGAGGCGGTGCTGAAGCTCAAAGGAACGGGCATTATCGACGACCTTCACGCTGTGCTCAGTCCCGACAATCTGCAAGGCATTGAGCTTCAAACAACAGAAAACCCTTATCGTGGATATATATTAACAATAGCCAAACTATTATGAAGACTCGAATCATCGTATTTTTTGCTTCGCTTCTGTTCTTGCTTCCTTTGCAGGCACAAAAGATTTCAAATAGCAAGAAAAGTTGGGCTTGGCTGGGCTTCGAGCGACCTGCCGGAGCGAATCCTATTGTGCGTCCTGATACGTCGAGCCGTTTCTTCTGCCCGATGTGGAAGAGAGTGGCGCAATGGGAGAACAGCGAAACCTTCAATCCTGCTGCAACTATCATCAATGGCTGCATAGCGTTGCTCTATCGTGCTGAGGACAACATCGCTCAGGGCATCGGTTCGCGCACTTCGCGCATCGGCTATGCTTTCAGCGAGGACGGCATCCACTTCCAGCATCATGGTGCTCCTGTGCTCTATCCGGGTGGAGATGAGTGGGAAGAGTATGACGTGCCTGGAGGATGTGAAGACCCGCGTGTCTGCATGACTGAGGACGGCCTCTATGTGATGACTTATACGAGCTGGAACCACAAGCTGGCCCGCCTGAGTGTTGCCACAAGCCGTGACCTCGTGCATTGGACGAAGCACGGACCTATCTTCTCCGACGCTCACAAAAGCCAGCTGAGCAAGGGCTACTCGAAGTCAGGCTCGATTGTGACGGAGATGAAGAACGGCAGGCAAGTGATAGCACGCATCAAGGGCAAATACATGATGTATTGGGGAGAGAACTTCGTCAATATCGCTACGAGCGACAACCTCATCCATTGGGAGCCCATGCTGGCTGCGGACGGCAAGCTTCTGCATGTCATGGACACCCGCAAGGGTTACTTTGACAGCCAGCTTGTGGAGTGCGGACCGCCTGCCATCAAGACGAAGCACGGCATCATGCTCTTCTACAATGGGAAGAACAGGGGCGGCAGTGATGGCGACCCGCGTTATGCCACGGGCGCTTATTGTGCAGGACAGGCACTCTTCTCG
>JAEEGL012845270.1_pt1 | contig 13684 bp, 8 predicted proteins | sample 9134231 | NCBI WGS metagenome assembly JAEEGL01 (sample SAMN16246548, study PRJNA631951) | gut metagenome | biome: gut microbiome; feature: rumen; material: fiber-attached | host: Bos | place: Iran: Karaj | collected 2018-10
AGTCCAACTCATTCGGTGCCATCACGGCATCCCTTGATGTGTATTGTCCGGAGAAGACCGGTCAGTACAGAATTGATGATGATGCGTTCAAGCCCGGAAACCCGTTGCTTGATACAAAGTATCCGGATGTTACGATGTATTTCCACAAAGAGGCTGAAGCCCTTGAAAAGTTTGCAACTAATAAGAAACTGCATCCTAATGTAAACGCCGGCCCGTACATTGCCGACAATTTCCAGCTTGCGTTTAACAATATTGACGGTACCAGGATCGCGACTCATACAATCTCCAGCGGCGAAAAAGCTATATCATATTTGCCGCCGACGGATCCCGTACATCCGACAGATCCTTCAATGGTATTTGAAAAATGGCAGGGTACTTATGATAATGATACGACCTCAACAAAATTCGATATCTATTACCCGCTGTATGAAGCCGCAACTTTCATTCCGATATATGGTTCGGGTGAAAAGATAACCATTACATTTGAATATGATGACGGTGAATTCCTTGATGAGATCGAGATAGACAAGGGCACAAAATTCACTGATGATATGATGCCGTACTATCCTCAGAAATATAAAGGAAGGACGTTCAGTTATATCAGTAACAGCCCTGTCGGGAAAACGATCACTGCAAAACCGTCAAAACCTACTGTTATCCATTATGAAGACAGCGGATCTTCGAGCTCTTCATCCTCATCGAGCAGTACGTCATCATCCGGTGGCGGAAGTACAGGAGGAGGCGGCGGAGGTGGATCATCATCAGGTTCATCAAGCAGTTCGAAGAGTTCGTCTTCAACGAGCTCAAGTGCATATCCTGTCTATGTAAACAGCCAGGATGTTGTAAGTGCACCTGCAGCAGCTGTTGCACCCGGTATCGGATCGACGGTATATGTTGATGACGGATCAAGCGGCGGTTCGGGAGGATCCGGATCTACAGGCAAGAAGGGAAGCGGTAATGCAACTGTTATTTCCACGACCGGCGGTATAAGTGATACAGGAAAGATAAGTGCCACCGTTAACGGCTCGACAGATAACTACGTAATAAAGATCACTCAGACACCCGAAGCCGATGAAATGGGACTTGCTGCATTGCATAATGCATACGGTGATGATATAACGCCGATCAGATATCTTCCGTTTGATATTTCGCTTTATGATTCAACGGGAACGAACAAGATCAGTCCTGTTCCGGAAGGTGTAAGTGTTTCGATCACGATGCCTATCCCCGATGATCTGGCAATCTACGGCGGTAATGCGAAGATAGCAAGTACCGCAGGCGGTGTGATAGAGCCGATGACACCGAGATTTACCGTGATCAACGGTGTACCTTGCATGACATATACATGTACACATTTCTCGCCTTACATGGTTTATGTAGATACAGCAAACCTTACTGAGGCGGGTATAGCCGATATGACACCCAAGACTGCCGACGGTATACATCCGAAGTGGTTCCTGTGCTTCGGCCTTGCAGCCTTTGCGGTTGTACTGTTCCTGAAGAAGGATCCTGAAGAGTATCTTAAGAAAGCAGCTTGATCATGGGCAAGGTTATCAGAAGAGTCATTGCAATACTTCTGTGTGTTACGGCACTGATCCTTGCGGTTCTTCCTGCGGGGACGGCAGAAGCAACATCGACTCACGGTGATTATGAATACGACGGAGCAACGGTTGCCAAGTATTTGGGAAGCGATTCCGAGGTGACCCTTCCCGCATGGGTAAACCGTGTCGGCAAAGAAGCTTTTGAAGGCTATAACAAGATGACAAAGCTTGTTATACCTGATGCAGTAACGACCGTAGACTTCGGAGCATTCTCAAACTGCCGTAACCTTCAGACCGTTAAAATGTCCGAAAGCGTTAGAACCTTAGGTTCGAGCGCTTTTTCGGGTTGTACGAACCTTTATTCCGTAAATGTTCCGAGAACAGTTAGGACGATAGGCTCAGGTGTATTTGCTGGATGTCCTTCGCTATCGACTGTGCCCGTATCCCCGATGAACGAGAACTATACGTCATATGACGGTGTTTTGTATTCAAGGGACGGTAAGAAGCTCGTCCAATATCTTGCGGGTCGTCCATCTACTACATTTCAGATGCCCAGTGCAGTAAAAGAGATAGAAGAGTACGCATTCTGGGGCGCTAACAATCTTGCGAAATTGTCGATAACTCCGGGTGTTACGAAGATACCGGAATATGCATTCTCAAACTGCAGGGGACTTCAGCATGTAACACTCCCGAGGTCCGTTCAGTCTATTTTCGCATATGCTTTCGAAGACTGTGACAGCCTGTCTTACATCAATATTCCGGATTCTGTAGGTTATATAGATGACCGCGCTTTTGCTAACACAAAGGGAGCAAAACTTCGATTTATCGATTCTAACGGTAATGTTGTAAAAGTATTTAATTCAGAGGATGTTGAGAGCTACGGAAGCGGAACCGCCGGAAGTACGCTTGTGAAGCAGCCGGATTACACGGATACCACCGCACAGGATCAGACAGGATCCAATACAAACCAGACAGGAACCGGTTCAACTGATACGACAAATAACTCAGGTACAAGCGGCCATGGTGATACAGGTCTCACCATGGTAAACGCCGACGGATCAACAACATTTATAGATGGCGGAACAACAAGCAGTGGTACATTCGATCCCACTAACGTAACGCCTCTTGATGAAGGTGATGTTGTTGATGCGACCGCTGTAAATACCGGCAACACAACCAACAGTGCAAACAGTGCCTCGCAGTCAGGAACAGGCAATAACGGCTCAACTACGAGCGGAGGGGACGGCCTATATAACAACGGATATTATAAGGCGAGTGACAGCGGTTCCAAGCCCTGGGATACGCAGATCGAGTATCATGATTTTGAAGACAACATGACGCAGTACGATCTTGGAGCCGGCAAAGTTCTCGGCGGCTATGCTGTACTTCGTATGTCAAGCGCTGTTCCGGTTCGCGGATTTGACTTCGGAAATGCCGAATACGAGGATCAGTACGGTACAACTGCTGCAACTTATGAGAACAAATCGGATGACGACATCATAGGAGATGTTTATGCATCATATTCCGGAAGCAAGCCTGATGTTAGTGTTCCTGCGGGTGTTGATAAGATCGGTAACAGGGCATTTTACAAGAACGGGAACCTTCAGTCCGTAACGCTTCCTTCAAGCGTTTATGATATAGGTGAGTTTGCGTTTGCAAGGAGCGCTTTATCAAGTATTAATCTTCCGAACGGACTGAAGCATATCGATTATGCTGCATTTTACAATTGCCCTAATCTTGTAAGCATAAACATTCCTGAAAGTGTCGGATCGATAGCACTTGGTGCTTTTGACGGGACACCGTTTCTTGAGAACTGGTTAAGATCTGACGACCCCAATGATTTTCTCGTAGTCGGAGACGGCGTACTGCTGGCATATAAGGGAAATGATAAATCGGTCACTGTACCGGATAACATTAAACATATCGGACCTGCGGCGTTTTCCGGAAAGAGTATGGAAAGCGTTACTATCCCCGGAACTGTTGCGGATATTGGAGAAGAGGCTTTTGCCGACTGTACGGAACTTAAAGAACTGATGATGGGCGAAGGTGTAAGGGCGATAAGTGACAGGGCATTTAAGAACTCTAACCTGTCTGTCGTTAACATTCCCGACTCGGTCGAGTGTATCGGCCTTTCTGCTTTTGATAACGGCGGCAAACTCAAGACTGTCATATTTATGGGCGACAATGTCCCGAACGTTACATACGACAAGAGCGCGACGAGGCTGTCCGCAAGGGCGCTCCGTACGAATGCATTTGAAGGCGCGGAAAACGCGATAGTCGGCAATCAGTGTAACCTCGATGACGGTACGATGTTCAATCCGAAGTTCTACGGATTTGCCGGAGAGGTTTATTCGATCGATCCGAAGCAGGACAAGACACTGATACTTGAGCGAGTCATCACAAAGCCTGATGCTACGGGAAATGTTCTTGTTAATCAGAGCGTTAACATCGCGGGAGATACATATACGCTCGACCAGGTCAAGAGCGATGCGTTTGACTTCTACAGGAACTGGTCCGAGTATTTTGAGAACAGGCCGACAAATGTTGCCGTAAACGGCGAGAGGTCGGATGCGCTCGATTCGCTTCTTACAAGCGTTAATGCGGCACTGCCTGCAGCCACAGCACCTGCACCTGAAGAAGCGGTGGCAGAGACTTCGGAAAATCCGGTACCCGAACAGATAAGATCGAATATCACGGTCGGTGTGAACGGCTCGCGATTCCCGACTACGGGAAGTGCATATGCCAATATCCCAGGAGTTGATGATAAACTTACGCTTAACGTTTCCGAAGATGATTCGGCATCAAACGCTATCGAGACAGCATTTAGGCACAGCACGGGTTCACTTCCCGGCAATTACGTACCGCTATCTGTTGATATGTATGATAAGAGCGGTACAGTGCCGATCCATAAACTGGGTAACTCTAAGATGGAAGTATCGATCCCACTCCCGACAGGCATGGAGAATGATGAAGGAGTCGGTATAGCGAGTCTTGACGACAACGGTGCACTTGAACAGTTATCAAGCGAAGTTGTTGATACCGGAAGCGGTAAGAATATCAAGTTTGTAACGGGTCACTGCAGCACATTCGTCATCTATTCACGCGGACGTGTTATCACCTCATTTGATGAGAACGGAAATCCGGTAGATACTGTTAACGATACGAATGCAGCGGGAATGCTTTCGATGAACGGCACATGGCAGAACCTTAACAAAAAGGTTTATGGACCTGTTTCGGCCAAATGGTTTATAATAGTAATCCTGATAGCAGTTGCCGGAATACTTGTGCTGTATAAACCCGGTAAGAAGAATAAGAATACAGGAAGGTAGACATGATGGATAAGATCATAATGACCACGCCTCTCGTTGAGATGGACGGGGATGAAATGACGCGCGTTTTGTGGCAGATGATAAAGGATGAGCTTTTAAGCCCGTTCATCGATCTTAAATGTGAGTATTACGATCTCGGCCTTAAGAACCGTAACGAAACCGACGATCAGGTAACGATAGATTCAGCAAACGCAACGCTTAAATACGGCGTTGCCGTAAAGTGTGCGACTATCACACCGAACGCCGCAAGGGTTGAGGAATACAACCTCAAGAAGATGTATAAGAGCCCTAACGGCACTATTCGTGCGATACTTAACGGAACCGTATTCCGTACACCGATCATAGTAAAAGGCATTACGCCGTGCGTTAGAAACTGGAAAGAGCCGATAACGATCGCAAGACATGCATACGGCGATGTTTACCAGAACGTCGAGGCAAAACTCGCCAAAGGCTCTAAGGCTGAACTTGTCATTACAAAGCCCGACGGCACGAAGGATGTAAAGGTCATACATGATTTTGATAAAGGTGCGGGTATCGTTCAGACGATGCACAACATGAACGAGTCCGTGGAAAGCTTCGCAAGGAGCTGCTTCAACTATGCGCTCGACCAGAAGAAGGACCTGTGGTTTGGTGCAAAAGATACGATATCGAAACAGTACGACCACACTTTTAAGGATATATTCAACGACGTATTCGAGAGTGAGTACAAGGATAAGTTTGCACAGGAGGACATCGAATACTTCTATTCACTTATTGACGATATAGTTGCACGTATCATGAAGTCAAAAGGCGGAATGATCTGGGCATGCAAGAACTATGACGGAGACGTTATGTCAGATATGATCAGTTCTGCATTCGGCTCACTTGCGATGATGACTTCGGTACTTGTATCACCTACAGGAGTATACGAGTACGAGGCGGCTCACGGTACGGTACAGAGGCACTATTACAAGCATTTAAAGGGCGAAGAGACGAGCACGAACTCTGTTGCAACGATATTTGCATGGACAGGGGCGCTTCGTAAGCGCGGCGAGCTTGATAACATACCCGAGCTCATCAAATTTGCGAACAAACTCGAACTTGCGACGAAGCAGACGATCGAGGAAGGCAAGATGACAAAGGACCTTGCACTGATAACATCCCTTACCGAGACCGTTACACTCAACTCACATGATTTTATCGTTGCGATAAGAAAGAATCTGGAAAACCTAATATAATGGATAATATAAATATTTCACAGGCCGTTATAAAGAGGCTTCCGAGGTATTACAGGTATCTCGGGGAACTCGCGGATGAAGGCGTATCGAGGATCAGTTCAAGAGAGCTGTCCGAGCTTATGCATGTAACCGCATCACAGATCAGACAGGATCTTAATCATTTCGGCGGATTCGGTCAGCAGGGATACGGGTACAATGTCCGTAATCTTTATGATGAGATAGGAAAGATACTCGGTCTTGATAAAAATCATAAGCTTGTAGTAATAGGCGCGGGACATCTCGGACAGGCGCTTTCTAATTATGTGAATTTTGAAAGACGAGGATTCCATATACTCGGGATATTTGATAATGATCCGAACAGGGTCGGCATGAAGATCAGGGATGTTTATGTGTCCCCGATGGAAGAACTCGAGGATTTTATCAGGTCGAACGACATTGACATCGCAGTTCTTACGATCCCGAAGACGAGCGCCGTATCCGTTGCAAAGACACTGGTTAAGTGCAATATAAAGGCGATCTGGAATTTTGCGCATGTAGATCTTGCGGTTCCGGATGATGTGATAGTAGAAAACGTACATCTGTCTGAAAGCCTGATGAGGTTATCTTATAATTTGATCAGGAGGTGAAGTCATGGCGGCTTCTCATGATAAATTCAATAATGCCATAGGTTCCGCGAAGATACCGATCCTTATCCTCGATAATAAGTGGCACAGGATATTCGGCAAGATGAACCCTACAGAGGAGATCAAGGAACTCGAAAAAGAGCTCGGAAATCTTCTGAAGCGGCAGGGTAAGCTTGTCAACGAGAACAAGGACTTAAAGAAGATCAAGAACAACCTTATGTCCGAGATCGTTGACAATATGGACGGTGTCGATACAAGGGATTCGGATGAAGCAGTTGACAAGAAGCTAAACGATAATAAGCGTCTTATCAATGACGTTAACGACAAGCTTGATAAAAACGAGGAAGAACTTATGGACCTTCCGCGTGAGATAGATGCGGTCAATAAGAAGCTCATGCTTGCAACTATGGATCTTTGTTACGAGAGGCTTCAGGGCAACACAACGCAGATAGAGGAGATCGCGGAATGGGTTAAGGATATAAGGGTCCAGCTCAAGAAGAACCTTGTTAAGAAGCAGGACATGGAGCTTTACAATGCAGAGCTTTATTCGTACATGCATGATATATTCGGGCCTGTCGTAATGGAGCTTTTTGACATGAAGTATGTTCCGACGATACATAAAGCGCCGGAGCTTAAAACACCGGCTTCAGGTGAAGAGACAAAAGAGGAAGATAAGAAAGAATAAGGTTTTGACCTGCTTATCCATTAATGTTATTATATGTATTTGTAGTGAAACAGAAGAAAGAGGAGTTTTTTTATGTCAGGACATTCGAAATTTGCCAATATCAAACACAAGAAAGAGAAAAATGATGCGGCCAAGGGTAAGATCTTTACGATCATAGGACGTGAGATCGCCGTTGCCGTTAAAGAGGGAGGACCCGACCCCAATAATAACTTTAAGCTCGCTGCGGTCATTGCAAAGGCAAAGGCCAATAACATGCCGAACGATACTATTAATAACGGTATCAAAAAGGCTGCGGGTGATACAAACGCAGTTAACTACAAGAACTTCACATATGAAGGATACGGTCCGAACGGTATAGCGATAATCGTTGAGACGCTTACCGATAATGCAAACAGGACGGCAGCAAATGTCAGGAGTGCATTTACAAAGGGCAACGGAAGCATCGGAGCCCAGGGCTGTGTTTCATTCATGTTTGACAGAAAGGGCCAGATCATCATCGACAAGGAAGAGTGCAGTATGGATGCCGATGATCTTATGATGCTCGCACTTGATGCCGGCGCAGATGATTTTAGCGAAGAAGATGACAGCTTTGAGATACTTACGGATCCCGATTCGTTAGAGCCGGTACGTAAGGCACTCGAGGATGCAAGCGTTGCGATGGCTTCATGCGAAGTCACGATGATACCGCAGAATTACGTCAAACTCACTGATGAGGAGGCGCTTAAGAATCTCAACCGTACACTCGATCTTCTTGATGAAGACGATGATGTACAGGCTGTATATACAAATCTTGACGAGGACTAATGGAAAGACAGAAAGTTTCTCCAATCTTAATGGTCTCAGCGGCCATAGCCATATTATCGACGGTTTATGTGTTCTATATAACCGTATTTGAACAGGTCATCAGTCAGAATCAGGGATTTTTCTATGCCGTGATCTTTGGATTCATACTGCTGGTCTTGTTTTTGCTATGTAATCTTTTCACAAAGCTGATCGCCATTTCGGGAAGTGAACAGAGAAGCTCATACAGACGTCTTATCATCGCGATAGGTCTTGTTATAATCGCGGTTGTTTTCCTGTCTTCAAGGATGCGCTATTCGACGCAGCTGTCGCCTATCGATCACTACGTGTATAAAGGTGCAGTTGCCATGGTCGAGGGCACGTATTCCCAGAGCCATGACGTAACTGATGCGGCTATCGCCAATCCCGGACAGTATCTTTATTCATTTATCCTGTCTATAGTGTTCAGATTCGTTGAACCCGGATCGAAGCCGATACTGTGGGTAAACGCATTCTTTATCGTATTATGCGGATTTCTTACATATAAGATTGTCAAAACATTTACGAATCAGATGTGCGGACTGTTTGCGGCACTGTTGTGTGCGATCATCCCGTCCCAGACATTTGCGGTATATTCGTTTTCTTCAGAACCGATCGTTGCCGCAGTATTCTTAGGTGCCGTTCTGTCGCTCATTTCATTGTATTCGTATAACAAACGTCTCAAGGAGATGGAGGACTACGGTGATGATATCAGAAAGGATTATGCGAGCATCATATACACCGTTGTAGGAAGCATACTTCTTGGGCTCCTTATCTTTGTCGAACCGTTCATGATAATACCGTTCACGCTCATGGTGCTCGTCGCGTATTTCACACGCAAGCCGAAGGCGCTCGCAATGCTTACGGCACTAGCCGCGGGTATTGTTCTGATGTTCCTTCTCTGTTTTGTAAAATCATCCCATATGGGGGTTGATTTCGGAAAGGTCATGACGGGCGAGATATCGGCCTTCGATCCTTCGACTGACTACAACTCGGGTGAGGTATCCGAGTTTGGTGATGTTTTCCATAAGTTTAATGAAGAACTCTCATCAACAGACGAAAACGTATATGATAACTTCAGGTTTATTTACGATAACAACAACTCGGGCGTATATACCGAGATGAACATATCGTGGGTGATCCTGCTTAATCAGATCATGTATATGTTCGTTCTCATGATGACGATAAGCTGCGTTATTCTAGCTGTCAAAGAGCAGAAAGACTATGTCATCACTATAAGTATGCTAATACTTAGTTCCGTGCTGATGCTTTTGTTCCAGCAAAACAGGGACGATCAGCAGTTTCTGTTCATCACCGTTTTCATTATCGCAACAGCAACAGGACTTCATTATCTGTATCTTGATCATCATCCGGAACTGAAGGTCAGTACAAATGCACTTGATGCACTTGAGAAGACCGGTCGTAAAGAGATCGCGGCCGCAACTAGGACAAATCTTCGTAATGCCGCCCAGATGACCGAAGCTGATTTCGTACGCCGTGCAAAGGCCCTTATATTTGTCGGTAATGATGAAGAACTGTACCGCCAGATCAAGGAAGAGGAGCATGAGGATGCACTTAGCCTTGAAGGGCGCAGAGTACAGAAGGAAGCTGATTTTGATGATTACGATGAAGACTTCTTCCTCGACAGCGAAGATAATTCCGATCTGAAGGTAAAAGTTACATCGGTTGCACCTTCGGGTATAAGACAGAGCGTCGGAGAAGATTCTGATGCATATGAGCCCAATGCCGAGATGCATGAGAGCGCAAATGCCGCATATTCGAATACATCCGTACCTGCATGGAAGCGTCCCGAGAAGTTCGGTGACGAGGAGATGTTTGATGAGGATGAGATTGAACTCGATAAGGCTCATTCGACGTTTGACGGCAGGCAGGCTCTTCAGACTTCAGCAGGCATAACGACAAGCGAGCCTGCACCCGTTGTTGAGAAGATCAAGCGTCCTTCCAAGAAGGTCGTTGTTGCAAAGACTCCCAAGCCGGAGCCTGAACTTCCGGTGGGTGATAAGCTGCCCGATTTCCTTAACTTTGACAATGAAGAAGACGATGTTGTTCCTGAGCCTGTTGCAGAAGTGATATCTGAATCCGAAACTGCCGGCAGAGTTAAGAAAGCCAAGAAAGAAAAAACAAGAAAAGAAAAAGCAGTTAAATCATTTGCTCAACCCGCAAAGAGTACTATGTCCGACGGTAAGGCCGTTCGCCGCATCAAGACCGTAGGTGCGGGAGCTGCCGCAACTAAGACAGTTACTGCAGCTGCAGCAAAGAAGGTCGAGTCGATAGCACCGTCGCAGCCTATACCGAATCCGCTTCCGACACCGAAGAAGAAGGAGCATAAGCCGCTGGATTACGATAATAAGAGCAAGAAGGCGGATGAGGATGATTGGGATTATGATTACGATACGAATGATGACGATGACTGGGATGTATAGGCTGGCAGGCGAATTCTCAATGGCGCGACACACCTTGTTCAGAATTAACTTGCAATAAAGAGAGTAAGATAATATAATTACGTGCGTAGTCACAAAAGGTCGCTCGCGCATTAGGAATTCGGCTTCGCCGAATAGCGCTCGCGGTGTAGTAAGGAATCCTCCCACTTCGTGGGTCCCTCCTTACAACATATGCTTCCGTGGCTCAGTTGGTAGAGCGAGGCATTCGTAATGCCTAGGTCGCCGGTTCGAGTCCGGCCGGGAGCTTTATTAGAAATAGGGATAGTCCCTGAAAAACAGGAGCATCATCAGATGCTCCGTATTTTTTAAATGCCCGGTGTGGGTAGAGGAGATAGCCATGGCACAATTATGGGGCGGAAGGTTTACAAAAGAGACGGACAAAAGGGTTTATGATTTCAATGCGTCCATAAGCTTTGACAAGAGGCTCCTTAATGAGGACATTGAGGGGTCAAAGGCCCATGTTGAGATGCTCTGTAAGTGCGGGATCATCACCGTAGATGAAAAGGACTCCATCTTAAAGGGACTTGACGGGATACTTGCTGACGTGGAAAGCGGAAAGCTTGAGATCACATCAGAGTACGAGGATGTGCACAGCTTTGTTGAGGCAAACCTTATCGAGAGGATCGGGGATGCAGGAAAGAAGATGCATACCGGAAGGAGCCGTAACGACCAGGTCGCTCTTGATATGAGGATGTACACAAGGAGCAATGTACTTGAAACAAAGGCAAGTATTGCAGGGCTTCTTGAGACACTTCTTCGTGTTATAAAAGACAATACCGAGACTTATATGCCGGGCTTTACACATCTTCAGAAGGCTCAGCCTGTCACGCTCGCACACCATTTTGCGGCTTATTTTGAGATGTTCCGCCGTGATTACGGAAGACTGTGCGACATATATGAGAGGATGAACTACTGTCCGCTCGGTGCGGGTGCACTTGCGGGGACGACTTATCCACTTGACAGGGGTTTTGTTGCAGATAAGCTTGGATTTACCGCTCCTACGGCCAATTCGATGGATTCCGTATCCGACAGGGATTACCTGATCGAATACCTTGGAGCGTTGTCGATCATTATGATGCATCTATCGAGATTCTGCGAGGAGATCATCATCTGGAACAGTAACGAATACAGATTTGTGAATATAGATGATTCGTTCTCTACAGGTTCGAGCATCATGCCTCAGAAGAAGAATCCCGATATCGCGGAACTTACCCGCGGTAAGACGGGACGCGTATACGGCGCACTTATGGCACTTCTTACGACAATGAAGGGAATCCCGCTCGCATATAACAAAGATATGCAGGAAGATAAGGAAGTGGCATTTGACGCGATGGACACGGTCAACGACTGCCTGACGCTGTTTGCCGGAATGATAGATACAATGACGTTTAACAAGGATATCATGAAGGATTCGGCGGCCAAAGGATTTACAAACGCCACCGATGCGGCAGACTATCTTGTCGGTAAAGGTGTACCGTTTAGAGATGCACATGGAATTATCGGACAAATTGTGATATACTGTGACACAAATTCGAAATCGATTGAGGAATGCTCTTTGGATGAACTGAGGGCGATCAGTGAATATTTTGATGAGGATATTTACGATGCGATCAGCCTCAAGACATGCGTTGAAAAGCGCCTTACAAAAGGCGCACCTTCAAAGGCAGCCATGGATGAGTTCATAAAGGGAGCAGTAGATTTTGTGGAAGGTGTTTCAGGTAAGAAGTGAGGAGATGATATTATGAGTGAGAAATTACAGGTTGGGATCTTAGGCGGAACCGGAATGGTCGGACAGAGATTCATCTCTCTTTTGGAAAACCATCCGTGGTTTGAAGTAAAGGTTATAGCGGCAAGCCCGAGAAGTGCGGGCAAGACATACAAGGAGGCTGTGGGTGAGCGCTGGAAGATGGCTACACCTATGCCCGAGGCCGTTAAAGATATTATTGTCATGAACGTTAACGAGGTGGAAAAGGTAGCCGAGCAGGTTGATTTTGTATTTTCTGCCGTTGACATGACAAAAGATGAGATAAGGGCGATCGAGGAAGAGTACGCTAAGACAGAGACTCCGGTCGTTTCAAATAACAGCGCACACCGTTGGACCCCGGATGTACCGATGGTAGTTCCCGAGATCAATGCGGAACATATTGAGGTTATAGAGGCTCAGAAGAAGAGACTCGGAACAAAGCGCGGATTCATCGCGGTTAAACCCAACTGCTCGATCCAAAGCTATGCTCCCTGCCTTGCCGCATGGCGCGAGTTCGAACCCTACGAAGTAGTGGCTTCAACATATCAGGCGATATCAGGCGCGGGCAAGACTTTTAAAGACTGGCCCGAGATGATCGAAAACGTTATACCTTATATCGGCGGCGAAGAAGAAAAGTCCGAGCAAGAACCCCTGCGTCTTCTCGGTAAAGTAGAAAACGGGCAGATCGTTAAGGCAAAAGAGCCCGTGATCACGTGCCAGTGTATAAGGATACCAGTCCTTAACGGACATACCGCATCGGTATTTGTTAAGTTCCGCAAGAAACCTACGAAAGAACAGCTTATCGAAAAGCTCGTAAACTTCTCCGGTGAGCCTCAGAAGCTTAATCTTCCTTCGGCTCCGAAGCAGTTTATCAGATACATGGAAGAAGAGAACAGGCCGCAGGTTACGCTCGACGTCGATTACGAAAAGGGCATGGGAATATCCATAGGGCGCCTTCGTGAAGATACGGTTTATGATTTTAAGTTTGTCGGACTGTCACACAACACGGTAAGAGGTGCTGCGGGCGGTGCGGTATTATGCGCAGAGCTTCTCAAGGCAAAGGGTTATCTGACAAAGAAATAGTATTAAGGCAGGCAAGGCATTGGAAGATTTAAAGTATCAGATAGATCTGCTTACAGCATTAAATGAACGTCTGTTAAACAGCGAGAAGATGTACCGGCACATCGCGGAGTGTTCCGGTACGCTTTTCATGTATTTCGATTATAAATCAACCCCGACAAAGGTCGATCTTGTAGGACCGTGG
>JAEEGL013127517.1_pt1 | contig 13684 bp, 12 predicted proteins | sample 9134231 | NCBI WGS metagenome assembly JAEEGL01 (sample SAMN16246548, study PRJNA631951) | gut metagenome | biome: gut microbiome; feature: rumen; material: fiber-attached | host: Bos | place: Iran: Karaj | collected 2018-10
ATGTAGGTGTATAAGTATGTCTTGGCACCAAATGTAGTGTTTTCGGGTCTGGGGAGTTCCGACACACGACCGAAAGAACAATATCCGTTTTCGGTTTACTATACATAACATTACTTACACACAGTGTAACAGGTTCGAATAATAAGGGGAGGACCACAAAAATGAAGGGAATCAGAAAACTTTTCTTAGGACTTATCTTATTGACACTGTTCGGTGTCGCATTCAAAGTCGACGCAAAAGCTGCAATAAGCATTGTAAATGCGACAGTTGTTGACGATTGGAGTTCCAATTCAACGGGAGATGTGACGTTTAAATGGGATTCTGCTTCTGATGTATTTAATACAACAGCAACAAAAATTGGATTTAAAATAGCGAATGGAGCAGAAAAGGATGTATATCTAAAGGATGATAGTGGCACAAAAAAATATAGTTGGGATAATACTACATACACAGCTTTTTCGGATCAAAGCGTGAATAGCTTCACAATTCCTGGTATACAAGTACCTAAGGCCAATGTAAGTCCGAGCAGTACTACTGGAATAGCAACATTAACAGTACAAGGAACAGAAGCAGCAGCAGCTTTAAGTACAACTGTTACAATCAAAGCCGGAAAGGTAACACTTACTGCGGTAAACGCTGAAGGAAAGAACGTTGCGGATGCCGTAGTGACGGCAAGCCCGTTTTACTTGTTAACGAAAGATACAAAGGATATCGAAGCACTGGAAAAGAAGGGCGGTTATATCTTTAACACAAGTGAAGGCTGGACTGCAACGGAAGTTGTCAGCGACAGTAGAAGTTTCACATATACAATGCCGGATAACACTGATAAAACATTAACGGCGCATTATAAAAAGAACAATACCGCGCTTACGATCACTAACCTTAACGGTGCGAGTGTTATAGCCGGTGAAAAAACAAGTACTACGGCATTTCCTTATACGCTAGAAACCGGAACTTATACTTTGCCAACAGACGTTACCGATATGTATATCGGGGATAAGAAGGTAATACCGCACTTTGAAGGCGGATATTTCTGGTTCAATGCTCCGGAAGCGGAAATGAAGGGAGCGACACTGAAGATAAACATGGTTGACGGAGTTCCCTACACATATACAATTGACGTGGTAGATGTCAGCAAAACCGCGATCAAGTTTGAACAGCCTGCATATACTATAGGTACAAGTACGCCGACACTTTTAAAGCTTATATCAACAGGAGTTACACCTGATACAGTTACATATAGTGTTGGCAGTCTTACAAAAGTTGATTCCAGCAAAACCGGAGTAACGGTTTCCAGTGCTACGTCTGTTACAGGTGTGACTGTTACAGCGACCGCAACATATACGCCTATCGGAGGAACGACGATTTCTCCGAAGACCGCAACTACAACGGTTACGGTTCAGTCACTCAAAATGAAGGATGATCTGTTCGTTACAAAAGGTCAGAAAGTAAGTCTCGGTGATTTCATCAGCACCGGAACCAAGGATATGGTTGTGACAACGCTGAATAACAATGCCGATTCATACATCGAGCTGACCGGTGGAGCAGGTTCAAAGCTGAGTGATATATCCGTAAAGGGTAAGGCAAAGACAACAGCACTTGATAAAACAAAGTTTGTCGTTGATGGAAATCAGATGAAGGTTACTGTTTATGAAGCACCTTCAATGACTGTGGAAACATCCGGATTATCCGGAAGTAGCACGGGATCAGGAACCTATTCGTATAAGGTTACAATGCCTTGGGGATTGTATCGTGATGATACAAAATACTGGGTACCTGAGCTTAAGAAGGCGATCCTGATTTTCAAGTCTTCATCGGATGACGGCAAGACGAAGGAAGTAGTGCTTGATGATCTGAAGGACGATTCGGACAAACTTTCGAAGACTCAGACAAAGAAGATCGATGTTAAGACGCTGACGAGCTACTTAAGAGATATTTGTAAGAAGGATGAAGAGACCGTAACTGTTTGGGCATGTGCCGTAAACGGTGAAGGTAACAATGATACCGAGGTTAAGACCGATAGCAAAGAACTCAAGGTTTACAAGATCAGCCTTGATACGAACGGCAATAAGACTTCATACACGGTAAACGGAGATACTGTTTACGATTACTTCTACAAGATCGACGGAGTTGAGTATACTGTTGTAGCTAAGTCATCAACAGGTAAAGGCAAGGTCGACAAGGCAAACAGTGTCAATGCCGACAGCGCAACAGAGACAACAGGTACGGCTACGATCAAGCTCGGATCGAGCGGAAGCGGAGTTCTCGGTGAGAAGAGGATCAAGGTTGCGTTCTCGTCAAGCAGTACGCCTGATGATCCGACGGGCGGTGGTTCCTCGGATGATTACGATGACGTTCCCAAGACAGGTGAATCCAAGGCTGATATCTGGATCCTCTGGTCGGTACTCTTCATATCGATCCTCGGTGCAGGATTCATGATCTGGAAGAGATTCGGTCTTGTAAGGGCTATCGCTGAGGCTGACGAGGAAGTAGCCATTGCGGAGCACGAGGAGCAGATCAAGGCTGCAAAGAAAGAAAAAGAAGATAAGATTAAAATGCTGAAGGATCTGAGGAACCTCTGATCCGGATGTAACGGAAACTATGGGGAAACAAAGTATTGATTCGATAAGGGGTCGAAGACAATTCTTAGAAAACTACAGGGTGGAGCTTACGGAGTGGGCTCCACCTGTTTCGGTTGCATTTCTTGTTATCCTCATATTCTTAACTGCCATGCTTCAGTACCGTATGGGTTACATGGGAAGCAGTTATGCCGCAACAAGGGATAATCTGACTGAAGCGCTTCAGAACATATCACCCACAGTCGAAGACGAGATAAACGAAGACAAGGACAAAACCGGTGATAACAAGAATTCCGGTATCGTTGTTCCTGTTCAGACCGCAGTAATGTCTCCGAAGATGGAAGAGGTTTATACTATCAATGACGACAGCGCGGGATGGATCAAGATCGACGGAACGGTCATCGACTATCCCGTTATGCAGACTCCTTCGGATGAGCAGTTTTACTTAAACCGTGATTTTAACGGAAAATACAGTGCATACGGCTGTATCATAGCCGATACGGATTCAACGATAGGTACGGGAACACTTGCCGAGGACTATACGGACGGTACACGTCCCGGAACCAACATCATTCTGCACGGGCATAACATGAAGAACGGCACGATGTTCGGATCCCTTGATAATTTCAGGGACAAGGCATATGAGCAGAGCCATTCGATCATCAAGTTCTCAAGCCTTTATGAGGACAGGGAATACAAGATCTGTTCGGTTTTCCTGTCGCAGGTCTATAAGAAGAACCAGACAAATGTCTTCAAATATTATCAATTCTTCAATGCGGATACCGAAGAAGAATTCGATGATTTTTACTCCAATATCAAGCGTATGTCCTTGTACGATACGGGAGTGGATGCATCGTTTGGTGATGAGTTCATCACGCTTTCGGTATGTGCATATCATGTCGAGAACGGAAGACTCGTTGTTGTCGGAAAGCGTATAAAGTAGAAATCAGACCATGAAAAAGAGATTATTGTATGTTTTGCTTGCTATGTTGCTCAGCCTTTCTCTGAGTTCCTGTGATGACACATGGGAAGATGACTGGGAGGAAGAGACAGAGGATGTCCTGATCGAAGAAGAGGACAATACTGACACAGTAGCGCAAAGCAATCCGAGTGAAAACACAAATATCGATGTCGAACCCGTTGAGATCGGAAGCGATGCGCAATCGGCTACCGTTATGATCTACATGAACGGATCGGACCTTGAGACAAAGGCAGGCGAGGCCACGACAGATCTGTCCGAGATGATCGATTCGGGTATAGGGAATAATGTAAATGTCATCATCCAGACAATGGGAACAAAGAGGTGGCAGGATTATGATATCTCTTCAAAGACTTCCCAGATCTACAGCATACATGATGGGGAGCTGGAACTAGTTAAAGATGGCATGGGTCAGCTTGACTGCACACAGTCTTCCACGCTGTCCGATTTTATAGATTTCGGGAAGAAAAACTATCCTGCCGACCGTTATATGCTTATCTTCTGGAACCATGGTGGCGGTCCTGTCTACGGCTTCGGATACGATGAGTGGCAGGAAGACATGGAATCGCTGACACTTGACGAGATACAAAAAGCGCTCCGCGCCAATGATGACATACATTTTGACCTGATCGGGATGGACTGTTGTATAATGGCGAATCTCGAAACATGCTATGTCCTCGAGCCGTTCTGTAAGTATGCCGTCCTGTCCGAGGATTTTGAATCGGGGCTCGGATGGTCATATACGCAGTGGATGAAACTGCTTGAGCAAAATCCCGGAATTTCCACTCCTCTTCTCGGAAAAAAGATCATAGACACAATGGTCAGTGCAAACGAAAACGATGACGATGCCGGCGGATCATCAACAATGATACTGGTAGATGAGAAAGCCGTTCCCGATCTTGTGGAGAAATGGAAGGAGTTTGCATATAAAAACTCGGATAAGCTTCTGGGATCGAACTACAGTAAACTGCATAAGGCCATAGGAAGAGGGTTCATGGAGAGCTTTTTTGATTCGTGGGCTGATGACGGAAGTTATGTAACAATGGACGATTTCTATGTGAGCGACATGATGTCGATCGTCGAGAGCGTTGGCACAGAGGGAGAGATTACGGATAATCTTCGCAAAGCCCTGAAAACATGCGTTGCGTATTTCGGACATACATCAGATAAGAATGAGCTCACGGGACTGGCTGTCTCACTCCCGTACGGAGATCCGTATTATTATGACAGGCAGGCGGAAGTTTATTCCAATTGCGGATTTGATAAAACGTACATCGACTGGCTTGAGGGATTCGTAAGTGCCAGCGGAAGCGATGATTACTGGGATTACAGCTCATTCGAGGATTCGTGGGACGGCTGGCAGACATATGAGCAGGGCTGGGAATCCTGCTGCGGCGGTGACGAAGACTTCGAAGACTGGGAATATGACTATGAGGAAGAGCTGTGGTATCTCTATGTGGACGGTAATGCGTTCCTCTATGATGACGAGACCGAAATGATGTTCTTCTATGATTCCGGGGAGGACGAGATATACTGGTACGATGAAGACGACGATGATTGGTACTTGGTAGAAGACTAGGTATTTAGATTTACGAAAACCGGATAAAGTAGTAAAATTTACCTATGAAGTTCCTTAGGAAATGTTACAGATATTTTTTCAGAGATGAGCTGTCCATCAGACACAAGCTGGTCAATGTTATATTGGGCAGTGCTTTTTTGGTGCAGATCCCCGGACTGATCGTCACAATCATAATAGGAACAGACTTTTACGGCATCGTTACCCAGCTCGTTATGACGGCGGTAATCGCTGCCGTAATGTATTTTACGAACAAATTCCCCGAATCCCCGATCCCGCCGATACTTATAACGGTAATCGGAAATATCTTCGTATTCCCGATAATGTATTTCACGAGCGGCGGTTACGGGACGGGAATAGTCATATGGATGCTGTTCGGAGCGATATTTACATGGCTCCTGCTAGACACGAAGTGGGCGATAGTCATTTCCGTCATCAATTTTATTATCGTAAACGGATGTCTTCGTATCGAGAAATATTATCCCCAGTATGTGTCGTATCTCGGATCGAGAGACGACGAGATAGTGGATACGGGGATGGCCTTCATATTCGTAACGGTCATATTCGGTGTGATCTTCAAATACCAGACCCACTCGTATGAGAAGCAGGCAAAGACCCTCAGAGAGAACGATGACGTACTTCGTACGCTCAACGAAGATCTTGAAGAAGCGAACATAAGGCTTGAGAGTGCCAGTGCGGCCAAGTCGAGTTTTCTTGCCAACATGTCCCATGAGATCAGAACCCCCATAAATGCGGTGCTCGGTATGGACGAGATGATCCTTCGCGAGTGCAAGGACAAGCAGATACTCGAGTACGCGAATGATATAGACAGTGCGGGACACCAGCTGCTTTCACTTGTTAATGATATTTTGGACTTTTCCAAGATCGAATCGGGCAAGATGGAGCTTCATCCCGTGGAGTTCGAGCTGTTCTCGGTCATGAACGACTGCTATAACATGATCTTCATGAGGGCGAAACGTAAAGAGCTTGAGTTCATTGTCGAGAACGATCCGAATATCCCCGCATTTTTATACGGAGATGAAGTCCGGATACGACAGATCATCATGAACCTTCTGACAAATGCGGTCAAGTATACTAAGGACGGCTCGGTAAGACTATCGTTTAACTATGAGACTATCGATGATGAGCATATAAGGCTTATTGTCGCAGTTAAGGATACAGGTATCGGAATATCCGAAGAGAACCAGAAGTATCTGTTTGATTCATTCAAGAGGATTGAAGAGAAGTCAAACAGGAACATAGAAGGAACCGGTCTCGGACTTACGATCACGAAGAAGTTCACGGAGATGATGGGCGGAACGATCGAAGTTTTGTCGGAGCTTTATGAAGGCTCCACGTTCACCGGCAGACTCCCGCAGAAAGTTGCGGACAGGGGGACGATCGGAAACTTCTCCGAAAGACTCAACAAGCGTATTGAGAACATCGGTGAAGAAAACAGGAGAGTCAAGGAAGAGGAAAAGAAGGAACAGTTTACGGCGCCCCGTGCAAGGATACTCGTTGTCGATGATGTTAAGATGAACCTTAACGTCGTGCGCCTCCTCTTAAAGAATACTCTCGCACAGATCGATCTTGCATCGAGCGGTGAGGAGTGTCTTAAATATACACTTGTCAAGAGATATGATGTTATCCTGATGGACCACATGATGCCGCTGATGGACGGTATAGAAGCGCTACATAAGGTAAGAGAGCAGGCTGACGGACTCAACCTTGACACGCCGGTCGTCGCGCTTACGGCAAACGCGCTTGTCGGTGCACAGGAGATGTATCTTGAGGAAGGATTTGTTTCGTACTTAAGCAAGCCGGTCAAGAGCACGGACCTGGAAGAATGCCTGCTTAAACTCCTGCCGGAGGACAAGATAGAAAGACAAGATGAAAAATCTTAGCAAGATGTCAAAACATAAAGTGATGATCGCGGTGAATATTCTCTCGCTGATCGCACTGGGTCTGGTATTACAGATTGGCGGCGCTTACCTTGTAAACGCCGCTGTATATTTGCTTGGCGCAGGTTCTCCCTCGGGATCTTCCGCTGCTTCGATCGCAGCGCAGTACGGCGAGTATATGGAAAGGATCCGTGCGATTGAGCCGAGGCAGTTCGCGCATATTCTGTTTGTGGCTCCGCTTGTGGAAGAGATAGTATTCAGATTTCTGTTCCTTCGTGCAGGCAAGATGGTAATGCCGTTCTGGGCCGCAAACATTTTACAGGCGGTTCTCTTCGGCGTTTATCATTCGGTCACAATACAGAAAGTATACGGATTCATAATGGGTCTTATCATCGGATGCGTATGTCATTACTGTCCGATCATCTATAGAAATCTCATAACGGAGATGAATGAGGCGCCGGAAAACGATCCTGTGTGGGGTCTGGCCGGCGTGCCGGACACATTGCTCGGCGTAGCCATCACGTTTGTGCTGCATGTCATAATCAATACGGCGGGACTTTTCGTAGCCCCTCTGATGCCGGCTGACATAGCGGTAGCACTGCAGCTTGTCATAGGAGCTGTATTGATGGCTCTTGGCGGCGTGGCGTGTTTGTTATTAATGAGAGGAGCAAAAGGAGTAAGAACATGAAAAAAGCATTGGGTTTGGTTGTCGTTTCGGTATTGGCACTTGGTCTGTGTGCATGTAATGTCACGATCAATAAAACGGAGGAAGAACCTAAAATCGTCGGAATGGCAAATCCGTGGCGCGATTGTACTGAAGATGAAGCGTATCAGTACGGGCCCAACGGTTTCTCGGCACCCGAAGGAGCACAGAACGTACATTGGAGTCTGATGCTTCCGGATAATGACCCGAACAGGGAAAGCGATACGATGGTGCAGATGAAATTTGAGCTTGACGGTATCGAATATACGGCAAGAGAACAGGCATCGGGAGATGATTCGGACACGGATATATCCGGAATATACTGCGAATGGCAGACTACGGAGTCGGTAACGCTCAATAACTGGGCGGGCGGAATGATGCCGGCGATAATCAAGACGAGCGATGCCGGTGAAGAGAGCGCAAAGTTATGCATTTGGTATGATTTTGAGACGGGATATGTTTATTCGCTTTCCGCTATGGGTGAGGATCTTTCCAAAGTCGATATCAAGGCTGTTGCCGAGAGTATATATGATCCCGCAAAACAGATAGGTGCTAACGCGCCCGAGATCCCGGAGGAGTGTCCTGAAGAGGCGACGGATGATTTTCTCTCAAAGGTTGCGGATGAGTCGGCACCGACGATAGACATAAGCGGGTGCGATACGTTCACGCAGATCGTTGACAGTAAGCTTTCCGAAGGCATGGGTTATGCAAATGAAAGTATCGGCGGACAGGATGTGCTTCTTGTAAGCTCCGCAACATATGATAACCTTGACGGAAATATTGCAGCTATCGACGCGACCGTTTTCATATACAAGGACGGCGCACCTTTTGAAGTCGGAAAAGTGTGCTGCGGCGGAACCGCTTATCCTCTTGCCATCAAGGACGGAGTGCTGTATACCGCGAGCAATCACTGGATATGCAAGTACACCCTGCAGGATGATAAGCTCGTGATCACAAATAAAGCCGTTGTTGATTATAACGAGAACGGAGACGGGGCATATTACTACGAAGCTTCGGACGGAACCGAAGTCAATCTCGCCGATCAGGTCAAAACAAAAGAGATGTTTGATTCGATGTTTAGCGAGATGTTCGGTGCGACCATCGTCAACTTTTCAAAGGTTCAGAAATAATACAGGCGATAAGAGTATTTGGAGGAAGATATGAATCCACAGTCATTAATGCGGCTCATGTCCGCGTTTTCAACATTCAGGTCCAATCATCCGAAGTTCGTTTCTTTTGCGGAGATGTTTTTGCGGAGAGGGATCGAAGAAGGAACAGTCATTGAAGTGACGATCACAACACCGGGAGAAGAGCCGGTCACGTCAAACCTGAAAGTGACACAGAGCGATATAGAACTGTTCCAGTCACTCAAAGATATTCGTTCATAAGATCATTGGCGGATGTGCTCGAAAAGCGCATCCGTTATGTTTATACCGGTTGCATCAAGGAGTCCGCGAAACTGTGCGTTTGAATTGACTTCACAAAGAATCGGCTCATCGCCTTCTCCGAACAGGATGTCAACACCCGCAAAGTCAAGGCCGAGACCTTTCGCGGCTTTTACCGCAAGCGCTTCCTGCTCGGCACTCATCTTATGGGCCTTTGCCAAGCCGCCGTTTGTTATGTTGGAGCGAAAATCATCCGCATTGTATCTTTCCATAGCCGCAACGACACGATCGCCGACAACGTATGCACGGATGTCCCTGCCGCGGCTTGTTGCGACAAACTCCTGAGCAATACAGTCTTTGCCTTCTATTCTTTTAAGGATCGATTTTGCCTCGTCGCTGCTATTGGCAAGATAAACCTGTCCGCCGTACGAGCCGAGGCATTCTTTTATGACATAAGGATAGCCGAGTTCTTTTCCCAAAGTATCTTCAAACGAAAGATCGTCATAGCCGATCGTGTTGAAAGTCATCGGGACTTTGTATGTCCGGGGCATACGGCATATGCCTTCGAGCATCTCGAAGGTGAGTGCTTTGTTATCGCATGCTTCTATCGCATCCGCGCAGTTGTAGAGCCTGTATCCCATGCGCTCAAGGGCACGCCCCAGGAATACATCTTTATTCCAGAACAAAACGAAATCCACGCCGTCGAGAATGTGCTGCTTTTTCGCCTTTACAAGTCCGTCGTCAAGCCCGACGAAGAAGTCCGCGTTTGTAGCAAGCGTCATATCTATGCCCGCACGCTTTGCACCGTCCATAAGCAGATCATAGGTTTCCCTTACCTGCGGTGTATCGAGAAATGCATTTATGATAAGAACACCTTTTTTCATATCGCCCTCCAGACTTTCCAGAAAGATTTTACTACTAAAGCATTTATTCTTGCAATTAACACAGTGATACTTTATAATTTTTGATGTGTGTAACACTTTAATCCGATAAAGCAATCAATTACCAGGGAGGAATAATTAATGGACGGATTTGAAAACAACAATGAAACAGTTGAAACTGTAGAGACCACACCGGTTTACGATACGGCTACACCGGCAGAAGGCGGATCAAAGGTATTCGCGATCATCTCTCTTGTTTGTGGTATCCTTGCAGTTCTTTGCATGTGCTGCGGATGGCTTGGAATCATTCTCGGCGTTGCAGCTGTTGTTCTCGGTATCATCTCGATCAATAAGCAGGAAGATGCAAAGGGAATGGCTATCGCAGGTATCGTTTGCGGTGGTATCGGTCTTTTGATCGCGATCATCGTTCTGATCGCAGGTTCTGCTCTTTCAAGCGTAGATCCCGATTCAATACAGCAGTATGTTGAACAGCTTGAAGAAAGTTTATAAAAACAGACTCGGCAATACCGACAAAGTATTATATGAGTTAGGTTTAGTAGCACTGGGCATAGGTATTGCTGCAGTGCTGCTTTACTTTTTCACGGGTATCAACGTGCTCCGGCTTAAGTACCCATGCCTGTTCAACAAACTGACAGGTTACTGCTGCCCGGGGTGCGGGGGAACACGTGCGATGCGTGCCCTTCTAAACGGCGAGATACTTAAGTGTCTCTACGATTATCCCCCGCTCATATACGGCATCATTGTTTATATAGTGTTCATGGTCCGTTGTTTTTTGTATATACACTTCGGCGTTCGCAAATCAGAGGATGGTGCTGTGGTCAAACACATGTATGTATTCATCGCGCTTATGATGATCCAGTGGGTGGTTAAGCTGGTCGCGCAGTATTTCTTCGATTATCATTGGTTTTTGTAGACAGGTAGTAAATTGTACTTAGCAAGTAACTGGAAAGATTATGAAGTGATCGATACTTCCTCGGGGGAAAAGCTCGAGCGCTGGGGAGACTATTTTCTTGTGCGTCCCGATCCGCAGGTGATCTGGAACACTCCCAAGAAGGATCCGCACTGGAAACATCCGAACGGACATTATCACCGTTCGAATAAGGGCGGAGGCGAGTGGGAGTTTAATTCACTTCCCGATGAATGGACGATAAACTACCGCGATTTGAAGTTTTGTCTTAAACCTTTTGCATTTAAGCATACGGGACTCTTTCCGGAGCAGGCGGCAAACTGGGACTGGTTTTCTTCCATAATAAAGAATGCGCTTGCAAAAGAGCCCGGCCGCGAGATAAACGTACTTAATCTGTTCGCATATACGGGCGGTGCCACGATAGCGGCCGCTGCGGCAGGTGCAAAGGTCACTCATGTTGATGCCGCAAAAGGAATGGTCGGATGGGCCAAGGAGAACGCAAAGCTTTCCGGGCTGGAAAACGCTCCGATAAGATGGCTCGTTGATGACTGCGTAAAGTTTGTTGAGCGCGAGACAAGGCGCGGCAACAAATATGATGCGATAATCATGGATCCGCCGTCATACGGCAGAGGACCGAAGGGCGAGATCTGGAAACTCGAGGACTGTGTGTTCTCTCTTATAGAAAAGACGGCAGGGATTCTGGCGGATAAGCCGCTGTTCGTTCTTATCAATTCATACACAACGGGGTTGCAGCCTGCGGTTCTTTCCTATATGATGAACACGGTTTATGTTTCAAAGTTCGGCGGAAGGGTTGTTGCCGACGAGGTGGGACTTCCCGTAACAGGTAATAAACTTGTGCTCCCGTGCGGAGCCAGCGGAAGATATACACTAGAGGAGGAATGAAAAAATGACAACATCATCTTTGGTATGGATCATGATCGCCATAGCAATCTATCTGCTAATCATGATCTTCATCGGCGCATCGTTCATGAAGAAGAACAACAACTCCGAGGACTACTTCCTTGGCGGACGTTCTCTTAACGGTTTTGTCGCTGCACTTTCTGCGGGCGCATCCGACATGAGCGGATGGATGCTCATGGGTCTGCCCGGAAGCATCTATGCACTCGGAACAGGGCAGGTATGGATAGGCATCGGTCTGATGCTCGGTACGATAGCAAACTGGCTCATCGTTGCCGGACCGCTTCGTAAGTACACGATCAAGGCAAACAACTCACTGACGCTTCCCGAGTTCTTCGTTAACCGCTATCGTGACGAAAAGAAGGTACTGCTCGGATTATCATCAGTGGTCATCGTTATCTTCTTCGTTGTTTATACCGCATCGGCATTCTCTGCCGGCGGAAAGCTTTTCAATTCCGTTTTCGGAATGGATTATCATCTTGCGCTCATAATCGGCGCACTCGTTATCCTGACATATACGTTCATGGGCGGGTTCCTTGCGGTTTGTACGACGGACTTTATTCAGGGACTGCTCATGCTTACCGCTGTAATATTTGTTCCCGTCATCGCTCTTATAAACATGGGCGCATCGAACTTTACGGCAAACCTTGTATCAACGGGCGTTGATCCCGCATCTTTCTTAAATCCGATGCAGGAAGGCGGCTCACAGATCACAGCCGTATCAATCCTTTCATCGTTTGCATGGGGACTCGGATATTTCGGAATGCCTCATATCCTTGTAAGGTTTATGGCTATCAAGGATAAGGAGGAGTTGAAGAAGTCCAAATCGATCGCTATCCTCTGGGTAATACTCGGACTTGCGTTCGCATGCTTCATCGGTGTCCTCGGACGTGCATACCTTGCAGCCAAGCTCGGTGTGATGGAAGATTCGGAGAAAGTATTCATCGAGATGATCAAGAAGGTGTTCACGGAAGATACGAACATCGCACTTCTTGCGGGACTGTTCATTGCGGCTATCCTTGCAGCGATAATGTCAACGGCTGATTCACAGCTGCTTGTTGCATCATCGGCTGTTTCGGAAGACCTTTACAAGGGTATAATCAAAAAGGATGCATCCGAGTCGAGCGTACTTAATGTCGGACGTGGCGCTACGATCGTTGTAGCCGTTATCGCTCTTCTGATCGCATGGAATCCGGAAAGCTCGGTAATGGCTCTCGTGTCTGATGCATGGGCAGGATTCGGTGCGGCGTTCGGACCTCTCGTTCTGTGCTCACTCTTCTGGAAGCGCACGAACTTTACAGGTGCGTTTGCGGGAATTCTCTCAGGAGCCCTTACGGTCATCATCTGGGACTACATCCCTCTTATGGGCGGAAGCACGATCGGATCGGCTACGGGATTGTACTCACTTCTTCCCGGATTCATCATCAGCCTTATCGCGATCGTTATCGTATCGCTTTGCACGAAAGCGCCTTCGGAAGAGATCCAGAAGGAGTTCGACGAAGTAAAGGCCGAAGCATAAAAGTCTTCGATAAACCACTATATATGGTGTCCGCGCTTGCGCGGGCACCATTGTATTTAAAAAAATACAATATTCAAGTCAAAAACGTTCAAATCCGTAAAAAAAGTCCTTGCCATTCCCAAAACTGTGTTATATACTCGACATTGCTGTGACATTGATAGCTGTGAAACCAGAGATTGCTGCTACGGCAGGTAACTCGGCGGAGCGAATGTCAAGTTAGAAAACTGGCGACAAGTCACTGTACGAATCAGCAAGTCTGCCAAAGGGCAGAAACGACGTGCGAAGTTCGGGTCGGTGTGAAAACGATCAGGACAC
>JAEEGL013667191.1_pt1 | contig 13684 bp, 11 predicted proteins | sample 9134231 | NCBI WGS metagenome assembly JAEEGL01 (sample SAMN16246548, study PRJNA631951) | gut metagenome | biome: gut microbiome; feature: rumen; material: fiber-attached | host: Bos | place: Iran: Karaj | collected 2018-10
GGTTTTCGCCGTCGCCCTGGCTGTCGGTGCAGAGGCCGGGCTCGTTCTCGAGCGTGATGTGCACCATCCGGCGGTCGTGGGAGTTCATCGGGGGAAGCGTCTTCGCGATGCCGAAGAGGCGGACTTCCTTCGCGGCGTCCAGGGCCTGCTGACGGAGCATGTCATCGCGGGAGAAGGAGCGGCGGCCGCCGTCGAAGCGGTCGCGGTCGCGACGTTCGCCACGGAATTCACGGCGTTCGCCACGGTCGCGGCGTTCTCCGCGGTCACGGCGTTCGCCACGTTCCCCGCGCTCGCGGCGTTCGGTCGAACCCTCGGCCTGGGCGGGGCGTTCGCGGCGTTCCTGACGGCGTTCGCGGTTGCCCTCCATGTCGATGTAGAGCTTCGGGAATTCGGAATCGGTCTTCTGCATGATGCGGTTCACGATGAGCTGGAGGTTTTCCAGCGTCTGGCCGTGGTGGCCGATCACGCGTCCGGGCTCCTCGCTGGAGACGAGCAGATTCACGGAACGGGGCTTGTTTTCCACGCGGACGTTCGCCTCGATGCCGAGGAAGTCGAGCATGTGGGCGAGGACGCTGCGGGCCTCCTCCATGGATTCGGGGGAAGCGGGTTTGACGGGGGGCCGCTGGGGAGTCCGGCGGGCACGCGCGCCCTGGTCTTCGTCGGCGGATCCATCCGCGATCCGGTCGACGGCATCGAAACCGGCGTCGTCGGTAGCGGCGTCATCGGCGGGGGCGTCCATCGGGACGGCCTTGATCTCATCCGCGGGTGCTTCCGCGCACGCACAATCCCGGGCTTCGGCTGCGGCCGCGGCGTTTTCTTCGAGTTCCATAGTTTTCTCCGTGGTTTGAACTGGTTATGCCTTCTGCGGTCTGGCTGCCTGACCCGACTCGTCCCGCTTCGCGGCAATTTGTCCGTATTTCATTTGAAGGATGCTGAATATCTGACTGACCGTCCAGTAAAGCGTCAGGCCGGACGGGAGGTTGTAGAACATGAACAGCATGATGACCGGCATGAGCATCATCATCTTCTGCTGCGTGGAATCCATCGAGGACGGCGTCATCTTCTGCTGGAGCACCATGAGCAGCGTCATGGCGATCACGAGCGGATGCAGACCGACCTGGCCCAGGAACGGCAGGGCGAACGGAAGCTGCGGGCCGACCAGGTCCGGACGCGAGAGGTCCGTGCACCAGAGGAACGGCACGTTGCGGAGTTCGACCGCGGAATCGAGGGCGGAATACAGGGCGATGAAGACGGGGATCTGGAGGATCACGGGGAGACAGCCGCCGACGGGGTTGACCTTCTCCACGCGGTAGAGCTCCATCATCTTCTGGTTGAGCTCGGCTTTCTTGCGCTGGACGTCGTCCGGCGTATCCATCGGGGTTTCCTTGTACTGCTCCTGCAGGGCCTTGATCTTCGGCTGGAGCTTCGACATGCGGCGCATGGAGCTGTTCGCCTTCTGCGTGATCGGCCAGAAGAGCGCGCGGACGATGATCGTGAGCAGGATGATCGCCACGCCGTAGCTGCCGCAGAGGCCTTTCAGCCAGTTCAGCAGCATCACCATGGGACGCGCGATGAACTCGAACCAGGAGTAGTAGGAGATGTGCATCACGCCCATCACGGAGCGTCCGAGCGAACGGATGCGCGCCATTTCCTTCGGGCCGCAGTAGGTCTTCAGCTGGAATTCCACCGGGGTCGACCCCACGGTCAGGGCGCCGAAGCTGCCGGTCATGGAGGGAATGGCGAAGAGGTCTTTTTCATTGGTGCTCCCGGCGGGGAGCTGCCAGATGCGCTCGCCGGAGGAGGAGACGAACGGCTTGTCGTCCGCGGCGAAGAGCAACGATGCGAAATACTTGTTGGTGGAGCCGACCCAGCTCACGGGAGCAGTGCATGTGGTCTTGATGTCGAACTTGTCCTGCGACTTCATCTGGGGATCGGCGGAATCGCACACGCCGCTGTCGGCCTTGCAGAAGTCCACGTTCATGCGTTCGCTGTAGATCTTGTCGCCGGTGAGGTCCTTCACCGGGGGAAGTCCTGCGAGACGGACGGCGAAGTCCTTGACGGAGACGGGGGCGGAAGCGGTGTTCGCGAGCACGTATTTGCAGAGGACCGTGTAGTCGTCCCCGGCGAGCGTGAACGTCTGGGTCAGCTTCAGGCCGCCTGCGAACGTGCGGAGGACTTCCGCGGAGAGGGGGCCCAGCTCCTTGACTTCGAGCGAAACCGGGACGAGCGCGGGATCGGGTTTGAGTTCGAACGTGCGGTATGCGCCGTCGCGGAAGAGTTCGATGGCTTCGCCGGAGTCCTTCAGCTTGTAACGGTCGCCCGTGAGCTTCACGCTGTGCAGGGAGCCGGTGAGGCCGTCGACCGTGACCTCGCAGAGGTCGTTCTTCAGCACGACGGTCCTGGTCTCTTTCAGCTGGGGGACGGTGTTCGCGGGTACGGGGGATTCCGCAACGGCGGGCTGAGTCTGTCCGGGCTCGGCAGCGGTCCCGGCGGCCGACGGGGCGGCCTCCGTTGCGCCGGGCGCGGCGTTCTGCTGCGTGGCCTGGAGCATCCGCTGATATTCCTCGGCCCTCTTCGCCTGATATTTCGGCAGATAGATGGCCCATGCCGCCATGAGGAGGCAGCCGATGGCGATGATGATGACTGTGTCTTTGTCGAATTTGAAGTTCACGCTATAACGTTCCTCAATCGTGTTTCGGAGGGACCGGGTCGTAACCGCCCTCGCACCAGGGATTGCACCTGAGTATGCGCCAAGTCCCGAGCGCGATCCCGCGAAGCACGCCGTGACGGCGGATGGCTTCGGCGGTGTACTGGGAGCAGGTGGGAGTAAATCTGCAGCAGGAGGGAAACAGGGGGGAGATCCAGCGTCTGTAGAACAGGATGGGGAGGATCACGAATTCCCGGACGGGATGCCTGCTTCGGGCGTCTTCGGGGGGATCCGGGTCATGCCGGCCTTTTTCAGCGTGCGGAGCAGATGGTCCTGCACCTCCTGCTGTTTCGCGCCGAAGATGGCTCTTCGCGGAATGACCACGATGCTGCATGGCAGGATGACCTCCTTGGTCAGCCGGAACGTCTCCGAGATCAGGCGTCTGGCACGGTTCCTCACGACGGCGGAGTGGTGCAGTTTGCGGCTGCAGATCACGCCGTATCTGAGGTGCGGAGCCGGATCGTCCGGTTCCGCGGCCCGGACCAGGACCGTGAAAAACGCATCCCGGCAGGCTTTCCCGTGTTCCTTGAGCGCATCGAAATCCTTGCGGGTGCGCAGTTTATCCTGCTTCCGCAGATTCCCGCGCTCAATTCCCACGGCTCAAACCTTTCTCAGATCGCGGTCAGGCGCTTGCGGCCTTTCGCTCTTCTTCTGGCCAGAACCTGGCGGCCGCCCTTGGTGGCCATTCTGGCACGGAATCCATATTTGCGGGCGCGTTTAATGACGGAAGGCTGATACGTTCTTTTCATGGTTTCACCTTGTTTTTGTTCCCGGTCTCTCCGGACATGCCATCCGGCACTCCGGCAGTTTCCTGTTGGGGTTACAGCTTGTTGTTACGTTGTTTTGTATATGGAGTAATCCTATTACTATAGCACCGTTCCGCCGTTTTTTCAACCTGAATCCGGTCTTTTTCGCCTTTTTTTCCTTTTCTTTTCACTTTTTGCCGTTTCAGGGTTGCTTTTGCAGCAATTTTATGCTATAGTATAGCATTTTTGCGGTCATGTGCGTACGCGCATGCTTCCTGCCTGCACGCTAAGTTCCAGTAAACAGATACACATATTCAACCAAAAGGAACCCCCTCCTCAGGGCGTTCCGGAAAGTCCAAGTATGAAAAACTTGTTCCTTCTCCTGTCGGCCATGGCGGCGATCCTCTTCACCGCCTGCTCAACCCCCACCGTCACGAACACCGCCCGCTCCTCCGTCGAAGAAATGCTCCTGAGCGCCGTTGTGGAACGCGGCATCTCCTCCGTGGATTTCGAATCCTACGCGGGCAAGACCGTCGCCATGGACTACTCCAACCTCGCGCCCCAGGTGGATAAGGAATTCGTCCAGGCCTACATCGAACTCCATCTCGCGCGCTACGGCATCACCGTGGCGAAAGAAGCCGCCGACGCCGACTATGTCATCAAAGCCTCCAGCAGCGTGCTCGCAACCGACGTCGACAAGTTCCTCTTCGGCATTCCCTCCATGCCCATCCCGATCCCGTACATGAACCTCTCCGTCGTGATCCCCGAGATCCCGATCTTCATGCGCATCAAGCGTTCCGCCTGGGGCCGCTTCTTCTTCAACATCGTCGATGCGAAGACGAACAAGCCCGTGCAGATCGTCGACGGCGCGAAGTCCGAGTCCTCCTACAACAACTGGGTCATCTGCTTCTTCCCGTTCAAGACCCACGACCTGCCGCTGGGCGACGACAATCCCGAAAAGACCCACTTCATCTGGTTCTTCGAGGACTGAGTCCCCGACAGGAAACCGTATGATCCAGCGTCCGGCTCCACATCGCTTCGGGCCGGGCGCTTTTTTTGAGCCGGCGGGGGATTTCCCGCGATCCTCCGCGAACGATTCCGAACAGATCGACACGAAAACGAAAACCGTGTTTTTCCGGCAATAAACAAAAATCCGGATACGTTATGTGTTATAAAGGTCCATGCCATGCCGAAATTGACCGTCATCATCCCGGTCCGCAATGAGGAAAAGCGTCTCCCGCGCTGCCTGCAATCCATTCTCGCGCAGTCGTTTCAGGACTGGGAGGCCATCTGCATCGACGACGGCTCCCGCGATGGAACGGCGGACATCCTGCAGAAGTTCGTGGACGACGACAAACGCATCCGCGGCTCGGCGTTCACTCGCCACCTCGGGACCGTCCTCGCGCGCAAACTCGCGCTCATGGATGCCAAGGGCGATTATGTGATGTTCGCCGACGCCGACGACGAGTTTCTGCCGGGGGCGTTCGCCAACGCCGTCCGCCTGATCGAAGACGCCGGAGTCGACATCCTCCAGTTCGCCGTCGACATCACCGCGTCGGACGACATGGACGTGAGCGGCTTCAAGCAGATATTCCGCCACCGCGAAATCCTGTCCGCCGGCAGCAACATCCTGTACGACTGTTTCGTGAACCGCCGGTTCCAGCACAACCTGTGGAACAAGATCTATCGCGCCGACGTCTGCCGGAAGGCCGTCGAAAACATGCCGGACATCCGGCTGCAGCACTACACCGACCAGTACCTGACGTTTTTCCTGCTGTATTTCGCCGAATCGTTCCGCAGTGTCAAGGACGGCCCGTTCTACCGCTACCACATGGGCGGGGGCGTCTCCACCAAACGGCCCGACGCGGAACAGTTCAAGGAGCTCTGCGAGGCCAGCGGCATCTTCCCGCGCCTCGAGAAATTCCTGCGCGACCGGAACCAATACGAGACCCACGTGTCCGTGCTGGAGGCCATGCGCAATACCCTTTGCTGCGACATGATCGGCAAGATGCTCACGATCCCCGCCCTCACCCGCGAGATCATCATGACCGCCCAGGAACACTGGGGCAGCGGGATCGTCTACGATTTCCTCGCGGAAACAGGCATGTTCAAGTACCCGTGCAGCAACCGCCAGCACATGGTGTCCGACCTGATCGACCGAACCCGCGCACAGGAACGCGAAATCGCACGGCTCCGGACCGAACTCGAAACCGCGAAAACGAAACTCCGCAAGGTCACGCCCAGAAGCTCGCAGTCGCAGAAGAACCCGGAGACCCCCTCGTCCGGGAAGGACGCCTCCACCACGCCCGGCAAACCGCAATTCCGCTTCATCCAGAAACTCCCGAAAGTGTGAGCGGAGGATCGTCCGCCGAACGGTTTCCGGGACAAAATCCCGCAAAAACGAATCAAAAAAACGCTTCGCGCGCACATACGTCAAGGTACACTATAAAGTACCTTGTTTATAGTGTACCTTGAGGTTATTGCCTTGAACGTAGAATGTCGTGCCGGATACATGTACCTTGAGTTTTTGCCTTGAACTTGGAGAATGGCAAAAAGCGTCTCTGACATCACCTCAGGCATGATCCGTTCGGCTAACGGCTGAAGATGTTCTGTTTCCGCTCATACCATCTCACCGAATCACGTCTCCGCCCCATCCTGAGCACTATTGGCAAAAACGGATCAAAAAAGCGCTTCGCGCGCACATACGCCAAGGTACACTATAAAGTACCTTGTTTATAGTGTACCTTGAGGTTTTTGGCTTGAACGTAGAATGTCGTGCCGGACACATGTACCTTGAGTTTTTTGGCTTGAACGTAGAATGTCGTGCCGGATACGTGTACCTTGAGGTTATTGCCTTGAACGTAGAATGTCGTGCCGGAAACGTGTACCTTGCGGGTTTTGCCTGAACTCTGACTTCCGCATTTGGGCAAGGGACATAATATCCCCGATAAACGCCTCGCGCGCGCATACGCCAAGGTACACTATAAAGTACCTTGTTTATAGTGTACCTTGAGGTTATTGCCTTGAACTCAATCTTCTTTGGTGGTCGAACGCGGCTTTTTTCAGGGATGTCTTACAGTTTCAGTCGGCGGAACCGCCGGAACGCAGCGCCTTGATACGGCTGCGAACGGCAGACGTTTTTCAGTCGGCGGAACCGCCGGAACGCAGCGCCTTGATACGGCTGCGGACGGCTTTGGCTTTCAGGCGGCGCTCCCGGGAGGCTTTGGTCGGCTTCGTGGGACGGCGTTTACGGGGTTCGGGGAGAGCGGCGAGCGCGAGCTCGCGGATGCGTTCCCTGGCGCGTTCGCGGTTGCGGGCGAGGCTCCGGCTGGAACGCTCCATGACGACGAGGAGATCGCCCTGCATGTACTGCACGGCGAGGGCGCGCAGACGCGTTTTCTGCGCCTCGGTCAGGACAGCAGTTTCCGCGACGTTCCACTGCAGCCGGACGCCGTTTTCGGTCTTGTTCTGATGCTGGCCGCCGGGTCCGCTCGAGGGGCGGACGTAATCTTCGGCGAACTCCTCCTCCGGGATGGCAAATGGTCTTGCCGTCGGCATGGGTCAGGCTCCGGGAGCCGTCGAATCCTTCGCGGCGTCGTTCGCGGGGGGTTCCGCAGTTGCGGCCGCAGTATCCTGCGCGGAGTCAGGGTGTTTGGTCTCCGGCTGCGGCTTCTCGACAAGCATGGCGGAGACGGCGTCGATGAAGTGCGCGGCGTGATCGGCCTCGTCCTTGTCGTCCGGGGCGTAGGACACGCGAAGTTTCACGAGTTTGCCGTGGTAGAGCGCGAGGTAGAGAACGGAATCCATCGGGTCAGGGAGGCTGTCGATGCGGTAGCGCGCCTCACGGCCCGGGGCGGGCGTCTTGCGCTCCGGGGTCTCCAGGCGGCTCACGGCTTTGATCCTGGCGTTCTGTTCCGCGAGCTTCAGGATGCCCTGATCTGTCTCCTGAAAATGCTTCTCGAAATCATCGGGACTGACTTCCTTGGCCCCGGTGTCGAGCGAATAGATGTACACGTCGGCACAGGTCCCGGATTCGTTCTCGTAACGGACCACGGTGCCGAAGACGGGGTTTTCGTTCTTGCGCACCCGGACCTTCTGGAACGTTTCGACGATGGCGGGGAACACCAGCTTGGTGTCCTTGTCGATGAAATCCTCGAGGGCGGGGCGCAGGAAAACATCCTGGGCGAACGAGACGATGACGCTCAGGCACAGGACGGCTGCCAGCAGGCAGAGCAGGATGTTCCGGCGGGGACGGGTCATGACGGAATCCGCAGCTCCTTTTTCCAGAATGTGACCTGCGAAGCGACCTGTTTGAACCCGGTCGCGCCGAAGACGTCGCGCCCCTCGACCGCATGGGCCGGGGAGAAGAGTTTCAGCATGGAGGCGTCGGCCTCCGGGAACACGCTTTTCATTTCTTTCAGCGTGAGCGTGTTCAGCGGCTTGCCCTTGTCCGCGGCGAATTTCACCAGCGCGCCGACCTTGTGGTGCGCGAAGCGGAACGGCACGCCTTTGCGGACGAGCGCTTCGGCGAGGTCCGTGGCCATCAGTCCGGGGTCGGAGGCGGCGTTCAGCATGGCGTCCTTGTTGACCTTCATCGAGTCGATCATGGCCGGATAGACGCTGAGGACGGCGTGGACGGTGTCGAGCGCGTCGAAGAGCGGTTCCTTGTCCTCCTGGAGGTCGCGGTTGTAGGTCAGCGGGAGGCCCTTGCAGATGGTCAGGAGCGCGGTGAGGTCGCCGTAGATGCGGCCGGTCTTGCCGCGGGAGAGCTCGGCGATATCCGGGTTTTTCTTCTGCGGCATCAGGCTGGACCCGGTGCAGAAGGCATCGCCGAACGTGACGAACGAGAATTCCTGGGACATCCAGAGGATCAGGTCCTCCGAGAGGCGCGACACGTGCATGGCGAAAATGGCGAGCGCGGCGAGGAGTTCGCAGGCGAAATCGCGGTCGGCCACGGCGTCCATGCTGTTCCGCGTCATCTTCGGGAATTTCAGGCGCCTGCGGACGAATTCGCGGTCGATGGGGAGCGTGGTGCCCGCGATGGCGCCGGACCCGAGCGGCATCACGTTGATGCGTTTGCGGGCGTCCTGAAGGCGTTCCAGGTCCCGTGCGAACATCTCGACGTAGGCGAGCAGATGGTGCGCGAGCAGGACGGGCTGTGCATGCTGCATGTGGGTGAACCCGGGCATGTTGGTGCGCTTGTGCTCGTCGGCCTTCTTCACCAGGGACTTCTGGAGGGAGCGGATCTCCTTGGCGAGGTCGTCGATCTCGTCGCGCAGATACAGACGGATGTCGAGCGCGATCTGGTCGTTGCGGCTGCGTGCCGTGTGAACGCGCGCGCCCTCGGGGCCGAGGGCCTCGGTGAGGGCGGTCTCGATGTGCATGTGGATGTCTTCGAGCTCGACCTTGAACTCCATGCGGCCTTCGGCGATGCGGCGTTTCAGGACCGCCAGCTTGCGGCAGATGGCGTCGGCGGATTCCTTCGGGATGATCCCGGCGGCTCCGAGCATGGCGGCGTGAGCCATGCTGCCGGCGATATCGTGCTTGTAGAGACGTTTGTCGTAGGAGATGGACTGCGTGAAATCCTGTACGCTGCGTTGCGTTTGTTCGGCGAATCTGCCGCCCCAGAGAGCCATGGCGAACCTCGTGTTATGTCCAGCAAGTGTGTTTCGGAAAAAAAGTTCTTAAAGAGAATATAGCACAGGAATCGATTTCATCAAAGCCCTTTTCGCGTTTTTCCCGCTTTTTTCGCGTTCTTTTTCCGCGCGGAGGGGCGTTTCCCGGTGTTTTCCCGGTTTTTCCGCTTGACAAACCGGCTCCCCGCGGATATTGTATCGGTATGATTATGCAACGCTGATTTCCAACAGGAAAGACCCGACATGAACAGCATCCTCCAAGTCATCAAGAGCGCGTCCCTCGTCAGGGCGTCCGACATCTTCCTTTCGGCCGGGAAAAAGCCGTTCGTCCGAATCCGCGGCGTGATCCGCCCCGCTGAAAACCCCGTCCCCGTCGCGGCGGAGTCGATCGACGCGTTCCGCAGGACGGTCATCGGGGACCGCGGCGAGCCGGTCTACGCGGCCACCGGGTCGTTCGACGCGTCCTGGAGGCTCCCGGACGGCGGCCGCATCCGCGTGAACTTCTTCCAGACCATCGGGGGGCCGTCGGCGGCGATCCGGCCGATCCTGAGCGGAGACGACATGGAGGTCGCCAGGCTCAATCTGCCGACGCTGCTCGACAAGCTCGGGGAAGCGCCCCGGGGTCTGATCCTGATCGCGGGCACCACCGGCAGCGGCAAATCCACCACGCTCGCGGCCATGATCAACCACATCAACCGCGTCATGCAGAAACACATCCTCACGCTCGAGGATCCGATCGAATTCGTGTATTCCGACCGGAAATCGGTCGTTTCCCAGCGTGAAATCGACACGGCCAACCAGGGCGGATTCTCCGGGGCGCTGAGGAGCGCCCTGCGCGAAAACCCGGACGTGATCGTGATCGGGGAAATGCGCGACACGGAGACCATCGCCACGGCCGTGAACGCCGCGCTCACCGGGCACCTCGTCATCAGCACCGTTCACACCTCGGGCTCCGTTCAGGCGGTCGAACGCATCGTGAACATGTTCCCGGACGACGGACGCGAGCAGATCGCGACCGACCTGGGGGCCGCGCTGAACGGCATCGTGTCGCAGCGGCTGATCCCGGCGAAGGGTTCGGACGGCATGATCCCCGCCGTGGAAATCCTGCTCGGCACGGCGCTGGTGCGAAAGCTCGTAGCCGCGCGGGACTACGTCTCGCTCGACGACGCGCTCCGCAGCAATACCGAGTCCGGCATGCTCCCGTTCAACCGCTCCATCTTCCGGTTGTACCAGACCGGGAAGATCGAGCTCGCGGACGCGCGGAACGCCGCCGACAACACGGACGAATTCGATCTGCTGGTGAAGGGCATGGAGAGCGGCGTCGACGCCTTCCGCAGCCATTACGGGGCCAAGCTCGACGGTGCGACGGACGAATCCGTCGTGGACATGCGGACGCTCTTCCTGGCCGCCATGCACGTGAAGGCCAGCGACCTCATCCTGTCCACGGGGGTCCGGCCCACGCTCAGGATCAACGGCGAACTGCGCGAACTCGACATGCCGGTGCTGGACAACGACGACGTGCGGCGGCTGCTGTACAGCGTGATCAACCAGCGCCAGCGCGTGGAGCTCGAGGAGAAACGCGAGCTCGATTTCGCACTGTCGGTCGATTTCACCGAGCAGATCAAACAGCCCGGCTCGCGGTTCCGCGTGAACGCCTTCTACCAGCGCGGCTCGCTCGGCATGGTCGCCCGCGTGGTGAACGCCCGGATCCCGTCGCCGGAAGAACTCGGCCTGCCGGAGATCATCTCCAGCCTGTGCTCGAAACGCCAGGGGCTCATCCTCATGACCGGTCCGACCGGAAGCGGCAAATCCACCACGCTCGCGTCGCTGCTCGACGTCATCAACCGCACGCGGAACGTCCACATCATCACCATCGAGGACCCCATCGAGTACGTTCACAAGAACATCAACTCGATCATCGAACAGCGCGAACTGCACTCCGACACGCTGAGTTTCGCCTCCGCCCTCAAATACGCCCTGCGCGAGGCCCCGGACGTCATCATGGTCGGCGAAATGCGCGACCCGGAGACGATCGCGGCAGCGCTCACGGCGGCCGAAACCGGCCACCTCGTCTTCGCCACGATCCACACGAACAGCGCGCCGCAGACGATCGACCGCATCGTGGATTCGTTCCCGATGTACCAGCAGAACCAGATCCGGCTTCAGCTCGCGGGGACCCTGCTGGCGGTCATTTCCCAGCGGCTCGTCCCGAGCATCGACGGCTCCGCCAGGTTCGCGGCGTTCGAGATCATGATCGGGACTCCGCCCGTGCAGGCGCTCGTGCGGGACGGCAAGACGCATCAGCTGCAGTCGGTGATCGAAACGAGCCTGAAGGACGGCATGTGCACGCTGCAGCGTTCGCTGGAAAACCTCTGCGCCGACGGGCTGATCTCGAAGGAAGAGGCGAAGCGGTTCACGGCCGACTACAAGCAGATCGGCAGCCACTGACGGCGAAGCGACGCATTGTCGGGGGAGAGCCCGCTCAGGATTTGCGGATCAGAGAGTAGTTCTGAAGCAGAAAGAGCGGGTCGTAGGAACGTTTCGCCTGACGCAGCCCCGGGATGCCGAGGTCCTGCTCGCGGTTGATGAGGCAGGCGCGCCCCTGAAGCGCCACGGCGGTCTTGTGCGTGATATACTGCGACGCGCCCTTGTATTCGTAGCGCGTCTTCTCGAAGTGAACGGTCCAGAGATCCGGCGAAACCGGACTGTAAACGGCGAACGACACCACGCGTCCGCCCGCCCTCAGCACGAGCCCCTCGACCGGGAGCGATTCGAAATGCTCCGCGAGCATCCGGATGGCGGCGGCCTCGTGCGCGGCTTCGACCGCGACGGGCTGTTCCTGCGCGGCGAACCAGTCGTCCTGCACGGCCAGGGCCTCGGGGAGATTGGCGCGGGTGAGCGGTTCCAGCGCGGCGTCCGGGTAATCCTCGCAGAACTGCGCGATGAGGTTGCGTTTCTTCGAGAGGAGTTTGCCGTGGAGTCCGACGAGCGCGTCCACGCAGTAGATGTATTCGTCGTAGCGATCGTCCATGCGTTCGGCGGAGAACCGCGTCCCGACGTCCGGGAACGTCTTCAGGTATTCGAGGTCGACGTGGTCGAACGAGCCGCTGTAGCCCGCCCGGATCAGGCGGTCGGAGACGGCGAGGAGTTCGTCGGGCTTCGGCCCCCTCGCGCCGCCCGGAGCGAACATCAGGATGTCCGCCCCGCACAGCAGCAGATAGAGGTGCGAGCCCACGAAACGCCAGCACGGGCGGTAGGTCCCGCTCCAAAGGAAGAGATTCGTGAACGCGAATTCGCAGCTCTGGCGGCCGGAGGCGAGCAGGAACGGCGCGAGGACGTCGCGGTCGTCGAGCGTGAGCGGGGTGAATCCCTCCGGCAGGGGGCGTTCGGCTGTCATGGCGCAACCTCCCCAGGTTTGAGGGCGAACCGGAACGGCGTGTGGCCGGTCATGGGTTCCCCTCCGGCGGATTTGTAAAGACTTTCGGTGCCGGGGACGCCGATGCAGACGATCCAGTCGATCCCGAACGTCGCGAGGTGTTCCGCGAGGGCGGAGACGAGGCGGCGGCCGATGCCCTGGCGGCGGTGATCCGGGCGGACCACCACGTCCAGGATGTAGGCGTCGCTCACGCCGTCGGAAAGCGCCCGGGCCATGCCGAGGAGCCGTCCGGCGGGATCGAAAGCCGCGGAGACCGCGAACGAATTCGCGATCATGGCGTCAAGCTGCGGAGCCGGGTCGTCCTGCGCGAACCATCCGGCGGCGCGGTAGAGGGCGAGGACCTCCGCGCGCGGGAGGTCCTTCGTGACCGCGAACGTGACTTGCGGCGGTCTGGGATCGGGATCCATACGGAGCGGACGCGGGATTACATGCCGTCCGCGACGACCCGCGCGAATTCGGAGCAGCGGAGTTCCACCGCGCCCTCCATCTGACGGGCGAAGTCGTAGGTGACGTGCCTGGACGCGATGGCGCGTTCGATGCCGCGTATGACGAGGTCTGCGGCTTCGGTCCATCCGATGTGGCGGAGGAGCATTTCGCCGGAGAGCGCGAGGGAGCAGGGATTGACCTTGTCGAGGCCCTTGTACTTCGGGGCGGTGCCGTGCGTGGCTTCGAAGATGGCCATGCCGTCGGAGTAGTTGATGTTCGCGCCGGGGGCGATGCCGATGCCGCCCACGCTGGCGGCGAGCGCGTCGGACACGTAGTCACCGTTCAGATTCATCGTGGCGATCACGTCGTATTCGGCCGGACGGGTCAGGATCTGCTGGAGGAATGCGTCGCAGATGCAGTCCTTGACGAGGATCCTGCCCTCGGGGACCACGCCGCCGCACTCGTCCCAGGTCACGGTCTGCTCCGGGAACTCGCGTTTCGCGAGCGCGTAGCCCCAGTCGCGGAAACCGCCCTCGGTGAACTTCATGATGTTGCCCTTGTGGACGAACGTGACGCTCTTGCGGTGATTGTCCACGGCGTAGCGGATGGCGGCGCGGATGAGGCGTTCGGAGCCCTCTTTCGAGACCGGCTTCACGCCGATGGCGGAGGTCTCCGGGAAGCGGATCTTGGAGACGCCCATTTCGTTTTGGAGGAACGAGACGACTTTCTGCAC
>JAEEGL014890868.1_pt1 | contig 13684 bp, 14 predicted proteins | sample 9134231 | NCBI WGS metagenome assembly JAEEGL01 (sample SAMN16246548, study PRJNA631951) | gut metagenome | biome: gut microbiome; feature: rumen; material: fiber-attached | host: Bos | place: Iran: Karaj | collected 2018-10
ACAGAAAGAGGACCTTGCACCCGGAAGCCCGTGGCCGCCCCCGGCCGCGTGGGGGGGAGGGGCCCGCGCCGCGAGGCGTGGGAGGGATGAGTTGAGGCAAACGTCCGGGGGACGTTTGCCTCAACTCAGTCTTCCGGGAGCAAGTTCCACTTTCTGTCAGTCTTTGGACACCCCAATCAGGGTATAGCAATCTAAAAAAACTATAAAGAGTTTATTAAATAATAACAGCCGCGGGTCGCGAGGACGATGTGAGGGTGCTCACGTTGTCTTCGCGGCACCGAGAAGGGCGAAACGGCAGCAAAACCGTCCGCGAGGACGACGTGGGAGTGCTCACGTCGTCTTCGCACCACAAAAAAGCACGAATCGCCGCCAAAACCAAACGCGAGGACGATGAGTGAGTAACACGATATATCCCCGCAAACATTTTTATTATTATCTTTGCGTACTGAAACTGAGCCGATATGGGAAAAATATCCAAAAGCATCTGGCGGTCGCTGCTTGAGAAGTTCAAGGAGTCGGTGCTGTCGGTGCTGCCTGTCAGCCTTATCGTGCTTGCTCTGGCCCTCACGCCATGGGTCAGGCTTTCGTCGCACGAACTGACCGTTTTCATCATCGCAACCATACTTCTCATACTTGGCATCTCCCTGTTCAACCTGGGGGCGGACCTCGCCATGACGCCTATGGGGCAGTATATCGGCGAGGGTCTCACCAAGTCGCGCCGGATCGGCGTGCTGCTGGGGGTCAGCCTCCTGATGGGGGTCCTCATCACCGTCGCGGAACCCGACCTGTCGGTGCTTTCCGAGCAGGTGAGCGCCGTGATGAACGCCAAGCTGCTCATTTATACCGTCGGTGCCGGAGTGGGCCTCCTGCTGCTGTTCGGCGTTTACAAGATCATCCTGCATCTGGAACTTCCGTCGATACTGATGTTCCTGTACATGATGATTTTCTGCGGCGTCGCGCTGCTGCTGCAGGCCGGGCGCGGGTCGATGCTGGCACTGTCGTTCGATTCCGGAGGCGTCACCACCGGTCCCATCACCGTGCCGTTCATAATGGCCCTGGGTGTGGGTATAGCCATGACCATCGGCGGCAGGAACGCCAGCGAGAACAGCTTCGGACTCATCGCGCTCTGCTCCGTCGGGCCCATCCTGGCGGTGCTCGTCCTGTCCCTGATGTCCAGCGGGAGCCTCGAATACAGCGTTCCTGATTATTCCATGGACGGCATCCTCGACGAAGGCCTGGGAATGGTGTTCCTGGACAAGATGATCGACGTCGGACAGTCGCTGCTGCTCATCCTGGGAGTGTTCTTCATCCTCCAGTTCGTCATGCTCAAGCTCCCCTGGAACAAACTGCTGCAGGTGCTGGTCGGCGCGGCTTACACGTTCATCGGGCTCGTGATATTCCTTGCTGCGGTGGAGATGGCGTACATGCCCATAGGATACAAGATCGGCGCGAGCCTCGGGGAGGCGCATCCGGTACTCATCGCCGTGTTTGCGTTCATCATCGGCAACGTCGTGGTGCTTGCCGAGCCCGCCGTACACGTCCTCAACAACCAGGTGGAGGAGGTCACCGGCGGCGAGGTTTCACGAAAGCAGATGATGATAGCCCTGTCGCTCGGCGTGGGCGTTTCCATCGGCCTGTCGGTGCTCAGGGTGTACTTCGGGTTCTCGGTGCTGTATTACCTGGTGCCCGGATACCTCGTTTCCCTGGCGCTGTCGTTCTTCGTTCCCAAGCTTTATACGGCTATCGCCTTCGACTCCGGCGGCGTCGCCAGCGGTCCCCTCACGTCCAGCTTCATCCTGCCCATGGTCATCGGCACATGTATGTCGATGCAGGGAGAATCGGCGGTGATGGACTTCGCGTTCGGCGTCGTGGCGATGGTTGCCATGACTCCCCTGATTACAATCCAGTCGCTCGGATTCAAGTCCGTGCTCAGCGTACGCCGCCGCAAGAAGGTGGCGATGCGCCGCATACTCGAGGCCTCCGACGATCAAATCATATACTTCCAATGAGCGAGACAAGAAACATAGCGCCGGTGAAGCTGGAGCTGTTCATCGCCGTGGTCAAGAACAAGAAGGCCGCGTACTACGCCAGCATCGTGCAGTCGCATCAGGTCAATATGCAGTTCCACACGCCTGCGTCGGGGGTCAACCATCTCCTGCTCGATTCGCTCGGCCTCTCCGGAAAGCCCCGGACGCTCATAGTCGGCACTGTGCGGGCAGACGAAGCACAGAGCCTCATCGACGACTTCTCGGAGACCATCGCCAAAGGCGGCGAATACAACGCCCTGGCCTTCACCGTATCGCTTACCAGCGTCATCGGCACGCTGGTGTACGGATTCCTCAGCAACGAAAAAACAACAGTGACCCAATGAAATACGAACTTATAATCTGCATCGTCAACGCAGGATTCTCCCAGAACGTAGCCGAAGCGGCCCGCAAGGCCGGAGCCCGAGGCGGCACGGTGGTGAAGGGCCGCGGCACCGCCAATCCCGAGGCCGAGGAGTTCTTCAACATCAGCATACAGCCCAACAAGGAGCTGGTGCTGATCCTCGTTGCCGAGGACATCAAGGACGACGTGATGCGCGCCATCTACAAGGACAGCGGCCTCCCCACCGACGGCCAGGGAATAGCGTTCTCCGTGCCCGTAACCCGTACGACTTTGGAAAAACTGGACTGATATGAAAAGAATATTCACCTTCCTGGCCGCCACGCTGCTTGCAGGCGCCATGATGCTTGCCGGCTGCGAAAAGCCCGCCACTCCCGCCGGTCCCGACGATCCCGATGAGCCCGTTGAAGAACCGGCAGAAGTCGAAAACCCATACGACGGAATGTCAAGGTTCAAGATTTCCGTGACGGTGACGGAAGATTGGACCTTCATCGGCAAGCAGCCGTATTTCAAGTTCAACATCCAGAACCCCAACGAAAAGGCGCTGCCGACGGAAATAAAGGTCAAGATTTTCACCGACAAGGGCTCTTCCGTAACCACATTGAGCCTGAGCACCGATATTCCGGCGGGCAGCACCAAGGAGGTTCCGTTCCCGGTAGATTATAATCTGGAACCGGGCTTCTACAAGGCCAACTGCACCGTGAAGAACGGCAACTCCAAGACCTTCTTCTTCGGTTACAACCCCACGGACATCGTTTCCGCACCGGACAGGCAGGAAGACTTCGACGCCTACTGGGACGCCGCCAAGGCCCAGCTCGCGGCGGTCGATATGGCACCGGTGCTGACGGAAATCCCCTCCCGGAGCTCCTCCGCCCGCAAGGTTTACCTGGTGGAAATGAATTCCGTCCCCGACACCCCGGGCGGCGAACCGGCAGTCATCCGCGGCTACTACCTGGAGCCCCAGGACGGCAAGAAGCATCCCGTCATAGTGCATTTCTACGGCTACGACACGCTCCAGAATCCGGAAAAGATTTACTGCCCCTACGGCGGCTCTTCCGCCGAATTCGCCGAATTCTACCTGTCCACCCGCGGCCAGATTATCAACCACCGTCCCGCCTCCAAGCGTGAAGACGGCATCGACCGCGACTTCGAGAACACCTACGGCGACTGGTTCGCCTTCCAGTTCGGGGACAAGGACGGATACTACTACCGCGGTGCCTATATGGACTGCGTGCAGGCCGTCCGCTTCATGGCGGACCAGCCTACAAGCGATATGTCCAATCTGTTCGGCGAGGGCAAGAGCCAGGGCGGCGCGTTCTCGTATGCCGCCGCCGCGCTCAGCGATTACACCTTCAGGGCAATTGCACCCTGCGTGGCCTTCATGGGGGATTTCCCCGACTATTTCAAGATTGTGTCCTGGCCCGGAAACGTCGCCAAAGCCAACAAGGGTTCAATGACCGACGAGCAGATGTACGCTTTCCTGTCGTACTTCGACACCAAGAACCTGGCCCCGCGCATCAAGTCTTCCGTGATCGCCTGCATAGGCCTTCAGGACGCCACCTGCCCTCCGCATACCAACATCGCCCCGTACAACAACCTTACGGTGTCAGACAAGGAGATGCACTATTATCCCGAGATGGGACACGAAATCCCCTCCGACTGGGAAGACAAAATCATGAAATATTTCAAAGAAAGAATCAAATAACATGGCTTGTTTTATCGTTCCCCTGGTGCAGGCGATCGGCACCACCATTTACAGAAAGTCGATGCACAAACCCGCATCCAGCGCACTTGGACGCAACATTCCGGCTCTTGAAAAGATGCTTTGGGGCGGCAGCGTGATGCTCATCGTAGACCACATCATCAACGGCGAACTTACATGGCGCTTCCCGTTCTTCACAGCCCTGGGCGTCGAAGGCGGAGCCGCCACCATGCTCCGCGAAATGCTTACCGTGGGCGTTCCCATGTCGGTAGTGCTGACCTTGGTATGGGTGGTCTATGCCTTCATCAGGGAAAAGCGTCCGGCATCAGTTTCGAAATCTGTTTAAATTATTTTTTATATGAAAAAGTTAGTTCTATTTGTTTGCGCAGCAGCACTGTTAGCATCCTGCGCCGTTCAGCAGCAGAACACCAAGGTCCGTCTTACCGAAGTCCAGACTGCCATCGTAGCCCCCGTCGTGGCCGACCTGGAAATCAGCCAGGAAAAAATCACCTACACATACAATCCCACTGCAGTGGAGGTGCGCAAGACCGACCTCAACACCATGATCAACAATGCCATTGCATGGGCGCTTGAGGAGAACGGCAACGCCGACGTCCTTGTCAACGCCAACTGCCGCACCATCTACCGCGGAACGAGGCTCAAGAGCATCATCGTCACCGGCTACCCCGCCATTGCGAAGACATTCACAAAGCCCACCCAGCCTTACGATTATTATTTCTACCATACAACGCCTTATATTCCTGTAAAGTAGGATGTACAGAACCCATAATTGCGGAGAGCTCCGCATTGCCGACAAAGGCAAGAAAGTGACCCTGGCGGGATGGGTGCAGAAATCCCGCAAACTCGGAGGAATGACATTCATCGACCTGCGCGACCGTTACGGCATCACGCAGCTGGTCGTCGAGGCGGACGCCGCGCCGGAGCTGGTGGAGACCGCCGGCTCGCTCGGCCGCGAGTTCGTCATACAGGCCACCGGCGAGGTCCTGGAGCGCCAGAGCAAGAACTCCAAGATGCCCACCGGCGACATTGAAATAAAGGTTTCCGGCATAACCGTGCTGAACCGCAGCGCCGTCCCCCCGTTCACCATCGAGGAGAATTCCGACGGCGGCGAGGACCTTCGCGCCAAGTACCGTTACCTCGACCTGCGCCGTCCGCCCCTTCAGCGGGCGCTGGCACTGAGGCACCGCCTCGCGCAGGAAATCCGCACCTATCTGGACGGCGAGGGCTTCATGGAGATCGAGACTCCGTACCTCATCAAGTCCACTCCCGAGGGCGCACGCGACTTCGTCGTGCCTTCCCGTATGAATCCGGGCACCTTCTACGCCCTGCCGCAGAGCCCCCAGACCTTCAAGCAGCTGCTGATGGTGGCCGGTTACGACCGCTACTTCCAGATTGTCCGCTGCTTCCGCGACGAGGACCTTCGCGCCGACCGTCAGCCCGAATTCACCCAGATCGACTGCGAGATGAGCTTCGTGGAGCAGGAGGACGTGCTGAATACCTTCGAGGGCATGATGCGCCAGATGTTCAAGAACGCCCTCGGCGTCGACATCCCCAATCCGCTCCCCCGCATGAGCTGGTACGACGCCATGGACAAATACGGCTCCGACAAGCCCGACATCCGCTTCGGAATGGAGATCCACGAGGTCACGCCTCTGGTGCAGGGATGCGGCTTCAGCGTGTTCGACAGCGCCGCCTACGTGGGCGCCATCGCCGTCCCGGGCGCTGCAGAATACACCCGCAAGCAGCTGGACGAACTCACCGAATGGGTCAAGCGCCCGCAGGTGGGTGCCGCCGGCCTGGTGTACGTCAAGCTGAATGCGGACGGTTCGGTCAAATCTTCCGTCGATAAGTTCTATACTCCGGAACAGCTGCAGAAGGTCGCTGCCGCGTGCGGGGCTTCCACCGGTGACTTGCTGCTCGTCATGTGCGGCGAGAAACGCAAGACGCAGACGCGTCTCGGCGTCCTCCGTATCGAGATGGGCAACCGCCTTGGCCTGAGGGATCCGAAGGTCTTCGCGCCCCTGTGGATCGTGGACTTCCCCCTGCTCGAGTGGAGCGAGGAGGACGGCCGCTTCTATGCGATGCACCATCCCTTCACCGCCCCCAAGCCGGAGCATGAGAAATGGTTCTATTCCGATAAGAAAGAGGACCTGGAACGCGTGTGCGCCAATGCCTACGACTTCGTGCTCAACGGCACCGAACTCGGCGGCGGCTCCATCCGTATCCACAATGCAGACATGCAGAAGAGGATGTTCGAGGTGCTCGGCATCGGTCCCGAGGAGGCTGAATACAAGTTCGGTTTCATCATCAACGCCTTCAAGTTCGGCGCCCCGCCCCACGGTGGTCTCGCCTTCGGCTTCGACCGCGTGTGCGCCCTCTTCGGCGGGCAGGAGACCATCCGCGACTACATCGCCTTCCCCAAGAACAACCAGGGCCGTGACGTCATGATCGACTCCCCTTCGGTCATCGACCAGGCCCAGATGGAAGAACTCTTCCTGGAATCGACGTTCAAGGAATAGTCCTATAATGTATTTTTGCGCCCGGTCTGCTTATTTGGGCTGGCCGGGCGCATTTTTTTGTGTGGCATGCAAGATTCTGCATTTACCTGTATTTAGGTGACATGAAAAGACTGTTCGCAATTATGATTATGGCGGTATGCTGCCTTCCTGTCAAGGCGCAGCATTTCGATCCGGAGCACCGTCACTCCATTGAGCTTTCTACGGGTATCCCGCCTGTTCATGGTTTCATGCTGAGCGGAGGCAACTATACCCTGATGTACGGAGGGTATAAGGAAACTACCAATTTCCGTCCTTCAATCAATCTGGGATACACTTTCACAATCAGCGAAAAATGGGATTTCAACTTTGTCCTCAACGCCGTCGGTCAGCTTTATACCCACACCCATTATCCAAAAATTGAAAAGACCATGGAGGATGGTTCGAAGTATATGGATTACGACACATCCAAAGACCCCGTATCCGTAGAGCACGGCTCCCGCTGGTGGGTGTCGTACAACTTCGATTTCCGCTGGAAGTGGTACCGCAGTGACGCCGTCCGCCTCTATACGGCATTCGGACTAGGATATGTTCCGGGCTTCCCTTATTATACCCCGGTGCTCCCCTATCTCGCACCCATCGGCATCAACTGGGGTGCAAAGCACTTCTACGGCATAGCGGAGCTTAACGTCAGCCCGGCAGCCTCCATTGTCCTGGTCGGAGCGGGATACAGGTTCTGATTATTTACGCTTGGTGCTCCCGGTCTGCTTTTCTATGGGCGGATCGGGTGCATTTTAAGCCTTTTTTGCTCCTGGTCGTCCCACGCGGAAGCAGACCGGGAGCACTGCAGGGCATATTCTTCAAAAAAGATTTGGAATCAAGCCCTTTCTTGACTAAGTTTGCGAAAGTTCTTTAAAACTATGAAAAATGAAAATCTATTTTATCACAACAAATCATCTCGATGACCGCATCTGGTTCAGGGATAACGAAGATTTCAAGGTCGGTATGAACTATGTCGCCGTAACCGTCTCGGTTACAGGCGTAGTGGTAATTGCCTTTGTGTTGATGTCCAACCATGTCCATTTCATTATTATCTGTGAAGACCGGGCAGCTGCGCGGCGGTTCATCAATCATTACAAGAAACTCTACGGCACGTATTATCATAACAAGTACGGCGACAAGAGATTCCTGAGGAGAAACGATGTCGACATCCAGGAAATCATCCTTGGAGATGAATCTGTAGAAAGGGTAGTCGCCTACATCGTCATGAACAGCGTCGCGGCAAGGATTTGCGCAGCGCCTAACGGTTACAAGTGGGGTAGCGGTGCATGCTATTTCAACGACAACAAGGAAAAAGGTCGGCGACTGGACTCAATGTCCGTCAGGAGCAGACACAGAACCATTAAAAGCAAGGCGGAGTTACCGGGAAATTGGATCATCGGGGCCGAAGAATTTATCCTCCCCGAATCCTATGTTGCAGTGGACTTTGTGGAGAAACTCTTCCGGAATCCGTCCCGTTACAATTACTTCCTCAACTCCTCTTCCAAAGCCAAGAAGGTCAGAGACCTTGACGGACCGTCATTCAGAGACCAGCTAATTCTGGAGGGGCTTCAGGATCTGTGCGTAACACTGTTCAACAAAAGAAGCATTAAGGATTTGTCCGTAAAGGAGAAAGCAGAGGTCGTCCGGCAACTTCGCTGGCGTTTCAGCGCAGACAGCCATCAGATCAGCCGGGTTACTGGCATCCCTTATCCGGAACTCACCGAATTGCTTTCCAGTATCTGAAGATTATTTCTCCGGCTCCATGTGGACGATGATGTGGGAATCGTCCCCGAAGCGCTTTCTGTAGGCCTCTTCTATCCGGGAGGCCTTTTCGTGTGCTTCGCCCAGGGTAATCGCCCCGTCCATCCTCACATGTACCTCGGCCGCTATGCGCTTTCCGATGCGGCGGGTGCGGAGATTGTGCGGGTCCGTCACGCCGGGGACGGCGGCAATCATATCGAGAATTTCCTTCTCGGTGGCCTCCGGCAGCGATTGCTCCGTGAGCTCGCGAGGCTCGGCCCCAGGAGGTCCCAGGCCACTTTTACCAGCATCGCGCCGACAACTATCGACGCCAGCGGATCCAGCACCGTCCAGCGGTTGCCCAGAAGGATTGCGCCTCCGATACCTACCGCTGCACCGATTGAAGACAGCGCATCCGACCGATGGTGCCAGGCGTTCGCCTTGAGCGCTGGTGAATCCAGCTTACGCCAGCGCGCAATGGTATATTGGAACAGAATCTCCTTGACAGCGATTGACACCAGAGCCGCCCAGAGCGCCAGCGTTCCCGGCGCTGGAAGTTCCTCTCCCTGCAGCCACGCTGCGAGTTTGCCTGCCCCGGAAACCACGATTCCGACGGCCGCCGTAGCAAGCGCGATTCCGATGAACATCGTGGCCAGCGTCTCGAACTTGCCGTGCCCGAAGTCGTGGCTGGAGTCCTGCGGCTTGGCGCTTATCCCGACGAACACCAGCACAACTATATCGGTGATGAAGTCTGACAGGGAGTGGACGGCGTCGGCAATCATGGCGCCGGAGCGTCCTGCAATGCCGGCGGCGAACTTCAGTCCCACCAGCAGCAGGTTGGCCACGCCGCCTATCAGCGTCGTCCTGTATATGCCCTGTTCCCGCGTCATGCCTGTTCGCAAACGAAGTCGAAGAACGGTTGGATGTCCTTGCGAGAGGCAAACCGGGCGATGTAGACCTGGTTGCCGAGGGCGTCTGAAAGGGCGTCCGGCATGCGCTGGCACATGCAGATGCCGAGGGCGGGGTCTTCCGAAAAAGCTCCGACGCCATACCTGGCCAGCACCTCATCATGCGAACGCACGTAACGGTGGGAATCCCGGCGGCTGGCGTAGGCGCAGAAGTACTGCTCACCGGTGCCCTTGCGACGCTCGTCGAACGCCACCATGTCGGCCCAGATCTGGAAGACGTCGGTGGAATGTGCGAAATTCATCATGTCCGGCGTGTAGCCGCCTGCGGGGCGCATATTGACCTCGAGTCCGACGAAATCGCCCTTCCTGCCGAGTCCCTCGCGGTCGCGGTCGAGCTTGAAGAACTCCAGGTGCACGAAGCGCCGGGTGATGCCGAACGCCTTGACGGTACGGCGGCCGACCTTCGCGAGTGCTGCCGGCACCTCCTTCTCCACCCAGTAGCACGAGTCGAGATTGCCGTGGACGATGTCCATGATGGGCGTGGGATACACTCCCATCGATTCGAACAGGGGCTCTCCGGCGGAATTGTAGATGGCGTCGTACGACGTCAGCAGACCGGTGATGAACTCCTCCACCACGAAAGCGCCGTAGTTGGACGGGTGCTCGGCGAACCATGCCTCCAACTCGGCGTCGCTTTGCAGTTTATACGTCCCGCTTGCGCCGACGCCGTTGTCCGGCTTGGCGATGATGGGGTAGCCGGTCTTGTGTGCGAACGCGCGTACTTTGGCCAGACCTTCCGCCGCCTTGATCTGGCGGGCAGTAGGAATCTTCCCGGCAGCGTACGATTTCTTCATCTCCGACTTCTCCTTGATGCCGGCGATGCGGTCGGTGTGAAGACCGGTGGTGACGTTGAAGTCGGTACGCAGGCGGGCGTCCTGCTCAAGCCAGTATTCGTTGTTGGATTCAATCCAATCGATATGTCCGTAGCGGTGCGCGAACCATGCCACGGCGCGATAGACCTCGTCGTAGTCCTCCAGGTTGCGTACCTGATAATAATCGGTGAGTGCGCTGCGGAGCTCGTCCGTGAGCTCGCCGTGTGGCGCGTCCGCGATGCCCAGCACATTGACGCCGTTGGTCTTGAGGCCGGCGCAGAAATGGCTGTACGTCTGCGGGAAGTGGGGGGAAATGAAAACAACGTTCATAAAGGTGTACACTTGATTTTCACTGTTAATCTGACGCATCCTTCCGTTGGCGATCTCCCAGGCGGTACCGTGTAGCGTCGTGCGCCCGTCCTTTACAAGGATGTAGCCGCCGTCGGGGAAGGTGTAGAAGGAATGGTTGAAGCTGTCCGGGAAGATGACATCCTCGAAGAGCCTCCTGCCGTCGATATTGTAATCTCTTACCTGATAGTAATGAGGGATGATTTGAATTCTGGTGAGGCCGAGGCCTTTGAGCCAGCGGCCGTAATGAGGGTCCGCCGCCTCTCCGGGGAGCTCCGGATGCGAATAGACCATTTCGGCGCAGTTCATGCTGCCGGCGGAGCAGCCCATCACGAGGCCGTTGAAGCCCTCCAGGAGCTTCCGGAGGCCGATTTCGTGGATGAAACGGTTCTGGGTGGGGACGTGGCCACCGCAGAGGACTACCCAGTCGGCCGTGCTTATCAGCTCCGCGGCCTTGCCGGCGTTGCGGTGGTCGAGCATGATGATTTTTGCGGGCTTGATGCCAGAATTCCGCACACAGAGGGTCATTCCGGCGAGGACGCTGTCCGTGAAGGCGCGGTCGTCCGGGGCAGCGCTGACCATCAGGATTCGGGGCTTTGCGGGCAACTCCGCCTTGACGGTGGCCAGGAAGCCATTGTCCTCTGTAAACCGGTCCTCGCCGTAACGGGTGGGACTGCCTGTAAGAATCAGCGTCATACAGGAGGCAAAGTTAGCAATAATCCCGGTAAGTGGTGCGGCCTGGCGCTCCCGGTCTGCTTCTGCGTGGGACGACCAGGAGCAAAAAAGGCCTAAAATGCGCCCGGTCCGCCCACGGAAAAGCAGACCGGGAGCACTACAACATTCTGGATCAGGCGAGGGTGTCGCCGGACGAGGCGGCGGGGCGGCGCTCCATGGCGGCGTGGAGCACGCGGGCGAACTGGTCGGAGCAGGAGGTGCCGCGGCCGGAGCAGTTGATGCCGCTCAGGCGCTCGAGGGCGAACTCCACCGGCGCGCCCTCCAGAAGGGCGCCGAGGGCCTGGAGGTTGCCATTGCAGCCTCGCACGTAACGGAGGTTGTGTATGCGGCCGTCAATCAGGTCGAAGTCTATGAGCTGTGAACAGACCAGCGCGCTGGGCGCCGCGGTTATATGCCGCACGCCGTTTTCCATGGTGTCGGCCAGAATCCTGAAATCATCTCCTTCCATAAGCATAATGAATATACGTACAAAGATAATCTTTTTCGTTTGAAGGAAAAATCGTTATTTTTGCGATAACCAAACGTATTATGCCATGAAACGATTGCTTTTCCTTTTTGCGTCTTTTGCTCTGCTGGCCGGTTGTAACGGAAATAAGCCCGAGGACAATCCGCCCGTCGACGATGCCCTCACAATCTCCTTCCCTTCCCCGACGGCACAGCTTACCAAAGTGGACCTCAACGCCACCGAGCGCGGCTACGTTGATGCCGGAGACCGCATGGCTTTCCGTTTCCTCTCGCAGCTCTACGACGGCAAAAACCTCATCCTCTCGCCGCTCAGCCTGCAATATGCCCTGGCGATGACCGCCAACGGCGCCAGCGGACAGACCCTTCAGGAAATCATCGGCTTTCTCGGATACGGCAATGAAGGCTTGCAGGTCCTCAACGCCTTCAGCAAGAAAATGCTGGAGCAGCTTCCTGCGGTGGACCTGGACGTCACCCTCAAGCTTACCGACGCCATCCTGGTCAGCAGCGATTATCCTCTTTATCAGGATTTCAAGAAAACCGTAGAGGAAAACTACTACGCAGCCGTTGCCAATATGGATTTCTCCGACCCTGCCAAGGTAGCAAAAAGCGTCAACGACTGGGCCTCCAAAAATACCGCAGGCTTCCTGGACAAGGTGCTGAACCCCGACGACATCTCACCCCAGACCGTCGCCCTCCTGATGAACGCACTCTACTTCAAAGCCCGCTGGGCCGGAGGGGAATCGGACCCTATGTTCGATGAATACAACACATCGAAGGACGCTTTCACCCTTGCCGACAACACCAAAACGCAAGTCGACTATATGCGGACTTCCATGCAGCTAAGGTACGCCGAAATGGACGGCTACCGCGCCCTGGAACTCCCCTACGCCGACGGCAAGTTCAACATGTACGTCCTTCTGCCCGATAAGAATGACCTGGCGTCACTGGTCAACAAGCTTCCGGATGTCTCCTGGAGCAAGGTCCTCTCTTCGATGAAGGATGATGCGCAGGTTGATCTGAGGCTCCCCAAATTCGATATGGAGAACAAATACGACCTGACGGAGCATATGAAAGCCCTTGGCATAAAGAAGGCCTTCTCCGGCGCTGCCGAATTCGACCGCATGTTCCAGGCCTCTGACTATGGCGCGACGTTCCATATCGGCAAAGTCATTCAGAAAGCGAAGATTTCCGTTGCCGAATGGGGCACTGAGGCCGCCGCGGTAACCGTGGTCGCAATGGACAAGTATGCAGCCCCCTTTGAAGGCAAGCGCATCAAGTTCTACGCAGACCACCCGTTCATCTTCCTGATAGGAGAAGCAAGCTCCGGCGCCATCCTGTTCGAAGGGGCGTACGCAGGCAAATAGAAAAGAGGCCAGTCGCAAACGGCTGGCCTCTTCCATATCAAAGAACCTCTTAGTCCTCGTCCTTCTCCTGAGCAGCGTAGTCTGCGAGGAGCTTGTTCTGGACATCTCCCGGTACGGGCTGGTAGTCGGCGAACTCCATGGTGAAGGTCGCGCTGCCGGCGGTGAGGGAGCTGAGGGTTGTGGAGTAGCGGTAAAGCTCTGCCAGAGGCACGCGGGCCTTGAGGATGGCGAAGCCCTTGTCCGCTCCCATGTCGCCGAGCATGCCGCGGCGGTTCTGGAGGTCGGACATGACGGCGCCCTGGTACTCGCTCGGGGTCATGACCTCGACGTTGTAGATGGGCTCGAGGATCTTCGGACCGGCGTTGCGGAATGCCTCACGGAAGGCGTTGCGGCCTGCGATGATGAAGGCGATTTCCTTGGAGTCGACCGGGTGCATCTTGCCGTCGTACACGAAGACGCGGATGTCGCGGGCGTAAGAACCGGTGAGAGGGCCTTCCACCATGCGCTCTTTGATACCCTTGAGGATAGCGGGCATGAAGCCGAGGTCGATAGCGCCGCCTACGACGCAGTTGTAGAACTCCAGCTTGCCGCCCCATTCGAGCTCGGT
>JAEEGL016064006.1_pt1 | contig 13684 bp, 11 predicted proteins | sample 9134231 | NCBI WGS metagenome assembly JAEEGL01 (sample SAMN16246548, study PRJNA631951) | gut metagenome | biome: gut microbiome; feature: rumen; material: fiber-attached | host: Bos | place: Iran: Karaj | collected 2018-10
ACGATATAGACCCAGGTCATATCGGCCCAGATCATATCTTTCTTGTCCTTGGACGCATAGACGTTCCACCACGCGGTCATACAGAAGATGTTCAGGATACCGGCCACACCGTTCATCACATTGTGCCAACCGCCATACTGCCAGACACCCTCGGAGGTGAGCCACCACTTGTTCCAGCCCATCACGGCGCTCTCGAAGTCAGAGACGCAGGCAATCAGGATATTGATGGCCACGATGATGAAGGGGAAGGGTTTGAACCAATGTTTGGCGCCGATCCCCCACTTGTACTTGATCATCATAAAGCCGATGCACCCTGCCGTCGCGGCATAGAGTTTGGCATAATGGAACCAGCCCTGCATATAGACGTGGGTCTGGTTCTCGAGTGCCCACTGCGCTCCGGTCTTTACCCCGATCAGGATGGCGAGGAAATACACGGTAAGCGCCAGCGGAACGGCAAAGAACATCACACTGCCGCCGAATTTGGTACGGCGTGCAAATTCATTGAGAAGAATGAGTCCTAAGAGGACTACAATCAGCATCCCCCACTGAGAAAGGGCATGCTCTCCATAAACTTGAAAAAACATAATGGTTATTAATTATAGGTTATTAATGGGTTGGTTTCATTTGTCGGGACTCCTTCCAGACAGACCAGGCGGCCCATACAAGGGTAATCACCAGGGACATCGGGAGCCCCACGCCAATCATTTCCCGCAAGACGACGACGCCCCCTCCTTCTGCTCCGAGGGCGGTCAAAAAAGGAAACTTCCAAGTCAGTTCCCCGTTTGCGATATGATCGACAATCAGCATAATACTGCCTCCCCAGAGCATCTTCTCGAGGGAAGCAAGGTTGCGCCCGAAAAATCCGGTCGAATCCGGACGGATGCGGCGGTACGCGCTAGTAGCCGCAGCCTGAATCAGAGGTACGATAAAACAAGACATTATACTTCAATTTCTTTGATTTCCACTTCATTTCCGCGAAGCAGCACGGTATCGGCGCCCTTGCAGCCGGGACAGGTTTTCCCGTATCGGGTCGTCGCATATTCAAGACCACAGGAATGACATACGGTTACGGCCGGGATCGTGTTGATTTTAAGTTCGCAGCCCTTGAGCACGGGTTCCTTGTCGGCAGCCCATCTCCAACAGTCCTGCAACATATGCGGCACGACGGTGGATACTTCGCCGATATCCATCACCACGGTCCTGACCCGCTCCACATTATTCTCCCGCGCAGCCTCCAGGACATCCCGGACGATATAAAACACTATGCCCAGTTCGTGCATACGGCAATCATCGGCATAATTACTTCTTTTTACTGAAAGCAATCTTCCCGGCCCGTTTGATCATATAGGGCAATATTCCGCTGAACTTGTCCTCGGACGTCCGCATATGGCTGGCCTCCGGATGGACACGGAAGAGATGGATGGCATCGAACCCGCACTTGGTGGTACAGAGACCACAGCCGATGCAGCGGTTCTCGTCCACCACCGACGCTCCGCAGGAAAGGCATCTGGCGGTTTCCTTGCGCACCTGCTCCTCCGTCAGCGTGCCGTGATACTCGCGGAAAGCGTTGTCCTGCTCGATGTCCGAAGGCTCCTGTCGGGAAGAATTGTCGTAAGACTCGACCAGGATGTCCCCCTTGTCCAGTTCAATGAAATCCCTCCTGTTGCGGCCGATGGTCATATGGCCGCCCTGTACAAAGCGATGCAGGCTTTCAGCAGCCTCCTTGCCCGCGGCAATCGCATCGATGGCGAACTTCGGGCCGGTAAAGCAGTCTCCGCCTACGAAAATGTCAGGCTCCGCCGTCTGGTAGGTCAATTTGTCCGCCACGGGATACACGCCGCGCAGGAATTCGACCTTGCTGCCTTTGAGCAGATCGCCCAAGAGAACCGTCTGCCCAATGGCGAAGATCACCAGGTCAGCATCCAGCGTAATCCGCTCATTCTCATTGTATTTCGGAGCGAACCTATGTTCCTCGTCAAAGACGGAGGTGCATCGTTTGAATACAATTCCCGTTACCTTGTCCGTGCCGAGCACTTCCATCGGTCCCCAGCCGGGATTCAGGACGACCCCGTCCTCGCGGGCTTCCCGACGCTCTTCAAGTGAGGCCGGCATAATGTCCTCTGTCTCCAGCGAGAGCATCGTCACTTCGGAAGCCCCGCTTCTCTTCGCCACCCTGGCCGCATCGATGGCTACGTTACCGCCGCCCACGACCACGACTTTGCCGGAGACCTTCCGCGCACCGCAATTAGCCTCGTGCAGGAAATCGATGGCGGTCGTCGTGCCGGGAAGGGTCTCGCCGGGAATGCCCGGAAGGCGCCCGCCCTGGCAGCCGATGGCGATGTAGAAGGCCTTGTAGCCCTGCCCGCGCAACTGCTCCAGCGTCACGTCCTTACCGACCTCGATACCCGTACGGACCTCGACGCCGATTTCTTTCATAATGTCTATCTCGGCGGCAATCACCTTCTTGTCCAATTTATAGGAAGGGATGCCGTAGTGCAGCATTCCGCCGGGCACTTCGTTCTTTTCGAAGACGGTCGGGCGATAGCCCATCGTCGCCAGATAATGCGCGCAGCTCATACCGGCAGGACCGCCGCCGATAATGGCGATTTTCTCCTCCCAGCGCTCCTGCACGTTCGAGCAGATGTTCACCTCGGGGACGAAGCGGGTCGCTGCATCCAGGTCGCGGTCGGCAATGAATTTCTTCACTGCGTCGATGGCGATCGGACGGTCGATGGTGCCGCGGGTGCAGGCATCCTCGCATCGGCGGTTGCAGACGCGTCCGCAAACGGCGGGGAAAGGATTTTCGCGCTTGATCAGTTCCAGCGCTTCGGTGTATTTGCCTTCGGCGGCTTTCTTCAGGTAGCCCTGTACGGCGATGTGCGCAGGACAGGCCGTCTTGCAGGGCGCCGTACCGCTCGGGTAGCAATTGATGCGGTTCCGGTCGCGATAGTCCTCGTTCCACTTGTGCGGGCCCCATTTCGACGCGTCGGGCAGTTCCTGCTTGGGATAGACCTGCGGACCTTTCTTCGTACAGAGTTTCTGGCCGAGTTTCACCGCGCCCGCGGGGCAATATTCCACGCAGCGGCCGCAGGCAACGCAATTCTTCGGATCCACTTCGGCCACATAGGCGCTGCGCGAAAGGTTCGGGGTATTGAACAATTGCGATGTACGCAACGCATTACAAATCTTTACATTGCAGTTGCAAATCGCGAAAATCTTACCTTCTCCGTCGATGTTCGTCACCTGATGCACGAAGCCGTGGTCCTCCGCCTTGCGGAGAATGGCCATCGCCTCTTCATAGGTAATATCGTGGCCGCGGCCGGTCTCGCGCAGGTAATCCGCCATATCGCCGACCCCGATGCACCAGTCGCGGTAATCATCCGCACAGCCCTCGTCGAGTTTCTTGCGGCCGTAACGGCAGGAGCAGATTCCCACGCCGATATGGCCCTTATACTTCTTCAGCCAGTAGGAAATATGCTCGATGTCCACGGACTGGTTTTCCAGGGAAATGGCCTTTTCCACCGGGATGACGTGCATCCCGATACCCGAACCGCCCAGAGGGACCATCGGCGTGATTTTCTCCAAGGGCAGGAAAGTCATGCGCTCAAAGAACATCGCGAGTTCCGGATGGCGGTCCATCAGTTCCGTGTTCATATTCGTGTACTCCGCACTGCCGGGCACGAACATCGGCACCCAGTAAATGCGGTCTTCGCGATTGAAGCTCGTGCCGGGATCCGGTCCCTGCCCGTTCGTGTAATGGTCGCCGTAGTCGTATTCCAACATCCCGAAATACGCCAACTTGTCCAGCAGGGCGTCCAGGGACGCGTCGTCAGGCGTATAGTGCTTCTTCGCGTTCATGGCATGCAACTGCGCGTAACTGTGATGCTTGCGCACCTTGACGGGATTGCGCGGCAGCATATCCAGCAGCAGGTCCAGGGACGCTTCTCGGGTGGCCGCATCCATCTCATCCTCGAAGATGCAGGCCAGACCCCAATATTCGGGAGCGTCCGTCGTCATCTTGATTTTTCCGGGGACACGGTCGGTGACGTGACGCACAAACTTGATCAGCTTGGGATTCGGATTCTTGTCCCCTTTGTGTTTGGGAACATATTTGGTAGATATCTCTGGCATAATTATGCGCTATGCTTAGTTATTAGTCTTCCATTCGGTGACCCGCTGCAAAAGGGCGCGGGCGAAGGCCTCGATTCCCTCTCCGGTCTTGGCGCAGACAGGATAGATTTCCGCCCGGGGATTACGCATAAGGATATATTCCCGGCACTTGTCCATATCGAAATCAAAATAGGGCAGCACGTCCGTCTTGTTGATGACGACCAGGTCGCAGACCGAGAACATCAGCGGGTATTTGAGGGGCTTGTCGTGGCCTTCCGGAACAGAGAGGATCATCGCATTGCATACGGCGCCGGTATCGAATTCCGCCGGACAGACAAGGTTGCCGACGTTCTCGAGGATGACCAGGTCTGCATTTCCGATGCCGACATTGTCCAGCCCCTGGCGCGTCATTTCCGCATCCAGGTGGCACATCCCTCCGGTATGCAGCTGGATGGACTCAACGCCGGTGGCTTCCTTGATCTTGACGGCATCCACGTCGCTGTCTATATCCGCCTCCATTACCGCTATGCGCAGTTTTTCCTTGAGGATATTGATCGTACGGATCAGCGTGGTGGTCTTTCCGCTTCCCGGAGAAGACATCAGGTTCAGCAGATATACTCCCCTCTCCTTCAGCTCTTTCCTCAGCGCCTGTGCATCTTCTTCATTATCAGCAAAGACGCTTTTTTTGATTTCAATAACTTTAATTTTATCCATTATGTGGTCAGAAATTCCTGCAATTTACGCAATCCGAAGGTGAAAGCCAAATATTTTTTAGATTCTCGCAAGGAATGAGTACTTTTGCATTCTTATGACCACAAAAGAACACTATTTGGCCCCTGTGATGGAGATCGTGGAGACCAGCTGCGAAGCAGCCCTTCTGTTGGATGCCTCCCCTTATATCGAGTCTGGCCAGGACAATGATTGGGGGAACTACTAATGAAAACGAAACTTCTGAAAATCGCGGTGCTGGCCATGACCGCCGCACTCCCCTGCGCTTGCGGGGTCCGGGAGAATGCCCCGGAAGAATTTACCGGAAAAATTGTATTTACGGCTTCAGGCGCCGATGCTAAAACAGCCTTTGCCAGTCCGGAGAACGGCTACTATCCTTGTCTGTGGACCGGCAATAACGAATGCGTCGCCCTCAACCTGAACTGGGCGGAAAAGCAGGTCGCCGCCGTCGAAGCCGCCGAAGACGGACGCAGCGCCTCCTTCGAATTGGAATTTGAAGCCGTCGAAGCGCAGAAATACGCTTTCGCCGCCCTCAGCCCGGCATCGGCCGTTATCGCTGCAAGCAGCAGCCGTCAGGCCTGGAGCATCTGCCTCCCGGTCCGTCAGCATCCGCTGCCCAATTCCCCGGACGAAGCGGCACAGCTGATTTCCGCCGTAAGCACGGATTACAGCACGATGCCGACGAAGGTGAGTCTGGGCTTTTCGCATATCAGCGCCTACGGGAGACTGGCCATCAGCGGCCTGCAGAACGGCGATGCCGCCATCCGCAGCGTCGAACTGACCTCTTCCGTCCCCTTTGCCGGCCAGTGGTATTTCAACCCGGCGGACGGCAGTCTCACGGACGACGGCGCCTCTTCCACGATTGAGCTGGAAACGGACAGCGTGGATGACGTATGGTTCTCCTGTCTCCCCTGCGAGATGAGCGGCCAGACGCTCACGGTAAGCGTATTGACGGAAGCTGGCCGATACAGCAAGACCATCCGTCCCCGCGAGGGTCTGGCTTTCCTCCCCGGGAAAGTGGCCCGTATCGCCGTGGATTTCAGCGGCATCGAGGCGGAAAGCAGTGCGGAGGTCTTTACGCTCGTGACCGACATTTCCAGCCTGGCTGCGGGCGATGAAATTCTCATCGTCAATGCGGCCGGCGACCGTGCGATCGCTTCTCAATACAGCAATCAATATCGCACCGAAACCAGTGTCAGCGCCGTGAACGGAACGATTGAAGATTCGGGCGAAGCCACTGTTCTTCTGCTTGCGGCCGGAAAGGGAAACGGAACCTGGGCCTTGGCGGACGGGAACTCCTATCTTGCCTCAACTTCCAATAGTAAAAAGAACTATCTTGCTACCCAATCGTCGCTCGATAATTACGCAAGCTGGGCCATTTCCATCGCTTCAGACGGAAAAGCGACGCTCACCGCACAAGCGGGTAGCAGCACAGTCATCCGGTACAACAAGCAATACGCGCGCTTCAGCTGCTATAAGCCCGCCAATATCGGTACCAACGGCACCTATGACGTCTGCCTCTACAGGAAAGGCAGCGGAACCGCCCCTGCGGAAGATGACCCGATGCTCGCTTATGAGCAGTACGGGCTGAACCTCGGCGGGATGCAGCGCTTCTACACCCCAGGAACGGACCAGTACCTGCGCACCTATGACGAGAACGGCACGCAGACCTTCGTCCTCCTGGAGAGCGATAATAAGGAACAAATCGAAATCATCGGCTACAACCCGTCGATGCGCAAGGGAGACAAGGCCACTTTCAGCGTCATCTGGCGCAAGGGGCTCTCTACGCAACTCAACGGAAACTGGACCCTGACCCTCGTCCGCGAGGACGGCCCGAAAGTCTGGCTCTCGGACGGCAGAGGCGGTGGTGTCATCATTAAGAAATAGGAGGAGAAAGCCATGAAGAAGATCATTTCCACCCTGCTTGCCATTTGTCTTGCCGCTCCCCTGCTGGCCGTTCCGGCCCGGCCCGGCAAGTTTAGCTATACCCAACCGGACGGTACGGTCATCGAACTGCGCCGCTTCGGCGATGAATTCAGTCACAGGACCGTCAATGCCGCAGGACAGGAAGTCCGTATGGATGCGGACTGCTACTACCGCCCGTTCACCAGGGCAGAGGCAGAAATCAGGACCGCACGCAGGGTCGCCCGGGCAAGGCGTGCTTCCGCCAATGCCAGACGCGTCAAAGCGGCATCGGGCAAAGACCTCAACCAGGGAGAAAGGCATATTCCCGTGCTGATTGCTGAATTCAAGAACCGCGCTTTCTCCGTCAGCGACCCCAACGCCAAATTTGACGCGCTTCTCAACCAAAAAGGCTACTCCTACAATGGAGCGCTGGGCAGCGTCCGGGATTACTATGAAGAAAACTCAGACGGGCAGTTCCTTCCGGTTTTTGACGTTTACGGCCCTGTCACGCTCTCCAGTAATATGGCCACCTATGGCGGGAACGATTCCGACGGCAATGACAAGGCCGCAGAACTGGCCCTATACCAAACGGCCAAAGCCTTGGACGGAAATGTGGATTTCTCCAAGTACGATTACGACAAAGACGGGGTCGTAGATATGGTCCTCTTCTATTACGCCGGATACAACGAGGCCGAAGGCGGCGAAGAAAACACCATCTGGCCCCACAGTTGGGACATCAGACAATCCGACAATTCCACCATTACGTCAGGCAACATTTTTGACGGCGTAAAACTGGGCAACTATTTTTGCACTTCGGAACTGGACGGCGCGACGGGAACCACATTATGCGGCATCGGCGTCACCTGTCACGAATTCGGACACTCGCTTGGCCTGCCGGATTTCTATGATACCGATTATGGCGATTCCGGCGATACCTATGGCGAGAACCACGGTTACGCTGCGGAACCCTACAGCTATTCGCTGATGTGCTCCGGTTCCTACAATCACGACGGCAAGTGCCCGCCCTACATGAATGCAGAAGAACGCATCATGCTGGGGTGGCTTGCACCGGAGGCCATCCAGACCATCTCTGCTTCTGGGAATTACACCCTTCCTGCCGTCCAGAACGGAATCTCCTACAAGACCCTGACATCACGCGACGGAGAATATTTCCTCTATGAGTGCAGGAGCTCCCTGGGATGGGACAAATACCTTCCCGGCGGTCCGGGACTCATTGTCTATCACGTCGATAAATCTTCCACGATGGTTTCCGTCTACAATGAAGACGGGAACGCGACCAACATTTCCGCCGCGGAACTATGGAGCGACTGGGAACACAGCAACCAGATCAACGAAAACGCCAAACATCCCTGCTATTACATTGTTCCCGCACAGGACCAGAACCGCATCTCCCAGAAGTGTTATACGGGCGAGTATGCAGGTTATCCGATTGAATACGACGAAACGAGAATCCCTTTCCCGGGCAACGAGACCATCACGGTCTATACGCCGGTCGACTGGGCCGGGGTCAGCGGTCCTGCCAATATCTCCAATATCAATTATTCCGATGCCGATAGCCGCGTTACAATGAAAGTCACCATCCCTACGGGAGAATTGGATTACTGCGTCATCGACAATCCCGGAAAAGGCGTTTACCAGAGTGGAGAACTCTTCAACTTCACGCTCATCGCCCCGGAAGGCGTCGAACCGCAGTCGGTCCGTTGGTCCTTTGACGACGAACCCGTTTCCGGAACTTCGCTTGTCCTTCCTGCCGGCGCCCATACAATAGAAGCCGCCTTCACACTGGAAGACGGCCGTCAGCAGATTCTCTGTTTAGAGATTATGGTCAACTAGCCCTGCGGCTTTTCGCTCAGAAGAGTTTTTTGAGCAGGAATTTTAACGGCTCGATCAAGAATCCGTTGTTATCCTTCTGGATACGCAACTCATTCTTGAGCAGTTCGTTCTCCAATTCACGCGCATTACGTACCTTCTTCTTTCCATCAAAGAAAGCATCGGAGAATACGGCGATGAGCGCGGTCTTGAACAACTTCTTGCGAAGCAGCCAGATCAGCACGAAGATAACGGCCAGTCCCCCGCTCACGTAGAGCGCAGCAAGGGCATAACTGCCGATAGCTTCGCCGATATAGAGCGTCAACGCAAAGGCCAGGGAAAGCAGCAGAATGCCGCCTACGATGATAAGCAGCAGAATGGCAGCCACGGAGGAAAGCCCCCGGGAAAGCCATTGCGTGGCATAAAGCTTCAGGCGCTCTGCCCGAGGCTCCAGGAAGCCCAGGAAATCACTGTTCATCTTCCGCTTCCTTTTTCAATTCGTCCATCTTGGCCTTTACGAAATCAACGCCTTCCTTGGCGGCTTCCTTGACTTTCTCCTTGGCTTTTGCGCCTTCTTCAGTCTGACAGAAAAGGACAGCGGCCGCACCGGCGGCAAACCCTAAAAGGAGGGTGGCTAAAGTATTGGTTTTCATAGCTTAAGTGTTATTGATCAAACGTTTGACTACTTTATTGTCTTGCAGGAAGCGGCCTGCGATCACACGCACGACCGTATAAGCGGGAATGGCCGCCAGCATACCGACGGCCCCGCCGATATGGGACGCCATCAGGATGACGATGAAGATTTCCAGCGGCGACGCCTGGATGCTCTTGGAATAGATCAGCGGCTGATAGACGAAATTGTCCACCAACTGCACCGCCAGCATAATGACCAGCACGATTCCGGCGAATACCCAGATATTGACGTCCAAACCCACTCCGGCGCCGTATTTGAGCACCACGCAGAGCAGCACGCCCAGCACCTCCCCGATAATCGGGCCGATATAGGGAATAATGTTCAGGATACCCGCGAGGAACGCGATACCGGCAGCATAGACGAAATCGATGCGGGCGATGACCCAGAGTCCCAGGAAATCCAGCAGCGCCACTCCGGTCATCTCCAGGATCAGACCGATGAAGTAGCGCGACAGCAGGTGCTCGATATCCTCGATGGCCGCTTTGACGGAGGCTTCCACGCGGTCCGGGGTCAACGCGGCGACAATCCGGGTAAAGAGCGTTTCATCCTTGATGAAGAAGAAGGAGATAAAGGCCACGGAGAAGAGGCCGATCGCCAGTCCTGCCACCACGGATGCCACGGAACCGATGATGCCCGTCAGGCTGATATTCGAGGTGAGTCCTTTGAGATAGTCCAGTATCTTTCCCAAAGCGTCGCTTCCGCTTTCCATACCGGGAATGATGCCGGCCAGCCAGCCATTTACATTGTCCAGGATATTCCCCTCCGGCAGATGCATATCGCTGAAGAGCGACGCATCCCGGATAATCATCGCAATCACGGGAAAGACCTGAGTAACCGCAAAGAGCAGTACGGCAAAGATGAGGACGAGGGTCAGCACGGCAAGCAGCCAGTCCGGTGCCCCCCTGCCCTTGATTTTCACTTTCCGGAACAGGCGCATCAGCGGCTGTCCGATCAGCGATACGATAAAGGCCAGGATGACGTAAACCAGCACGCTCCTGAAATACCAGCAGAACAGTACCGCGGCAGCCAGCGCCCCCAGTTTGAGGAGATACCCCGCCAACTTGTTTACATTACTCTGTGTTTCCATATTCTGCGTAAAGATACACATTTTTCAATAGAATCCGCCTCCCCCGTCGCGGCTGCCTACGGTCGGTCGGGTACTGCATCCGTCGGAACTTCGCTCACATTCGTTCGCTCCGGACTCTTCCACCGTATCCTGCGTCCTTGCTACGCAAGAACTTGTCTCCGGCGGACCCTACCCGCTCCCCGTGGCCGCGGGTGGCCCGTCCTCCGGATGCAGTACCCCTCCCGCCGCTGCGGCAGCCGTCGGCGCTGATAATGGAGCGAGACAGTGTTGAAACGTCGCTGTGTAGGCGCCCTATGCTGTGATTTATTGCAGCACAATCATTCTGAAATGGGGCGGACAGATCGCCCGCAGTCGCGGCCGCGGTAGTAGTAGTCCTTCACACCGCCTGAATCGAAGCAAACGTGGTACGCGAGGTCCGGGTAGCCCGAATCGAGGGACGAGGACCAGTAGAAGCCGCAGGAGCCCGCATAGTAGAGACTCGAACCACTCCGGCTGCCGGCAGCAGGAAGGAATATCCACTTGTCCGTGTATCCTTCCTTGTTACTGGTTACCTTTCTACCGTATACTCCATTTAAGGTTGTCCAGGTCCAGGTGCACTGAGTCATCAACTCATTGAGTTCGTCGTATGTAGGCATGCGCCAACTACCGCCCCAATTGACCGCAGCAGCGTCATCCTCAGGATCCAGGACGGTCTTATTGTCTGTGAAACCGTTGTAACCGTAACTGGAATTATTGCAGTATTTGGTCAACTGGTTTGAACTGCCGTTCATACACCATTTGTAAGTGGACCAGGAATAATCTTCCTTAGACTCAACCTCTCCCCAGGCAAAGTAATCGCCGTACTCCCAAGGATATGATGCGCCAACGTTAATGGACGCCCACTTGACAGAAAGTCCCAGGTCTACCAACTGGTCAAACTCAGTGGTTACCACAACAGCACAACTTGCGCTGTACCCTCCATCAATAGTCTTCACAGTAATTTCCGCCGAGCCTTTGCTGACAGGCGTAACAAGACCATTAGCGGACACTGTTGCCACAGACTCATCTGAACTGCTCCACGTTAATCCTTTTTCGTATGCGTTAAAAGGAGTAATTGTTGCCGTCAACTTTATGGTCTCACCAATATTGAAAGTCGCGTTCTCGGGAGAGACGGAGACACCGTTCACGTGCACGAGTGTCAAATCGCCGTAAACAGGGCGGATAGTTCTCCCACAGCAGCGATCGCTAAAGCCTCCTACATCCGCATTGGATGCATAAACACTCACGTCGTATGCATAGAATGCAGCGTATACGCCATAGTAGTAAGATGGGAAATAACTGTTCGTACATAGAGACGAGGACCAGAAGCCGTCGATACTCTTCTGACTATCATAGTTCGAGGTATACCTGTCAGCAGAAAAAGGAAGGAATATCCATTTGTCCTTGTGGCCAGCTATTTTACTTATAATTTTAAATCCAACTATACCGAATCCGTCCTTATCAATCAATGTAGTATACCTCCAAGTACAATTTTCTCGAAGCTCTTTCCATTCATCATTGGTTGGCGTACGCCATTTGCCACCCCAGTTGACCGTTGCAGCATCATCTTCGGAGTCAAGAACTATCTTATAGTCTGAAAAACCGTTGTAACCACACTGTGAATCTGAACAATATTTAGTAAGAGAACCATCACTATGGCCTCCTCCCATACTCCATTTATAAGTTTCCCAGCTATAATCCTCCTTCGGTTCGGTTTCGCCCCAAGCGAAGGCATCTCCATATTCCTCCGGGGAAGTGGCGCCCACATTACAGGTTGCCCATTTTACGCTTAGGCCTAAGTCCACCATCTCATAAGGGGTGTCGTCATCCTCATCTTCTGGGAGCGTCGCGTCCGTGTAGGTCAGGCCTTCATCTACATTGTCCAGCATTCCAAAGGCGGAACGGTGAATCGTAATCGGCTTGGAAATGGTCTTGACCGCCCTTTGCGTTGCGGTATAGAGCGTAACCGTCAATCCCTGGGCGTGCATCTGCGGGAGCATCGCCGCAAAGTAATTTGCCCCGGGGACGAGGCTGCCGTCTTTGGCATTGAGCACCACGGAATCCACAGGCTCGGTAACCTCAAGGATTTGCGGCTTATCGTCCTCTCCGAAATCAACACGAACCTTTCCCGCCATCGGGCTGCCGTCGTTGGAACGGAAGACAACCCGCTGCACGCCTTCAGTGACAACCGAGAAGCGGGCGCCGCCGCAGACATTCCAGAAGGCCAGCGAGAAGTTTGTACTTCTAGCAACGGCAGGAAAACATTTGTCCGCAAAGGTCCCTTCCGCGGCCGCCTGCTTTGATTTTACTTTCAGGCTGACACTGTTGCGGTCGGAAGTATTTTCAGCGTTATAGGGATAGACGGCCCAGTATCCGGGGAAATCCCCGCTGGATTCGGAATAGCCTACAAGGGCATTCCCGACAAACGTCGCTATTGCCTGTGGCTTGGTGTTCGTAGAGATGAACTTTGCAGATGCATCCTCGCCAATGAAGACGTTGATTTCTTCATTTGTATTCCACCAGATACTGGTTCCGTCTTCCTGGAGGACAGTTTTCGACCCATCGGCCTCCGCCCAGACAGCAGTAAACTCCAAGGTCTTATTCGTACTTTCGTTGTTGGATTCGGACTCCTTCGTGCAGGAAGTCATCAGGGCCGCCAACGCAAGGGCGGCAAATATCATTTTTACAGTTTTCATAGTCATTCTCAAGAGATTACCATTCTTCATAGACCAGGCTTTCATTGCCGCCGGGCTTGGGGCTTTCGCATAGGATATCCTGCTCAATCGTGGGCAAAATAAAAGCAGAGGGCGCCTCGTAGAAGAGAAGGGGGCCAGGATTCGGAGTCATCCGTGATTCTATTGTTATCCCGATGGCTCCCGAGCGGGCGATATTCAAATACAAAAGTGTGGAGCCATTCGTTTATCCGGGTGGAGGCTCTGGACGGCCTAGCATCAAATAAACAATACCCCACACTCGTATGGAAATATGCCAAAAGGCACTATTAACCACACAAGTGATGAATGGGTTTGCCTTACCTTGATGCTAAGAAATTGTCCAGATTTCCACCCAAGGATAAAAGCGAAACACTTTCATCTACATATTTATACCGTTCTCTCGAACGACGTCGCTAAGGTAGTAAAAATCCCGCTTCCCAGCAAATATCACTCTCCTTTGCGTAAAAACGTGTATAAAACGTAAAAATCTGCACGTTGGAGGCGCCTTACCCCTTGCATTCATTGTTTCATTGTATAGTTTTGCGGCGATGATAATTTTTATTAATTTTGCGCTGTCTGATGACAGCACAGTATAAG